>JAEEGL011004293.1_pt1 | contig 15898 bp, 15 predicted proteins | sample 9134231 | NCBI WGS metagenome assembly JAEEGL01 (sample SAMN16246548, study PRJNA631951) | gut metagenome | biome: gut microbiome; feature: rumen; material: fiber-attached | host: Bos | place: Iran: Karaj | collected 2018-10
TGCACAGAAAGCGCAGGCAATACAATTTGCCTCATCAATACAAACAGGATAATGAACACCCTGACTATTTGTTTCTTTTGACATTTCAAGGATTTTTTTAGGACAAACGCGTATACAAAGCTCGCAGCCTTTACAGCGTTCCATATTGATTAAAGGTCTACCTTTAGCCATAAGTTCTCCAAAAAAAGTGATATAAATATAATATAAACTAAAAAAGAAATTAAGACAATAGATTTTCTTTAATTATATTAAAGTTTTTTAATAATATTAAATATAAGATCCTCGGGTCAAGCCCGAGGATGACAGTTTAGCATCCGAACCACTGCGCTGCAGTCTGGTCGGCGAGCTGCAAAAGTACAACCATCGGATTTTCAAGGAAGTTTGAATAATTGTATTTTTCGCTGTCTGAAAGGTCAGAAAAGCCCATGTGGCGGCTCACTGCTTCCATTACCATGCGGTTGTCTATCATAGAAGGCATGATTTTTAGCATCATAAGCACAGATTCATTTCCGTGACCAAGATTGCGGTTTTCTGATTTTGTTTTGTAGAATGGCTGTTTTACCCAGTTGCCCGAAATATCTTTTGTATTGCGGTATTCTACACCATAAAAGCCTGTTTTACAAAAGTCATGAACAAGTGCGCTTACAAAAATATCTTTTGCAGTAATTGTGTACTTATCTGAACCGGGACTTGTAAAAAAGTTTTCTAATACGGGTTTTGCAAACTCAAGTGCCTGTTTAATAACCATAATTGTATGAAGAGCCAAACCGCTTTTAAAATTTCCATGAAATTTTGTGCTGGCCGGTGCCGTCCAGAAATCGGTATTGTCCAGCCAGTCTTTAAGCGCAGCAGCTTCCATTGGATCTTTTATTATGTAATCAATCATGTTAATGATTGCAGGCTTTACGTTTTCAAGATTATTTGTTCCGTCTGCATGAATCGGAGAGAATTCCTTATAAATATCAAGCATTTCAAATACATCTGTAAAAAGTTCGTTTTTCTGTTCGTCGGTCATTTTTTTGCTCCGTTTGTTAATATCGTTATTTCAACGCGTCTGTTTCTTGCTCTTCCTTCAGGGGTTTCGTTGTCGGCAACAGGTTTTGTACCGCCGCTTCCTTTTGTTATGAACTGCCCTTTTGAAAGGCCTCGTTTGGTCATTTCTGAAACAATCGTGTGGGCACGGTCTAACGAAAGCTGCATTTCATCAGACTCATCACCAACTCTTGCAGTATGTCCTTCTATAAGAATCTGATTTTTCGGAACTTTTTTCAAGAGGGCTGCAATCTGATCAAGCCTGTTTTTTTCATCAGGAAGAAGCTCTGCTTTGTTTGCAACAAATTGAAGGTCCCTGATAATCAGCATATAGCCTGAATCTACTTTTTCATATTCAATATCACTTTCAGCAATAAGACGGTTTATAACAGGAAGAATTACATCCTCTTCAACACCGCTAGGATAATCTGTGAACAGCGAAATTGTACCCTTATATGCAATCTTTCTTCCATCATTATATGTAAAAACTTCATCAACATTATCGCGAATTAATAAAGCTGCACAAGTTTCTTTGTCTACATAAAGAGTTGCTTCATGCTTACCGCTTGCTGATTTTAGCTCTGGGTCTCCGTCATAATCCTGATAGCTTGTTCCGGCACCAAAGCCATATCTTGTTGCCCACATAGCTTTCAACACATAAACATCACGCTGATTAAAAACCTGATCTGCAGTGTAAGTATACTGAATATAAATTGGCATTCGGGTGATTATTCCCTGCCCTGTTGGATCAACGGCACGCACTGCTTTTGCTTCCCACGAGTCGCCTTTTGAAATTTCTTTTTTAGGAAATGAAGGAAAGCTTCTGAACGAAGGATACCCGTTATCTTCAAGCATAGTCATGCTTCCGGTTTCATCAATCTTAAAAACAGAAACTATTGCATCATGAATGCCATCATCAATAGCTTGTGAAAGATGTTTAGTATCCTGTTCTACATAAAAAAGTCCGTCATAAACTTTATCGCCATTACTATAAGTAGGTGTAATAAATGATTTTACTTCCCTGCTTGTGAGTCCAACATATTTGTTGTTGTCGTATCGTCGTAAATCTGTACGCTCTGTGAGAATATAATTGTCGTTTCCTTGATAGCTTAAAGTGACGGGTTGTGCGTGAAGGAATGTGTTTTGAAGAAGGAAAAATGCGGCAATAAAAATGGATTTGTAAAAAAATGCGGAGCGAAGGTTCGCCTTTTGCGTAACGTCCTCTTCGTTTAGTGGAGCAAAAGGCGGTTCTTTGCGTGAGCATTTTTTTGCCAATTGTTCCAACTTATTTGCCGCATTATTAGTTTGCATTATATTCCCAGTTCTTCGCCAATAAGCACAACTTTGATACGTCCTTGAGGTTTACAAATTCTGGTAGTAACAAACTGTGCACAAATGGTTGAACTTGAAAGACAGTCTGCACATTCACCTATTTTTTTACAAGGAGTATCAATATCAAATCGCTGTGCATTAGCCGGTGCTGCATAACCGCGAACTCTATCGTAGGCGGCGTCCATATTCTGAACAACCTTGTTCATGCCTGCAATAATAATTACATTTTCCGGGCCATAAATCAAAGCGGCAACACGGTTTCCTTTTCCATCGATATTAAAAAGCTGGCCGTCTTCTGTAATTGCATTGCTGCTCATAATAAAAGAACCGCAGTTCAAAGCCTTGTGCATGATAAGCTCGCGTTCTTCCGGAGTTGCTGCAGCATCGCGATCAATTAAAGAATAACCTGCAGCAACAAGCTTTTCTTTCAAACCAAGCTGATCCATAGTCATTGTGCCGCCCCAAGCAACAGAATGATTTGCAGGAATTATTTCAAGAATCTTTTTTACGGCAGCATCTTTATCTGAACAATAATAAGCTTCAAAGTGGCGCTTATTTAATGCGTCTACGACTTTTGGACCTTTAATGTCAAAAAGTTTCTTTACTGGTTCTAACATATAAAAACTCCACGCTATTGTGAAAGTTTGAATGAATCAAGTTCGTCAAGCAAGCCTTCAACACTTTGTTTTGTACTGTTTGTAGATGCAGTTGTTACTGCTACAGCATCAGAAATATGTGTAGAGAAATCATTAATCTGATTCATTGTTTCAGAAATTATTCTTGTTACTTCAGAAAGGTTCTGCATTTCCTTAAGAATCTGTTCACCACCAATAAGCATTTCGGCAGAACCATTCTTTACTTCTGTAGTAGAATCGCTGATTGCGCGCATTGCTTCAAGAACCTGCTGGTTACCACTGTTCTGCTCTTCCATTGCATTTGCAATAATGCTTTCCTGATCACGAACCTTCTGAGAAAGTTCATAAATATTTTCAAAGGCAACCTTAACATGACCAATATCAACAGTGATGTTAGAAATTGCATCAGAAAGAGAATGCAGGTTTTCATCAATAGCCTTAGACTGTGAGCTTGACTGTTCTGCAAGCTTACGGATTTCTTCAGCAACAACGGCAAATCCTTTTCCTGCTTCACCGGCGTGTGCAGACTCAATGGCAGCATTCATGGCAAGAAGGTTTGTACGGCTTGCAATATTCTGAATGATACTTGATGCCTGCAAAATACCAGCTGACTGCTGTAGAACGCCTTCTGCAGTATCAACGGCAGTCTTAACCTGAAGCTGACCTTTTTCAGAAGCATCAGTAAGAAGATTTACAACTTCGTTATTCTTTTCAAGAATCTGAGAAACAGAAGCAATATTTGCAACCATTTCTTCTACTGCAGCACTTGACTGAGTAACACCAGCAGCCTGTGCTTCGATTGCATTATTGAGCGAGCGGATATTACCCATGATCTGTTCAATAGAAGAATTAGATTCGGCAACACCTGCAGACTGATTTTCAATTTCGGCTTTAATACTCTGCAAAGATTCTGTAATGCTTGCAACGTTGTTTCTTGTAGAATTCATATTTGAAACAAGGTCATCAGATTCAGAAGAAGTTCTTTTTGCAGAAGTACCAAACTGAACCAGAATGCCATTAGCCTTACGCTTAAAATTGTTTACTCCCTGAACGATAAGACCAAGCTCACTGCGGTTAGTTGCTTTCTGATCTTGAATAGTATAATCATTGTTTGTAAGAGCATCTGTTATACGTGTAATACGTCTTATACAATCTTTAATATCACCAGTAAGAAGACAGTTTACAATAACAAAGTAAATCAAAGAATAAACTACAATAGGGCCAAGTCTTCCGTAAACAGACTGAGGACCCAATCTAAGAACTTCTGGATTCAAAGTTGTAAAAATAAGGAACATACAACCCAATACACCGAATGTCATTGTGAGAACGTTTCGCTGTACAAGATCAAGAGGAAGTTCTTTTTCTGTAAAAGGAATCATATGTAAACGAGGTTCAATTACACGAACCTGAAGAATATAGAAAAGAAGTCCAATATCAAACAAAGCACCAAGCAAGATCATATAAATAAACAAGGTTGGATTATGAACTCCAAATGAACTAAGTTGTATGTTATGACTTTTTAATAACCAGTTAATTGCTGTAGCCTGAACAACCTGTAAAGTAATTGGAATTGCAATGTTTCCAAGCGCTGCAATCTTTAATTTTTTATTAATAGACTTTCGGCATTCCGGTGTATCTACATACTTAGAAAGGAAATTTCTTTCCCAAAAGGCCATGGCAAAAGCAGCCGCAAAGGTTATAACCGTAATTGAATTAATTAAAGGATGTGTAAAAATAATACCATACTCTTCTAATGTGAAAAGATCTGTGATCAAACCAAGAGGAGTCAGCATCAAAAATGGTGAAACATAAACTAAAATAATAAAAAGATAGGCATACCAAGGCAGCCAGATTCCAGGACGATTTTTTGCAGTTTTGTTCTTAGGCATAACAGTTCCTTAAAAATGTAATTTTTTTGATAAACCCCAAGACTTTTATATTATCGGAAACAAATTTTTCTATATTACTATTATAACGCATAAACAAAAATATTGGAAGTAAAAGAAATCGTTTTACTAATTTGTAGTTACAGCAAGAATTTTTTCATTTCCTTTAGTCATTGCTTCATCTACATAAGTCGTTAGCGTAAATTGGTATCAAAATCCAATTAAAGCAATTTTTTACATATTTTTATCTTGACATATATGATTTTTTTATTAGAATTCAAAGTATGAAAAAATTATTATTGTTATTAACTGTTATTTCAGCATTATTAGTTTCCTGCGCTACAACTAAACCTATTAAAGCAGAAGATCTTAACTCACGGGTATTTACCGTAAATCGTATTGTACTTACTTCAAGCACAATTGAACCATCTGATGAAGAGCTTGTTGATATCTTTACATCAATTCCATATCAAGAAATATATGACTGCGTTTATGAAAAAACAGGCCTTTACCTTAATACATCATACCTTTACTTTGATGATATTGCCGAAAACATTGAATATACAGTTGTCTGCGATGCAGAAACAGAAGATGTAATACAGGAGCTTCCTGAATGGGAACTCAATTTTGATGTTGATGAAGACATTGATCAGCTTTGCGAATTGGTTTTCAGCATGGATCCTCCAGAAGGATACCTTTCGGTAAAAGCAGTTCTTCATACAACTCAGACAATTCCTGCTACAAAAGAAGGAAAAGAAGACAAAATCGTAAACCTTCAGTCAACTGTTTACAACACCTTTGATAAATGGACTTACAAGAATATATTTGTTGACCCTCGTTCATGTGCGCTTATTAGATTCCACAAGAACATTGAACCAACATTCATCGAAAACGAATTGTATTCAGTATATAAGGTTCTTAACACTCAGTCTGACGGCTACCTGGCAGTAAACATCAAGGACCCTATTGAAATTCGATGTAATATCAATGACCCTGGAAACATGTTCTGTTCACCTGCAGAAATTTACAATGCAAAGCTTTTCACTGTATTCCTGCCTGGCAAGAAATATACAATCAAATATAAGCTTAAGAGAACTTCACCAGATTCTACAAAATGGGTTGTTAAATTTAAGGTAAAAGAAGAAAAGCCTAGTCAGAAAGGCGACTAAACCTTAAGAAACTTAAATATTCTTATTTACTCTTTTTTACAGATGTAATTGAAAAATTAACTGTTTTCTCAGTTTCTTTTCCACTTTCGATGTCTATGTCCCAGTACAAAGTTGAAACAAAAGTTGCGGCTGTTGTCGTGAGCTTGCTTGTGTAATAATCCGGTCTGTGGAAAATTATCGGCATATAGAAGTAACCGCACTGTTCGTTTGGTTCAAAACTGAATGAAACGCCTTTTACAGTGTCTGTAAGCCTTACAACGTCTATGCTCTTCAATTTTGTTGAATGATTAAGCTGCTGAGTTGATTTTTTTGAATCGAGAACCTGAACCTGCTCTTTTTCGGCAACTTCTATATTAAAATAATTAATCTGTCCTTCTTCAAAATTAACGTCTGCAAAGTTAGATTCTACGGCAAGCTTGAGCTTGAGCGGCATTGTGCTTTCGTTTTTAAGTATATACTGAACTGTAATTCCGCTTGAATTAAGCAGATATTTTTTTCTGAGCGAAACTTTCTGATGTGTCGGCTTGTATTCTGCTTCGGCAAGGAGCTGAAGTTCTTTTCTGCTGGCAGAAAATTTAATGTCTTTATAATAAATGCGTGAGAATACTCCATCGCCTGCTGCTTCGCCGTTTATATATCGTTCAAATTGATCTTGATTAAACAGATGGTCTACAAGAATGCCTCTGTTATAACCGTCTTCGGCTCCATCATATTCAAAAACACGCGAAAGATTATCTGCATAATTTCCGCAGTTTTTCATTACATCAAGCTCTTGAACGGCTCCACCCAAAAGGCTTATATAAGCAAAATAACTTTGCATTCTGCAAACATATTCGTTTAATCCGTCATTTGTGTAATCAAAACGGCTTATGCTTTCCGTAAACTTACCGTCATCATTCAAGAATTTTTCTGCAGTAATAAGGCTTCTGTATGCATTCTGGCGATGCCTTGTATTTGTATACGGACCGTTGAGAGTACATAAAAGAGCATTTCCACTTTGTGATTCAAGCAACTTTTCGCGGGCTGCCTTTTTTCGCATTTTATCGTTCTTATACTGATTTATAAGAATTGTCATGTAAGTTATTCTGTTGTAAAGGTTTCGACATGCAGGATAAACTTCCATAAAGTTATAAACAGTATTTGGGAATGAAGATTTATTTCTGTTTCGCACAAGGTATCCGCACCAGTCGTCCAAAAGCTTTGTCATTGCAGTTGGAATGTATGCAGGAATCTTTATGTTCTGATTTTTGCGATATTCGTCAATTATTCCTGTTTTAAGTCTTGTCTGCGGCTGATTTTTAAGATAATCAGCAAATTTTTCAAACCACTTTGCCTCGACAAGTTGTGAAAGTGTCTCATAATTCATACTAAGGATTACTATTTTGTCTGGCGTAATCTGATAATAGTCATCCTGTTTTTCAGTTTTTTCTACGGCCTTTGTAATTGTTTTATCAAAAATGTCGCAGGCAGTATCTGGTGCAGGAACAAATTCATTGTAATACGGAAAAATTTCTACAGTCTTTCCAAGATCCTGCATTATGTTGTATAAATAATTCTTTTTGTTTTCTGGAATCGAGTTGCTGTCTAACAAAGCATATTCAATTCCGCAGGTCTGAAGATTATTTACAAGCGACGAATCCCAGATGTCTGCAAACATTGTAATTCCACGAGGGCGTTTTCCTACTGTCTGCCTGATTTCTGTAGAAAGCATGTCTATCTGTGTATTGCGGTCTACCGGGAAAAGCAGCGGCAAAACTGGAGCATAAAAGCCACCGCCAAGTATTTCTACCTGATTTCGTTCTACAAGCTCTTTAATAATCGTTAAAAATTCATTTCGCTTCTTTTTGTAATATAAAAGCTGAGGTCCTGTAAATGAAAATGAAAATTTAAAATCGGGATGAGAATAGAGAAAGCGTGCAAGCGGTTTATATACAGTCTGATACATTCTGTCGTATTCTTCGATGTTATCTGAACCGACAGACATGGATCTGAAATTGAAGCAAACGTATATTGAATTCATATCCATATATACGGCGCCCCACCCCTTTTGCCGCGACATTCTCCTTTTAACAATTTTTTATATATATTTTATAGATGTTTAACTCTCTAATATCTTCTTAAACATTCTATACCAAGTTGACCATATTTTAAAGTGTTTTTTCTCATTCCAAGCAATTTTTTTGGTTTTTAATTCCTCTGAACAGCCTGATTTTTCATCTGACTTGTTTGCGCATAAAGTATATTCAGATGTGTTTGAAGGAATGAGCCTTATAATCTGTATTGGACAAATATCTATACATTTTCCACAGCCAATACACTGTCTCGTAACGATTGCTGTATTATTTTTTATATAAATTGCGTGCTGTGGACAGATTTTTACACAATCCCCCAGCCCAATACATGCAAATTTACATGGAGTACCCGTGCCGGAATACTTATATGCCATTGTACAGGAATATGATTCATTAAAAATCTTTCTTGTAAAGTTAAATTTCTTTTCACAGGAACAAAGAACAATTGCCTTCATGTTAGATTTTTCTCTTGGAATCTTTACCGGCTTTATATAATTAATCTCTGAATCTGCAACAATTGGATTTTCTTTTATATTATTCTGATTATGAATTGACGGTAACAGAATATAAAACAAGAACATAAGAAGGATTGCTACGATGAGTATGATGACAATTAGAAGAATTATTGAAAGAATCATAAAAATACCTCCGGATTAAGCCATGAAATATCCCAGGCAGAAAGTCCCAGAAGCAAAAGTGCAAGATATAAAAACAATCGGCAGAAAATAACGTCTGTTTTTGTTTCGCAGTTTCTTTTCTTAAAAGCCATGACAAACGGAATGATGCCAATAAAAGAAATAAGGCAGGCTAATGCTATAATCAAAACGCTTATAACGGAAAATCCTTCCGAAATTGAAAGAATGATTATGAGGTATGAAAGAATAAACTCTGCTGCTGATTTTCCTGTTGTAAGGCGAATGAGTGCTTCAAGAAAGGCGTCTATACAAACATAAACAAGGAAGCATACAAGCGGAAACAGCTCTGCCATTTTTAAAGGAACTAGAATGCCCTTTGTAATGAGCCAGCCAAGCAAAGAAGAAATTACAATTGAAATGAAGATTTTTGTACAATAAGTTATGCTTTTGAACTTGTCCCAGTTCAAATCAATAATTTTATTTGTTCCTATTCCGGTAAACAAAATCATACTTGCAAAAAATGAATAATAAAGGAAGGTACTCATGAGATTCATTTGTTCACCTCCGCTTTGCTCATTCGTTCAAACTTATTTCTTACAAAAATATGAATGAATAAAAGTATTGACGTAAGAATTAATGCACCTGGAATAGACGCAAACAAAGAAAAGAATCCAAGATTGTCTGGTGAAATAATGACTTTTTCGAAAATCTGATGTCCGCCACCAAAAAATGTAAATGTTCCGTAACCAATTAAATCACGAAGCAGGAAGAAAAGCAGCGCATAAACTGAAAAAGTAAGTACATGAATCATATTAAGCTTTAGTCTGTCTACAAGCGGTTCATTCTGATTTGCAAAAACATAACCAAAACAAAATACAGAAATTGGCATAAGATATATTAAAAAGCCAAGTGCAAGCATAACCTCAGGGCAAATTAAAATCATAATCTGCCTGTAAAGGATTGTTGAAGAAATTATCATAGTTAATATTATGAGAGTACTTAATTCTTCAAGCTTTATTTTCTTAATTAAGGAATTTATTACAGTTCCAAGGAGCATAATAAGATTAAGTTCAATTACAAGTGCTACTCCGTAAACGAATCTTCCTGGAGCAGGCACCAGAACGGTAAGAATAGTCGAAATTAAAACATATATTGATCGCTTTTTCATCTTCCACCCTACAACTTAATTATTTCAGGAATTTTTTCCTGCCAGTATTCCCGCTTTTTATCTGACTTATTGTTCATAATCTGAGTTCTGATTCTACCGTGCAGCGAAGCATAGCCGATAAAATCCGTTTTGTTTGTTTCGGGATTATAAACATATACGGCTGGAACGGGACCATAATATGTAATGATCCTTATGATTACCGCATATTTTGTAATATTGTCTGATGTATCAAGAACCTCATAAGCGGCGCAATTTACAGTAATAGGTTTTGTTATTTGAATGTTGTCTCCAACCTTCCATCTGGCCGTTTCTTTTTCTTCCAGAACCTTCTGCACTGTTACGGCAAGATTTTTATTCCATGATTTTCGTGCAGCAAAAATGAAATAAGAAAGAATTGAAAATACAACAAGGAGGATTATTATAAAAAATGCATAATTCTTGAAGAATTTTTTATTGCTTATTTCCTGCATTCAAAAGCTCCTGGTCAATTGGGTTTATTCGTGTCATTTTATGCATGAGCATATCCATTCGTTTTTCTTCAATGAGTCTTATTAAAAGGTTGATAATGTTGCAGACAACGATTAAATAAACCATTCCAACAGGCGACGTGCCTCCACCAATAAGTATAAAGGCATAAAGACCTGCAAAAATCGCATAAATAACTTTTCCAACAACAGTCATCGGATGTGTTCCGAACCATTGAATCATAAATACTGCAACAAACAATGTTCCGCTTGTAAGAAGAGCAAGTATAACGTCCCCCTGATTAAATTCTCCGCCAGATACAAAAGGAATGAAAAGTCTTACAAACAAGGCATATACAAAAAGGAAGATTGTAGGTATTAAAACCGAAAATGAATTATCTGCAAAAAGCACTATTGAAGCAATTATCGTAAGCAGATTAAAACGGAAGGCAGGAATTATAGAACCTGTATCCCAAAGCATTGAAATAATTCCCTGTGGCAAAGTTACCTTAAAATAACTCAAAAGATGCGAATTAAGAAAGCCTGTTATGGTAATGTCAAAATCATAAATAGGAAAAACTCCATTGTTTATAAGCTGAACCGAAGGATTTTTTGAGCTGAACATGTCCATTGTAATAAGGAAATCCGGGAAATAAACCTTACCAATAAAATATGCAATTAAAACTGAAACGCCAACAATATTAATCCAGAAGTTATCTGTGTTTTCAAAAACATACTTAAAGATCATAAGTGTTGCAAAAGAAATCATAAGTGCAGTTAATGGCGGATAAGTTTCGGGCAGCAGCATTCCCATTATGATTCCCTGAATAAGATTTGTAAGCGAAATGAATTTCTGCTTTTTTACAAAAATACAATGAATTAAACTTGCGAGTGTTGCACCTGCAGCAGAACATGTAATTACAATTATTGCTTTATAGCTTTTTGTAAAAAACAAAAGGACAAACTGCATCAAAAGAAGAACCAGAATTCTGATTGAAACAGCAGAAATTGAAGGTTTTTCGTATACATAAGGCTTTAGAGATACTCTTTTATTTTGTAAATAATCACTCTTCGTCTTCATTTTTTTCATCCAACTTATTCTTAATCATTGTAATAGTCTGACACAACGGAATTCTTGACTGACAAACAGTATTGCATAAACCGCAGTTTATACAAAGAGTTGCAGTTTCAATGAACGACTGAGGCAGATCGCTCTTTTTAAGTGCATATTCATATAAAAGATCGGGAGCAATGTTAACTGGACACTTGTAACGGCATTCACCGCATTTTATACATGAATAAACCTGACTGTCTGTTGAATAATTCTTTGGAAGGAATTCTACAGACTTAACATATTTTGTAATTGGAATATCAAGCGAGTTTACGGAGTTTCCGCAGATTCTTCCGTTGATGATTACTGCTTCAAGATTTTTTGTAAAGCCGCCAAGCTGTTCAACAACATCACGCAAGGTAAAGCCAAGTCGAACGTTCAAAAAGCAGGAAGCATTCAGGCTTGTTCCAGTAAAATTGATGTGTCTTGAAAGAACAGGCATGTTGTAAACTACTGCATTGTAAATATCATATAAGGTGTACGGATCTATAAAAAAGTCATAGCGCGAAACTGAAAGTGAACAAACCTTTCGCATCGATTTATTAAACTGATTTATGATTCCGTGCTTAAAGCCGTTTGTATATTTTTTTGAATCAAGACCCATGTAATAGATTTTCTGTTTTTCGTCGTCTTCGAGCTTTCGTTTTTTAACGTCTTTGGCATTCATTACAAACAGGATTCCGTCTGCTTCGGTAATTTTTGCAAGGATTTTTGCACCTTCAATTACCTGATCAAAATAAAACTGAGTCATCAAAGAATCTGTAACGCGGTATGTATCTTCATCAAAAAGTCTTGCGACGATTGTTCGTGTCTTTTTTCTATTAAAAGCTTTTATTTGTTCTGTAAGTGCTACGCTTTTTGTACAAGAAAACGTATTTACGATTCCTTTGTCTTCAAGCTTTCGTTCAAGCGATGCAGGGCTCAGGCTTCTCCAGTCTTCTGCTTCGTGCTTTTTTCCAAGATAAGAAAAGCTGCCGTGCATATCAATAACAAGGCCTCGTTCAATTTTTCCATCGGGGCAATTAACGGAGCATAAATCTTTTACAGTTCCTGGAATTGGAGAATGAATTACAGAAACATCTGAGGTTGCAATAATCTGACCTTCACTAACCTCTTCTCCAATTTTAATGGAAGGCTTGCAGAAAACATCTCGTTCCTGCACAAGAGGCATAATTACAGTTTTTGGTAAAAAGGCATTTTCCGTGTATTTGTAGTTATGAATCATCTTTTACCACCCTTTCCTATAATAGCGGAAAAATAAATAAAAAGTAACATACAAAAGCACATAATCATCATAATTATGCTAAAAAGACTCACATTATATGAAGCAGCCTTTGTGTAACCTGCAAGAAAATCGGTTCCCTGCTGTTTAATTACGGCTTCTATTGAATAAAAATCAAGCTGTTCAATATTATCGTAAACTTCCTGCTTAAAACTCTGATTGTAATACATTGTAAGATTTCTTTGCGAAATGATTCCGTCTTCTTCTACAAACTCAGGGAACACAACATGATTTTCATCGTATTCACCGTTGTCGTTTAATGATTTGTATGGAGCGATTCGTACATTCCAGTTCCATCGGAAATAATCTTCCATAAGTGGAAGCTTTGTATCTGCAACAGATGTTTTTCCGGGCAGTAAAAGATTATCCTTGTTTTTAGTTCCACCAATATGAAATGAACCAAGAATAAAATATGCAAAAATCACAAGTGCGCTTACAAGAACAACTGGTAAAATTACATTTGTTTTTCCGCCGTAAATTGAAACTCGTTTTGCAGAGCGAATCATAACAGGTTTAAATTCATATTTTGAATTACGGAGTTGGTTCAGGTTTTGGGCTGCAAGAACTGAACACATAGTTCCCGCAATAAGGATTAAATAAAAGATTCCCGAAACAAGCGAAACTGAAAAAGCTGCAATTATAGAAATAATTACGGCAGCAATTACAAAAACATTTCCTGCAATGATTTTGTTTAAGGCGCCTTTTCTGTTTATGATATTTGAAAACATAAAAAGCGCCAGCAGCAGGATTATTACCGAAATTGCGCTTGCATAAAAAGCATTACAGAAAATATATACGCATGGAAGAATTGCCGTAACAAAGAAGAACAGCTTGTTTTTTGAAAATGCAGTAAGAATTAAAGCAAGAGCAAGTACGACAATTGGAATGAGCCACATGTAAGAAAGCGTGCTGTCTATGCCTGCCTGTGCTCCTGCTTTTGTAAGGCTTTGAACTGCCTGATCAAGCTGCTTTTCGTACGAATCTGGAACATAAAAAAGCGTATACTCGCCTTTGCTGTCGTAAAAATAATTTTGTCTGTCGTAAAGATATCTGTTTTCTGCTGAAGAAAGATTCAGTTTAAGCATTGTTTCTTCAATTGAGTTTCGTGAAAGCATTATTGGAACGCGCTGATTTTCAATACTTACATATTCCATTATTCCGCAGTCGCGCAGGATGTTTTGTGTATTTGCGGGCATTGTATCTGTTTTTACATAAAGAATATTATAGTTTTCCCATGTTTTGCCTTTTGGAATTGTGCGGAAAGTAACTGTCAGAATTATTGTAATTATAACCCCAAGAATCGGGAAAACTTTTTTAACAATGTCCATTTACAATTTATTTTAATAAGGTCATTGAAAAACCAATGAGAACGCCAAGCAGCGCTCCCATAATAACCTGAATAGGTGTATGACCGTTTACCTCTTTTATTGATTTATATTCATTGATGCATTTATTCTGTTCGAGTTCGCGACCAAGTTCATTGAGCTTTTGCGATTGAATTCCGCTTGAACGACGCACACCTACGGCATCTCGCATTGTAATAAATGTAAACAGTAAAGAAAGCATAAAAATACTTGAATCTACGCCTTCGCGAATGCCAATTGAAGTACATACTGCAGTTACAACAGCCGAATGACTTGAAGGCATGCCGCCTGTTCGCCAGAACATATTTGCAACAAGATCTTTAAATGTTTTGATTCTTCCGTAGATAAGGTGTATCAGGGTTTTTAGGAATTGTGCCCCAAGCCAACTGAATATTCCTGCAAGAAATGTAGGATGTGTAAAAAAATTGATTAATTTTTCATACTTATACGGCATAAAAATCCCCAAATACAATGTTTAATTCTACCATAAAAATGGAAATTTTACTATACTTTTTATTATGGATTTTACAGATTTTCCAACAGGCGCAGATGATGAAGGAAGACGACTTGATAAAGTAATAAGGATTTTTATTCCCGATTTACCGCTTTCAAACATTTATCAGTCAATGCGAAAAGGCCTTATAAAGGTAAATGATAAAAAATCAAAGCCTGAATACAGAATAAATGCCGGCGATGTAATTAAAATTGCAGATGTGCTTTTGAAAAATTCGACAGAAACTGAGCCTATGCCTGTTGGCGCTTCCTGTAAAATTAAAATTGAAGACCTGATCGTTTTTGAAAATCCGCACATTCTTATTCTTAATAAACCTGCTGGAATAAATGTTCAGAAGGCTACAAAATCAGACACTTCGTTAGCTGATTTCGTTAAGCAATATTACGAAAAAACAAGGGAAAAGCATTCAATTTCTTTTAATCCGGGACCGCTTCACAGAATAGACAAGCAGACGTCAGGACTTATCTGCTTTTCAATGAGTCTTGAAGGTGCCAGATGGTTTACGGAACAAATGAGAGAACACAACATTAAAAAAACATATACGGCAACTGTTGAAGGAACCGTTACTCAAAGTCAGACCTGGAAAGATTATATTCTAAAAGAAGATGAATCAGGCAGTGATTTTCATATGGTAAAAGTGATTGACGGAAACACAAGCTCCGTACCGCCGGAAGCGAAAGAAAGCATTACGAAAATAATTCCAATCGAATCATTTACAAAAGACGAGAATACTTTTACAAAATGCGAATTTCAAATAGAAACCGGCCGCCAGCACCAGATCAGGGCACAATCCGCTTTTCACGGACACCCCTTAGCGGGCGACACTGCGTATGGTGCAAAAACTACGGGTGTGAAGTTTGATTTATGTGCATGTAAAATAAACTTTCCGGTTAATGAATTAGGAATCCCAAAAATAATTATTTGTAAATAATAATTTGAAGTTTGTGACCGTAGTGAAAAATGACTGAGGACATCTTCCTTTTGATGTCCGAAGGCATTTTCCACGAGAGGGAACAAACTTCCACCTATATAAACATTTGCATATAATTATTTTTAGATTATAATGAATATATGCAAAATCCTTTTGTCTTGATTAAGCAAACCTTTTCTCCCACTACAGTCTATGCGCTTGTTGGCGAAAGCGGCACTGGAAAAAGCTTTCGTTCTAAGCTGCTGGCAGAACAGTATAATATTAATGCGATTATTGATGACGGACTTTTGATTCAGGACGAAA
>JAEEGL011062146.1_pt1 | contig 15898 bp, 9 predicted proteins | sample 9134231 | NCBI WGS metagenome assembly JAEEGL01 (sample SAMN16246548, study PRJNA631951) | gut metagenome | biome: gut microbiome; feature: rumen; material: fiber-attached | host: Bos | place: Iran: Karaj | collected 2018-10
CGCACCCGGTTATGTATGCAGATGAGACGCCTTCCAGGCGTGTCGGATCGCTTCTGTGTCCGGGCGCGCCTGCGGCGCACCAGTTATGTTCACTTATTCTTCGATGCGATGGCTTTTTCGCGCAGATAATTGCCGTATTTGCTCAGCCAGATATTGCGGTAGTCGCTGGTCTGAGATGCGGGCGGGTAATAAAATTTGGGCGTCCAGTCGTAAGCACTGAGGACATCAATGCCTGAAATATAGCCGTTTTCTGCGAGTACGCGCATGATGTAGCGCAAGCGTTTGTTCCACCATCGGCCTGTGTTTGCGAACCCCTGCTTATAGTACCTGCCGCCTTTGGATGGCGCGACTTTAAGCGAAGCGAGGTAAGCGCCTTCGAGCGGTGTGAGATCTTTCACATCCTTATTAAAATAGAAGTGCGCTGCCTTCTTGATGCCGTAAACATCGGGCCCGAACTCAATCATATTCAGGTAAAGCTCGAGGATTCTCGATCTTGGGACAACCGACACCAGGCGCCACGAAACGAATGCTTCCTCCAGTTTTCTGGCCAGATTCTTATTTCTGTTGAGGAACAGATTCTTGGTGAGCTGCTGGGCAATCGTCGATCCGCCGTAGACGTATTTGCGCTGATTGAGGTTAAGCCTGAGCGCTCTTTCAATGAATGCGATGCGCAGCGGCGGGTTGTCAAACATGCGTTTGTCTTCGGTGAGATACATGGCGGCCTTGACGTAAGGCGGGATATCTTCGAGGTCAACAAACCCCGATGTGCCGGGGCCGACCGTAATTGAGTCTGTAAAATAGGTATAATCCGTTGTGAACGTATAATGGTCGTCGTTGAGGATTTCGGGGATATGCGGTTCGACAGAAACGGGATAGCAATGGCCCTCGAACCCGGTTTCACGCAGGGTTGAAGTGAGCGGATAATTCCAGGGAATATTTCCGGTAATGGTTGAAGAAACAGAAGTGCCGGCGATTTCGAGATGTGTGATGGTCGGCAAAAGACCGGCGGGGATTGCCTTTGGAATATCTTTGCACGGGAAATCTTTGGCCCCCAGCTGGAACTCGATCGTGGGATTGCTGCGGACGTTCTGGATATTGATGAATCCGCTGAGCGTGAGCGGACCGCTTGTGAGGGAGATGGGCTCAACTTTGAGCAAATCCTGTTTAAAAATGTAATGGACATCGACATTGGCAGCAGCCTGGATATCGTGAATCAGGTTGGGACTGATTTTGGGATGATACAAGGCGAAATCGGCGAAAGCGATGTTTCCGGCGAGGTGAATTTCGCTGTCATCCATTGAGAATCCGAGATTGAGCGAGACGCGGCCATCGTTGTTCTGCGGAATCGGCATATTGAGCAGGCGCAGGAAATCTGCGGAATCGAGATTATCGATTTTGAGATCAATGACAGGAAACGGCGATTCGTCGGAATACTGGATGACGAACTGCGCATTTGCCTGGCGCACATTGAAATCCAGCTGGAACTTCTGGCTGTTTTTGAAGAGCTCGGCCGTATTAAATGATATGGCATCGAAAGCAAACCGCACATCATCGTGAACGATATCGACGTGTCCGTCCTGAATATCGACGACCGGCAAGGCCAGAACTTTTTGCTGAACCTTGTTGAAGGCATCGCGGATGGCACTGAGCGTTTTTTCGGAGATCGGATTTTTCTGAGCCACTGGCGCATTTTTCTTTACGTCGGCTTTTTTAACCGACTTATTTGGTGCCTCGCCAAGGATCTTTCCGGCATCCTGTTTCCAGTACCCGACCAGACCGGAAAGCATGGGATTTTCGGTAATCGATTTGCTGTTGAGCAGTTTTGGGACATCGATGGTAATCACCGGATGATTCACCCGGATGATGCCGAGTGATTTCCGGGATGGGCGGATATCGTTGAAATCGGCCTGAAGCGCATCCACGCAGGCGTCGGAAAAGAGATCGATATCGTCGCTGTGCATGCAGACATCTTCCATCTCGACCGAGACGCCGCTGGCGTCGGCGATAACATTCGCAGCGCGAAGCGATGCCTCGACGACCTTGTCGTCTGCTGCGTAGGCGATTTCGATGGCGGGCGTGGATTCGACGAGCAGGTGGGCTTCTTTTTGTCCGATATCGGCCATGGCCACGATGTGAAGCGATGGCAGATTTCTGAATGCCACGGGGAATTTTTTAAGATCGATGGACGGCTGCATGGTCACATCGGCCCATGCGATTTTGTTGTCGAGTTTGTAGTGATCGTTCGAGGATTTGAGCTCGATTTTCTGTCCCTTGTGGCCGAGTTTGATATGGGTATTTTTGACCTCAACCTGAGCAAACAGAGGCTTGGAGCCGATTTTCTTCAAATCACCATCCGATTTTTGGGATGATTTATACTGCTTTAAATCCCTTAGAGCGTCCCAGTCGATATCCGCATCGATGCTGTCGCATGAGATGGACAGATTTCGGTCATCGTCGAGCAGCGTCATGGCCCCCTGGTCGATGCAGATGTGGCTGAGTGTCACTTTTGCGTTTTTATCGTTGGAGAGGGTGACGGATTTGACGCATGGCGCCGTTGGAAGCCACGATTGTTTTTCGATATCGACGTGCCATTGAAGCGGATCGATTCTTTTCTGAATTTTTTGGGAAACGAGTTGAACGGCGCGATTTTGCGCGATCACAGCGACGACGACGACGGCCGCAGCCAGGATGACCAAAATCGAAACGATCAGAATGCAAAGCTTTGTTTTTGTCATAATTCATCCATCGACCGCAATGGGCGGCAACGAAATGGGACAGTATTGAATTTCCGGGCTGTTTGCAAAGAAATTGCGATGCAAGTTATTTGAGGATGAGGACAATTATTCATGTTATCGGCGACGCATTTTTGATAAAAAGTGCGGGGTCATGAATGGAGGCGTGCGGTATCTGGTGCGTCGGAAAGATCGGAGCATTCATGTTGTTTATCTGCCGCAATCACAAAGGTCAATGGTACAAGAGCCGGGAACTGCCGGATCCGGGTGTATCGGATCGGCACGGACTGATAGCATTTGGGGGCGCATATACAGCCGACTGTTTTATAACGGCGTACCGTCGCGGGATATTTCCGTGGCCATGCGGCGATGCATCGGAACCGATACCGTGGTTTTGCCCGGAGAATCGTTTTGTGCTCGATCCGGCAGAGATACACGTATCGCACAGTCTGCGGCGAACGGTGAACCATCATCGTTTTGAGATATGTGCAGACAGGCAGTTTGAATCGGTGATACGTCATTGTTCGACCGTAAAGCGGCACGATGACGGGACGTGGATAAACGAGGGGATGATATCGGCGTTTTGTGAGCTTCATCGGCGCGGGATTGCGCACAGCATTGAGAGTTATGCGGATGGCGAGCTGGTGGGGGGATTTTACGGGACATGTCTGGGGCATGTATTTGGCGGAGAATCGATGTTTACGCTGACACCGGATGCATCGAAGGTGGCGCTGGTCGTATTTGCGAGACGATGCGTGGATTATGGCATAAGAATGATAGACTGCCAGTGTTACACCGACAACATGGCGCGGTATGGCGCGCACGAGATACCGCGGGCATCGTATCTGGACTATCTGGAGCGCAATCAGCAGGAGCCGGTGGATCCTTCATTTTGGGACTCGCCATGGCAATAGCGAGCGCGGCGTATCGGCGCAGCCGATAGCAAGCGCATTCGGTCGTTCGTGCGCGATGCACGGACGACCGAAGCCATCCGCGTATGCACGCAGTGCATAGCGGTGGCAATCCTAAAAAACAAAGGCGCGTGAAGGCGCAAACGATATTTTGAGTTCACACAAAACTGTGGTGACGTATGAGACGCAGAGCGAAAACGCAACTGAAGAAAAGCAGGCAAGGTTACCGTCCGCGCAGGGCGTACTCGGGGAAGATACCGCGTTTGACGGTGACGCTGGTGCGGCGCAAACGACTGAAAGAGAACCCGGAAGTGAGCGTGCATCTGACGAATCTGTCGCAGCGGCATGTGGGGAAGCGGCCGGAATGGTTCGACTTTGAGCCGCTGAAACTGAGCAGCAGAACGCGGCAGTGCAAGCGGATTTACTGGCAGATACTGGCGGATCATGCGGCGTTCAGGAAGCGTCTGATTGTGCTGACGGCGGATGCGGGGATGGGGAAGACATCGTTTCTGGCGTCGCTGTATTCGATGCTGGAACATGCGCCGAAGACGATTCTGACGCTGGCGCCGGTGGCGGTGAAGCGGACGCCGTTCGAGATGATTCGGAATATTCTGGAGCAGCGTTTTTATATTTCGGGCACGGCATCGTACGACAGCATCAGGCAGTATGTGGAGAGTGCGATCAGTTCGATGATTCCGGGGGCGGAATGGAAGCGCATTTCGGAGTGCATTTTGAATTTATGGCGCCGGAAGGTGGTGCCGCCGCCGATTCCGCGCAGAAAGCAGCCGCCGTCGCTTCAGACAGTGGTGACGCGTCTGCCCGGGATGCCGGTTGAGGACAAGACCGAATTATCGGCGTTTGACAAGGAAACATCGGAAGAGATGGCGCATCTGGCCGATGCGCTGACGCCGCTGTTCAAGGCGGATTTGGAGCACAATTCGCTTGTGATCATGCTGGACGACGCGATGCGGTATGACCGGGCGAGCCTGAATCTGCTGAGCCGGATATATGCGTCGCTGCCAAATCTGCCGCTGAGTGTGGTGATGACGCTTCCGGCGCGGGAGATGGTGCCAACATGTTTTAAATCTCTGCATGCGGATTACATTGCGCTGCAGAATCTGAGCGACGAAGAGCTGGTGCAGCTGACGCAGCACATCATCACGGAACTGTCGAAATCGCGGGAAAAAGTCATCGTCCCCGAGGAAATATGCCGCCAGATCGCGCAGCTCTCGCTTGGCAGCCCCAGGCATGCAATACAGCTCACGCTGAAGCACTACAACAACTTGCCGCATTATTCGGAGCTTCTGGAGCGTCTCAAGCATACGCCGGTGCGCAAAGCGGTATGCAACCATCTGGTTGCACGGTTCAAGGGATGTATGGAATCGGAGCGCACGATACTGAGATTTGCGTCGCTTTTGAATGCGCCGTTTACGGTATCGACGATGGAGAGCATTCTTTCGACGTGGCCGTTGTCGGAAGCGGTCAAGATAGACTGCCGGGAATCGCTGCGGCAGCTGCGGCGCAAGGGATTTATCGACAAGGCGCAGAAACCGTATGGAACAAATACGACGACGTATGTGTTCAACCTGGAATATGAGCGCATGATCATTGCCGAAAGCGCATCTGCGGCGATCCGCGAACATGTGTATCGCACGGCACCGCAGTGGTATGCGCTGAACAATGTGAACCGCCGGTTTGACGAAGTGATCGGCGATTTATGGAGCAAAAACGGATCGTTTGCCGAAGCGAGTCATTATTATGTGCGCGCGGCATACGGTGCATACCGGCGATCGCAGCTGCCCAGGGCACGCCGGCTTTTCAGGAAGCTGCTGTCGAGCATTCCCGAGGATAATCTGTCGCGGCGGATTCAGTATTCGCTGGACAATGCGGATATCGTATTCAGGCTTGGGGTGATAGACGAAGCGTTTCTCCTTTGTCGCCGGGCGAGCCATTATGCGCAGCAGTTATCATCGTATGCGCAATCGGCGCGCGCCTATATCCAGATGGCCTCGATGCTGATAGAAATCGGCAGCATCCGGCATGTGCGCCGTTACATGTCGTATGCGCGTGCGCTGCTGAATCGCGAGAGTGATCCGCAGACGTTGTGCATGTATCACGCGACATCATCGCGGCTCGCCATGCTTCGGATGGATTTTGCGAAAGCAGCGAATCACATTGCGCAGGCGGAAAGCTGCATGGCAGATTTTTCGATTCCACCTCACGATCTGAGCAATCTGCGTTATCTCAAGGCGCGGCTTGAAGCACTGACGGGAAATCCCGCGCATGCGCTGAAGATGTTTGATGAAATCGCAGCCCAGTCGTCGTCGAACGGCGATATTCAAACCGAGGGGCTTTGTCTGTGCAGTGCAGGTCAGATTCATCTGATGATCGGCGATATCACCGAGGCGCTGGAATCGTGGAATAAAGCGCTGGGGCTGGCGCAGGAGATGAACGATGTCATCATGCATGCATCGCTGCTGGGCGATATTGCAGACAGTGCAATTGCGCTCGAAGCCCACCGCACAGCCCAGAATGCGTCGGAGCAATGCATGAATATGGCGCAGCAGACGCACCAGAAAGCGCTGATTGCGCGGTGCATGGGGCATACCGCATGTCTGCAGCTTGCAGCCGGACAACCCGACAAAGCATTCCGCTGTCTGCACAAATCACTCAAGAGCGCGCATGCATTGCGCAACCGCCCGCTCTGTCTGCATACGCAGATGCTGCTTTGCATCTATCACATCAAGACCGCGTCCCCGCAAAACCGCGCAGCAACAGCCGAAAAGATCTTTGCACACCTGAGACGATCTGCAGAAAAATCGCCGCTGTACATGTGCAAATTTCTGCCGTTCCAGGCCAGATATCTCATCCATAACCATCAGATTGCTGATGCGCGGCGCGTGCTCGTCGATCTGCAGAACATTTTGCGCGGATTGGGTTTTGAAAAAGCCTGTGATAAGGTACAATTGCAAATCGACCGGCTGGATATGGCGTAAGCCCTTGCAGCAGAACGCCCGATCGAAGCTGTAGTCATCATTGTGAAACAAGACCATTATAAAGGTGATTCATCGATGTATTCCCATGCACAAACAGATCCCATGACAGGCACACTGTTTGATGACCGGTATTTGATCGACCGCCTGATTGCGCGCGGTGGCATGGGAAACATCTATAAAGCGCACGATACCAAGCGCGGCCAGATCGTGGCCGTCAAAATGCTGCGATCCGAATTCGACGACGATGCCGTCGTTCTCAAACGATTTCTGCGCGAGGCGCATGCGGTTCAGAATCTGCACCATCCCAACATCTGCCAGCTTTATGATATCGGGTGCACGCGCGAAAAAATCCACTATTTTACCATGGAGTTCCTCGAAGGGGACCCGCTGGACAAGATTCTGCGCGACAAGCGCATGCTGCCGCCCGAAACGGCGCTCCAGTATATCATGGATATTGCGGCAGCCTTGTGTGATGCGCACAATCACAACATCGTTCACCGCGACCTAAAGCCGGCAAATATTTTTATCGTGCACGATGCAGATGGCAAAGAAACAGCTAAATTGCTCGACTTTGGCGTTGCAAAGCTGCAGGAGGAGCTGTCCGATCCCGGGCAAAAACTCACGAATGCCGGTTCCACGCTGGGCACGCCATTCTATATGGCCCCCGAACAGATTCAGGGATTCGAAGTCGATGGCCGCGCCGATGTCTACAGCCTCGCCATCATATTATGGGAATGCCTGTTTGGTGCACCGCCGTTTCTGGGAAAAAATATCATCGAGATCTTCAGTGCTGCTGTGCATCAAAAACTGCCCAAGATGACGCGAGCCTATCGCGCAAGCCGCAAATGGCGCAGCATTTATGCGGTTCTCGACAAAGCGCTCAAAAAAGAACCAAAAAATCGATACGACTCGATGCAGTCTTTTTTGCGTGCGCTCGAACAGGTGCGCAGCGAAATCACCCCGGGCACCGCAAACCACGATGCGACCAAGACCTCTTCTCTCCCTCTAATCGCCATCATCCACAACATATCTCCGCTCAAACTCGTCCTGTTCGGATCGATTGCCATTCTCGTCATCGGCGCAATCATTTCGACCATCTATCTGATGATCCCAAAGCAGGTCGAGATCCCGCAAACACAGTCGGGAAGCTATAAATTCTTTTCGGATGTTCCGGCCGATATCCTCATCGACGACAAATATCTGGGCACCACACCGTATCGCGCAGAACTCTACAACGTGCCGCCATTCAAAATTACATTCGAGGGCAAAGATGAATATGAGAAAACCAATTTTGTCTTCGATGTTGACAACTACCCCGAAGGCGTCGCCGGATATGCCGTAAATTTCAAAGGATCCCAGGCGGTGCGCTCGATGATATTTGCCGAAACGACCCCCGAAGGCGCCGATATCTATGTGAACGATCATCTCTATCCGCTCAAGACACCGTGCCAGATTGCAGTTTCCACATCCAAATCCGTCAAACTCACATTCAAACTCAAAGACTATCTCGACGAAAACATTACCGTTAAAACCCACGGCGGCGAGCTCAGGCTCCACACCAATCTTTATCCCCAATAATCCCCATCACCAGATAATAAAAAACGATGAAAAAGATCCTCATTATGATTGCGCTGCTGAGCCTGGTTTCGGCATGCGGAAAGAACAATTCAGATGCCCAAAAACAAGATGCATTCAATGCGCGCGTCCAATCCGCACCGGAGTTTTCCGAAATAGACAGCGAGCTCGATCAGCTGGAAAGCGATACCGCAGAACTCGAAAAAAAGTACGATGATATCCAGGGACACGTTCTGGAAAACGCGAAATTCACCGAAAACGACATGCTCACGGCCTCACAAATCGTCGTCTATGTGAACGACAACAATGTGCTCATTGTGAACGACAAAGCCATGTCCAAGAACGATTTTTTAAACTTTCTCGACAAACATCTGCCCGCGCTTTGCAATCCCACGCCACGTCTGTCGATACATAACAAAGCCGATTACGATATGGCAGCCTGGGTACTCGAATCCATCTATTCACACGGATGCGCCAACATCGATATCGAGTAGTTCACTCTCCCCCACGGGCAGCCCCGCTAACTGCCGGATCTGATAAGAGCGCCACAGCCTTTGTACGAAGCAAAAAAAAACGCACCCGATTGGGTGCGCTTAATATTTAGGCAGGGAAATAGGTTTAAGGTATTTCCCTGATAGAAAAGATAGAATTATTTCTTGGATTTCTTGGCGGATTTTTTGTCGGCTTTCTTGTCGGCTTTTGCGTCTTTTTTGTCTTTGTCAACGCCATTGATGACGTCTTTGAGCTTGGGAGCAGGCTTGAAACCAACCGTCTTGGAGGCTTTAATTTTGATTGGTTCGTTTGTACGAGGATTACGGCCTTCGCGAGCTGCACGATTCTTGACGGTGAAGGTACCAAAACCAGGATATGAGAAACGTTCACTGGTCGTGATGGCTTCGGTCAGAGCGGCAAAAACAGCATCGACAACTTCGCCGGTCTGTTTTTTTGTCAGGTTGGCAACTTTTGAAGAAACATTGTTAAGCAGTTCAGCTTTCGTCATAGTTTGAAATCTCCAGAAAAAAGGGAGTTTTTTCGACAACAAGCACACATGCGCTTGCAAACAAGCCACTTTTAAGATTCTAAAATAAATCTGTCAACTAATTTGTAACCGGAAAACCGCTAAACTGTTGATTTTTTTTCCGGCCCCCTCCGCAAGCCCCTTGAAAACACGTCAAAATATTCGTCTAACACATTGATTTTGTAGACATTTTGTTAATTGCAGGCGCCATCCGCAAGTCACGCCGATTTGCCTGATTTGGTCAAAAAAAAATGAGGGGGAAGACTCCCCCTGCGCGTCTATTTGCATGCGCAAATACGACGCGACCCCCTCGAATCACAGAAACTGAGCACGCCCTGAACACCGTCATCAATAGATTTCATCAGGGTTTCCGCTTGATTCGCACCATCATTTTGTCGATTAAAAAACAAATTCCGGATGCTGCAAATCCAACGAACAATGGCTCCAACCCCAGCAAATTACGGCCGATCATCCACTTTATCACGTACCACGCGAACGTGATCACACTGCCAAAGATCATCACCATCACGGCACCGTTTTCCGACATTTTCAAACGCGGATAATAGGATGAAAGTATTGGAATCAGCAGAGATGCGGCCGAAATGGATCCAAACATTTTCCATATCTGCACGACGGATCCCGAGGCCATCGCAATGCACGATGCCGCAATTGCACCAACGATCAGACCAATGCGCGTCTTGTGTTTCGTGCGGTTATCATCCGATCCCCGCCACAAATCACGACCAAAAGTTGTCGCCGTTGTGAACAGATTCGAATCGAGCGTCGACAGCACCGTCGCAAACAATCCTGTAAAGAAAATGCCCGTCAAACCCAGCGGAAGCACATGTCTGGCCAGTTCCGGAAACGCATAAAGCGCATTCGGTAAATCGGGAAGCAATGCGCGCGCATAAAGACCACAAAAGGTCGTCATCGCATCAAAACACAGCCAGCAAAAAACGCTGATGAGCAAGCCATTTCGCGCAATTTGGGGCGTTTTGGCAGCAAAACAGCGCTGAAAAAAATTGGGTTCTGCAAGCGTCGACAGCGCAATCACATACCACACCAAAATACTGCCTATGGGTTGTCCGCCCGTTGCCGACAAATGCGCAGCCGGCAGCTGTTCCAAAGGCGACAGACCATACGTCATCAGCAAAAACAGCGATAAAAAAGCAAATCCGCCAAACATCAGAGCGATTTGCAATGCATCGGTGCGCACCACCGCCCTGAAACCACCGCGCCATAAATACGCCACCACAAACACGGCAGATGCTGCGATTCCGGCTGTCTCACCAATGCCAAAAACCTGTGCCCCCAAGATCCCCATAATCAGCATATAGGCGCCGGGAATCGTCGTCAGAAAGATCAGGACCGCCGCAATTTTCCCAGCGCGATTGCCATAGCTCACTTCAAACCGGTGCGGTATCGACAGCGATTTCCCCTGGCGCGCCCGTTTGCTCAGCAGCAGCGCAAACAGAATGGCCCCCGCATAATACGGAACCCCAAAGACAAGCCAGTTCGATATACCATATAAATAGGTATATTCTCCGACACCAAGAATCCCGCCGTACCACGTCGATACCGTCGTCGCAACAAATGCCGGCAGCGTCAGCATCCGGCCGCCAAGCAGATAATGCTCACCGCTGTTTTCAGACGCTTTCTGCCTCAGCCCCAGCCAAAGCATCCACACCAAAAAGATAACTACAATTCCGATATCGACTGGATGCATCTTTGTGTAACCCTGCGCAAACGTGTGGTTTCAACGCCCACATCGAGCGATAGAATAAAGCATAAACCGTCATTTCGTAAACCGTAATTATTGATATAAAGTTGTTCAAAGCGTAGAATCTGCGCGGTTTGCTTTAAGGAGTTTTGTGCCTGTGGGAAACCATTGGATACACAACAATATGATTAACTCAGCTGGTGAGGAGTAGGCATGGCTGGTCTGACTTTGAAAAACATCATCAAACGTTACGGCAACGCAGAGCCGACGTTAAAAGGCATTAACCTCGATATTCGCGACGGCGAATTTCTGGTGCTCGTCGGCCCAAGTGGCTGCGGAAAATCGACATTGCTGCGTTCAATTGCCGGTCTCGAATCCATTACAAGCGGTGACCTTTATATTGGTGACAAGCGCGTGAACGATGTCCATCCCAAAGACCGCGATATCGCAATGGTATTCCAGAGTTATGCGCTTTATCCGCACATGACGATTCGCCGCAACATGGCATTTGGTCTGGAAGTGCGCAAGATGCCCAAAGACGAAATCGATCGTCTCGTCGCCGAAGCCAGTCAGATGCTTGGCCTGGACGAATACCTCGATAAACTCCCCAAAATGCTTTCGGGTGGACAGCGCCAGCGTGTGGCAATGGGCCGCGCGATTGTTCGCCGCCCCAAAGTGTTTTTGTTCGACGAGCCGCTGTCGAATCTCGATGCAGCGCTCCGCACACAGATGCGCGTTGAAATCCGCCGTCTGCACAAAAAACTCAAAACCACCATCATCTATGTCACGCACGATCAGGTCGAAGCCATGACACTCGCCGATCGCATCGCCGTTTTAAGCGGCCGTGATAAAGAAAACGGCACCAAGAATGCCGGTTATCTGCAGCAGGTTGGGACGCCGCTCGAACTCTTCCAGCGCCCCGTGAATAAATTCGTTGCCGGCTTTATTGGCAGTCCTTCGATGAATTTCATCGATGCCCAAATCGAAGTCCGAAACGGCAAAAAGTGCGTCACGCTCGAAGGCTGGGATGCCATCGAACTCACGCCGGAATGCGCGGATGCGGTCACAGATGGCCAGAAGCTCTGCCTCGGTATCCGTCCGCAGGACGTCATCCTTGCCGATGCCTCACATCCCGCCAATATGCACGTCAAAGTCGATGTGATCGAAACCCTTGGCTGGGAATGCCATGTCCACTTTAAATATGGTGCGCATCAGTTCCTCGCCGTTATCGAATCGCAAAAACTCGCCGATATCAAAGAAGAACAGGAAATCGGTCTCTACGTCGCCCCCGAAGTCGTGCATCTGTTTAATCTCGATGAACACGGTACGGCCATTGCGCACGGCGGCGGACTCAAAGCATCCAGCCCCGCACCCGCCGAAGCCGATCCGCACTTCACCGCACTTAACGAAGTCATTGCATCCGTTAACGAAGAAATTTCAGACGCGAACTGATCTTTGAGGAGTGACAACATGCATCTGAAAAACATCTTTTTACAACAGGGACACAGAATTGCCGCCATGCTGTTCTGTTTTGTCTCTCTGCTCTGTCTGTTTCCGTTAGCGGCCAGTGCTCAGGAAATCGAACTCAGCCTGTGGCACGCCTACCGCGGCGATGAAGCAAAAGCGCTGCAAAGCGTCGCCGACGATTTTAATGCCGCAAACCAGGGATCCATCCGTGTGACCCTGCTGCAGGTTCCCGACGAAACCTTTGCAAATAAAGTATTTACCGGCGTCCCACAGGGCAGCGGTCCCGATGCATTCATCACCGCGCACGACGTCATCGGCAACTGGGCCGACAATAAAATCATCGCGGATATCACGCCATACATCAGCGAGAGCGATCTCGGCGTCTATCACGAAACGACCGTAAAAGCGCTCAGATACAAGCCGAATACCAAGAATCCCGACGAAGCCAAAGAAGGCATCTATGCATTTCCTTTGGCCTATAAAAGCGCGGTACTCTTCTACAACAAAGACACCGTCAAAAATCCCCCCAAAACCACAGACGAACTGCTGCAGTATCTCGAAAAAAATACCGTGATGAGCTGTGAAAAGGGCGACGCCAATTGCAAACCGCATTTCGGCATTGTTTACGAGAATACCAATCTCTTCTTCCACAGCGTGTGGCTGAATGGTTTTGGCGGTTCGCTGTTCGATGAGAATGGCCAGATTCAGCTCAAAAACGAAGGCAACGCCAAATCCATCGAATTCGCGAAAAAGCTCAGCCATTATATTCCCAGCGGCATTGATGGCGCCCGCATCAAATCGCTGTTCAACGACGGCAACGCCGACATGGTCATCAACGGCCCATGGTTTATGGCCGAGCTTCCCGAGCAGAATGGCGGTCCCGGACTCCATTACGGCGTTGTAACACTCCCGCAGATCACCGAGCCCGGCGCACCTGCAAATGCCTACGGCACGCCTTATGTCACAGCCGAAGGCATCTATATGGCTCGCGATACCAAATCCAGCATCGCGCTGTCGAAACTCAAAGAAACCGACCCGAAATATCCTGCAGCCAAGGCTTCTGAAGAAGCACGACGTGCCGCCACCATCAAGCTCATGAAATATGTTGCTTCGGATGGTGCCTATAAGCGCATGATCGAAGGCAAACAGATGGTCGCCTACAAAGCAGCCTACGACCAGCTCAAACTCGACAATTCCCCCGAAACTGCTTTCGTAAAGGAAGTTGCACCGGTTTTCCTCGCACAGCTCGATCACGCACAGCCTTCGAGCAACCGCCCCGAAATGGGTTCGCTCTGGGCATCGATGCAGCAGGCTCTCCAAAAATCCCTGTTCGGCGGTCCGTCGGGGGAAACACCCTACCTGCTCTTTCTTCTCCTCTCCCTAATCGTTGCCGGTTTCGTGTTCCTCGCCAAATCCACTAACCCCAGCGTCACCACGCCACAAAAACATAAAATGCATATCGGCGGCACCTTTGCTTCGTTTGCGCTCGCCATTCCGGTATTCATGTGGCTCAAGAGCGTTCAGGGAAACAACAAAAATATCGACGTGATGAGCGCTCTGGCCGAAGCCCAAAGCCGCGTATCCATGCTCAAGCCGCCCGCAGTTGAAGAAGGCAACCCATGGGTCCTCATCACCATCATTTTCGGAATCGTCGCCATTCTCTGCATCCTCGGCATCCGCGCCTACAAAAAGCACAAAGCCTCCAATATCGAATATACCGATAACAAGACCGCTGCTGCTTTCGTCGCGCCCGCCATCATCGGCATGATCGTCCTCGTTTTCCTCCCCTTCATCATCGGTGCATTCCTCTCTTTCTTCGCATACGAAAACGGCGAATTCACATACGTTGGTCTCCAGAATTTCGCACGTCTCTTCTCCTCCGATCAGGCATCATTCCTCGATTCCATGTCGATTTATTTCACGTTCGTCGTCACCGTCCTCTGGACCATGACAAACGTCGCACTCCACGTCGGCATCGGTATGTGCCTGGCGCTGCTGCTCCGTGAACCCTGGCTCAAACTCAAGGGCGTTTACCGCGTGCTTCTCATCGTGCCCTGGGCCATGCCAAACTACATCACCGCCTTGATCTGGCGCGGTATGTTCGATCACAACTTTGGTGCCATCAACGGCCTGCTCGAAACCCTCGGCCTCGACCGCGTCGAATGGTACAACGAATTCCTCACATCATTCGCAGCCAACCTCACGACCAACACCTGGCTCGGTTTCCCGTTCATGATGGTCGTCACCCTCGGTGCGCTTCAGGCCATTCCTCGCGATCTCGAAGATGCCGCAGCCGTCGACGGTGCAAGCGCCTGGCAACGATTCCGCCATGTCACATTCCCATTGCTCAAACCCGCACTCATGCCTTCTGTCGTGCTCGGCTCCATCTGGACATTCAATGCCTTCAACATCATTTACCTCGTCAGCAAGGGTTCACCCGATGGCTCCACCGAAATCCTCGTTTCCGAAGCATACAAATGGGCCTTCGAACGCCAGTATCAGTACGGATACGCAGCCGCCTATGCAATGGTCGTCTTCGTCATCCTCGTGCTCTATTCAAAACTCACACAATTCGTGCTCAACGATAACACCGTGGAGGCTAAATAATGGCGAAGAAACAAGAATGGGTCGAAGACTCCGTCGGCCTCAACAAGCGTGAACGCATCTTCAAACAGATTGCCTACAATCTCATTCTCATCCTCGTCTGCATGGCCGTGCTCTACCCGGTTGTCTGGGTTGTCAAAATGGCCCTCACCCCCAACGAAATCGCGGGCATCGGCGGTGATACATCACAAATCCAGTTCACGCTCGACAATTTCAAACACGTCGTCCTTAACCAGAACCAAAATGGCGACTATCTCTTCTTCCACCAGCTCGCCAACTCCGTCATCGTTTCTGCCATCACCACTCTCATCGGTGTGCTGCTCGCCTGCACAGCCGCATACGGTTTCGCGCGCCTCAACTTCATCGGCCGCCAGATGGGACTCCAGGCCTTCCTCGTCACACAGATGTTCCCCGGCGTCGTCATGATGATCCCCCTCTACATCATCCTCGGAAAACTCGGCCTCACCGATAACGTCCTCGGCCTCGTCCTCGTCTACAGCGTTTCCGCGCTCCCGTTCTGCGTCTGGAACCTCAAGGGCTATTTCGACACCATACCCAAAGAACTCGAAGAAGCCGCCATCGTCGACGGCGCCTCACGAGCCAAGATCTTCGTCACGATTGTCCTGCCGCTCGCCCGCCCCGCCATCGCCATCACCGCGCTCTTCAGCTTCATGACCGCATGGAACGAGTTCATCCTCGCCGCCACATTTATGAACAACGAAATCAACTACACACTGCCTGTCGCCCTCAAACAGTACGTCGGCGCGCAGTCTGTCGAATACGGTTATTTCGCTGCTGGCGCGATTCTCGTTTCCATCCCCATCATGGCGCTCTTCTTCGCCCTGCAGAAACATCTGGTCGGCGGACTCACTGCC
>JAEEGL012739174.1_pt1 | contig 15898 bp, 13 predicted proteins | sample 9134231 | NCBI WGS metagenome assembly JAEEGL01 (sample SAMN16246548, study PRJNA631951) | gut metagenome | biome: gut microbiome; feature: rumen; material: fiber-attached | host: Bos | place: Iran: Karaj | collected 2018-10
AGTTATGGTAGGTAAATCATCAGCTTATCAGAAAGATTATAAAAAAGCAATATCATATTTAAATGAAGCTTTAATATTATTTATGGATTTAATTAAATTATTTAAAGATCAAAAAAATAAAAATTTTGAATCAAGAATAATGTTATTTATTTTTAATCATGTTTTTCAAGAAATAATGATGACAATTGCACAATCAGCAAGATTAGCAGAAAAACCATATGCAGTTGGTTGGATTATTTTACAAATTTTTAATACTTCACCTTTTTTAATTGAAACTATTCATAATGAAGCAAGTAAATTATTAATTTCTTCATTAAGATATATTGAAAAAAATAAAAAAAAATTAGAAATTGTACCAAAATTAAAAAAGTTTTATTATAAACAATTAAGTAGAATAAATTTTAGATTGAAAGTTACTTCAAAAGAAGAAAGAAATTCTGTTTTTTCTTCAATTAGAAAATTTAGTAGTTTATTTATGAATAGTGCAGTTGCCACTCAATCAATGCATATTGTTTCTCAAAATAATGTTAGAAATGTTAGGAAAGAAATTACTATTTGTGTTAGTGAAAAAACAATTGAAAAAGAATGTGGTGTTGAATTAAAAGATGTAATTGTGAAATATTTACAAAAATTTTTTGAAAATAATGATAGAGATACTTTTTCTTTTGTTCAATTTGCAAAAAATGGTAAAATTCCTATTCATTTTAAACCACAAAAATTAAGTCATTTAATTAATAAAATTCAAACTAATAAAGATGCATTTGAAATTAAAGAAACTACTTTTTCTAATAATAAGAATGAATTTTTGGAATTGTTTAAAATTTTAGAAACTATTATTAATCAAAGCAATAGAGATGTTTTAGATATTAGTGATAATATAATTTTATTATTTATTTCTGCAGATGATATTAGATTTACTTCAAAAGAAGAATGTATTAATATTATTCATGAATTAAATGAAAATAATTTTTCTCTTTTTATATTTGTTGATGATAGAGAAATTTCAGATACAAAAATTAAAAATATTAAAATGTTTATTTCTGGTTTATTTGAAGGTTATTTTATTTATTTTAAAAATTATGCAATTATTAAACAAGTATTAACTAATATTGCAACATTAAATAAACAAGATGGTTTTTTTAATTTCAATTATGAAAATATTAACAATATATTATAATTTAATATTTATTATAACAATTAAATTTAAAGAATTTTATTTTTTATTGATATTACAAATTTTATAATTAATAAATCTTTTTTTGATAATTCTAAATATGTCAAATATTCAAATTTTTTCAACTTCACCTAATAATTCTCTTGATGCAATCACTAAAAATCCAAATGTTGGAAAAATACATCAAGTAAAAAATCCATTTGCTAATATTGCAAAAATTAATTTTGAAAAAAGAAAATCTTATGGAGTTGGAAATAGAAATCAAGAATTATTTAAAAGATATTACACATCTGTTAATAAAAGAAATAAAAAAAAACAAAGTTCTGATAGTGTTGAAATTAAAGGTATTAAAAATGATTTAAAATGTTCAAAATTTAAAAGAACTTCTTCATTTTGTAATTTATCTGTTAGTTCGGATCATATAAATAAAAAATTATCTAAAGAAAGATTATTTTCAAAAATTAAAAAATTTTTTTGTTGTATGAATGATGTTAGAGATTGATTTATTAATGATTTGTAGATGAAAATTATAAAAAAGTATTAAACAGAGTTTTTTTTATTTTTTTTAAATAGTCTTAAAGATGTAAATAAAAGTTTCAACAATAATATATTATTTTAAATTATAATTCTAATTGAAATTTATGAAAAAAATATTAAATTTTTTTTGGAAAAATTTATTTAGTAATTGTTTTCTAAACTCCAAAAATAAAATAAATAATATATATACATTTCATTATATTATCATAAAATAAAAAACAAACTATTAATTAAATTCTTTTTAACCATTTTTCCATAATTTCTTTTTGATCTTTCGAATCAGAAATGCTTATATTTCTTCTTATAGAACCAATATTATTCATTTCAAAACTTCCATTAGTAAAAAAGTTATTATTATTAAAATTAAAATTTCTACTTTGTTTAACAGGAGTTTTATATACATTAACATTAGAATTTTTTTCATTTAAAACATTATTATTTCTTTTATAATCATCTAAATCACTTCTATTAATATTTTCCTTATTATTATTATTTGAAGCATAAATATTAGTATAAATTTTAGCAATTTTTGCATATTCATTATAATCTTCCATAAATAATTTTCCAGCTTCTTCATTTAAAGCACTTTCAGGAAAAGGAACAATTAATAAACATTTAATAACTTCAAATAAATTTGATAATGACCATTCTTTAGGATTCCAATCTTTTTTTAAAGTATTAACACATATTTCTCCTTTTTCACTTATATTTGGATGAAATATTTTTGTTAAAAAATAACCTTTTGGTGGATTATTTGGAAAATTATATGGAATTTCTAATTTAACACTAAAAATTCCGTTTTCATATGGTGTTGCTTTTGGTCCAATTATATCTGCTTGAATGTCTAAAAGATTTGATTGATTTATATGAAATTTAACACAATCTGGAGGAGATTTTTCTAGTTCACATTGTTGTTTATATAATATTTTTAAAATATTTGATGTTATTGTAAATGAATCTATGTCCATCATTAATAGTTTTTATTTTTTTTTATTTTTATTTATATATTTTTTTGGAAAATTATAAAAAATATTTTTTATTCACATTCATTTTTTTTTTTTTTGAAATAATTTTTTTAATTTTATTAAATAAATTAAAATGAAGGGGAAATCATATGAAAAGAAAACAAATTATAAAAAAATATTATCATTTCCAATCATATTAAAATTAACAAATAATAATTTACATAAAAAATATTATATTAATGAATTAGAATATGGAACATCAGTAATTAATAATATAATATATAATGAAAAAACACATATTGTGGCAGTTTTTAAAGATTATTTAATTTCTGATGATAATTCTGAATTTTTAAAAAGATATTATAATCGTTTAGATACTTCAATAAGATTACCCAAATTTTTTGAATATTATGAAAAATATAGTAGAATTTACCCAAATTATACTGTTTTAAATGAATCAAAGTATATTTATAGAAATATTCATAAAAAACAAAAAATGATTGATTTACAACAAAAAATAGAAGAATCTGAAGAAAAAAGAAAAAAAATAAATTTAAATAATAAACATAAAAGAAATAAAGAAAAAGATGAGTTAGTATTTAGTACAGATATTTATAATTCAATTGTAAATAATAGTCAAGATTTATATTCAATATTATTTGGTATAAATAAAAATAATGAAAATCATCAAAAATCAATAGAAGATATAAATAAAATAATAAATGAAATTGAAAAATATAATATAGAAATTCCAAATTCTGTTATTAATAGTTTTGGTTCAGGACAATCTATTATTCAAAAAAATAATCCAATAAATAATATAAATAATAGAATGGCAAGAAAAATATTTAATGCATGTACAAAACAAATGCTATCTATATCAAAAGAAAATAATAATACTGTGAATTATAGAAATTATAAAAGTATTTTAAATGATATTCAATCATTGAATTCAAGTGCTAATATATCTCATAAAAAGACAAGAAGTTGTTCAAGTTGGAATAATCCTTTAAATTTCAAAAATCAACAAATAAAATTAAAAAATATGACTAATCATCAAAGTTTTAATAATATTTTTCCTTATTCATATAGAAATAAAAATAAAGGAGAAATTACTAATTTAATGGATAAAATAAAAGTTAATATCAATTCTAATAATTTAAGAACTAGAAAGAATTCTATTCCAGATAGAATTAATAATAAAAGTCATATAAATTTATTAAAGAATAATAATATAGTTAATAGAAATCATAATTTTTTATTAAATTCAAAGGGAATTTTAATTTCTTCTAATATTAATACTCTTAATAAAACTCAGCCAATAAAAGTTAAAAATTCAATGAAAAAAAATTCAAGTGATAAAATTGAAAGTTATAAATTAAATCATAATGAAATTTTAAGTCCTAAATTAAAGAAAATTGATAATATTAATTCAGAAAAAAATAATTTAAAAACAAATGATTTTAATTTAATAAGGAGAAATAAATTTTCTAACCATAACTCAATGAAAAATTCTAATTCACCAAATAATAAAATGAAAAAAAAAATAATAAATAATACAAATAATTTAATTACATCATCAACAATAAATACTTCATGTCAGAATTCAAATCCAATAAAAAAAATTAAATATAAAAAAAAAGATAATAATTCAAAAAATTATTGTAGTAATGAAAGAAATAAAAAAATAATAAATGTAAATATATTAAATAATAGTTTATCAAAAAAAAAATATATATCAGGAATTAATATTAAATCTCCAAGTCCAATTGATAAAAAAATAATTCAAGGAATTCAAATAAAAAATTTTGGTAAAACATTAAGACTTTCAGAAACAATTTCTCCTAGATATGAAAATAATGTACTATTAAATCAAAATAAAAATAAAGTTAATTCAAGTAAAAATTCTAAACCAAAAACAACAAGAATAAATCAAAAAAAGAAAATTTAATAATTAATTTAAAATATAAATACATTTTTATTTATGTTTTTTAATTAGTTATATATTTTTCTTTATATTAATTTTATCAAATATAATTTTTTGTTATTAAAAAAAAATAAAAAATAGTATTAAATAAAATAAAAATTTTTAAGTCTATATTAATTATATAAATTTAAATAAAATATTTCTAACATAACTTTTTTTTTTTCTTTAATTTATTTTCTTCAGAATTATCTTCATTTTTATCAGTTTTTTCTAATTTAATAGTATTTTGTATAGTTCCATCTTTAATATCTTCTTGTTTTTCCTTTTCTAAAATATCTTGAAATGAAGGATCTAAAAAAGCATTTCCAATAGCAGAAAATAATTCTTTAATTCCAGATCCATTTAAAGCAGAAGTTAATCTAAAAATAGCATTAATTTCATTTGAATATGTTCTAGCTTCATCTTCACTTACTTCTTCTTTAAAATATAAATCTGATTTATTACCAGCAATCCCCAATTCTATAAATTAAAAAAAAAATAAAAAAAATAAATATTTTACTTATATTTTTACTAGCAAATTGATTAATTTGACTAAGCCAATAACTTTTTAATTCTTCAAAAGAATCTTTTCTTGTAATATCATAAACTAAAATTGCAATTGCAGCATCTTTATAAAAAAATCTAGTTAATGATCTAAATTTTTCTTGTCCTGCAGTATCCCAAATTTCCATTTTAAGAGTTTTTTTTAATTTATCATATGATATTTCTTTACTTGCAAAACTTGCACCATTTGTTGATTCTGTGTCTTCTGAAAATTCATTATTTACATATTTTGTTATGATATTTGTTTTTCCAACTCCAGATTGTCCAACTAATACTATTTTACATGGTACTATTTGATATCCGTTTTCATCTAATTGTGGTTCTGACATTTATTTAGTTTTTTTTATTTTGTTTTTTGTTTTTATTTTTTTTTTTAATATTTTATTAAAATTAATTAGTTTTTTTATTTTATTTTTATTTTTATTTTTTTTTTTTTGATTTTTTAATATTTTTTTTTATTTTATTTTTTTTAAAAGATTTAAAAGATATTGAAATATTTATTTATTTTTTCTTTTTAATCCTAATATATTTTCTATTGATGATATATTTTTTTGTAATTTTTCTTCTTCTTCTTTTTTTCTTTTTTTCATTTCTAGAAATTCTTTATATTTAGTTATTTTTTGTTCTGGAGCAAATAAAATTGTTGGAATTTTATTATCCTTTTTAAAATTATTAATATCATCTGAATCATTATCACTTTCTTTTTCTTGTTTAAAAAAAGAATCATTTTCTGATACATCATCTTTAATATTATTTACAATTTTCTTAACATTAATTTTATTAGTTTTGATTTCTGTTGAAGTATTTTTTTTCTTTTTATTTTTTTCTATTTTTTTTCTTTCTTTTTTTTCATTTTCTTTTTTTTCTTTTTCTTTTTGTCTTTTACTTTTTTTTTCAGGTGAAAATTCTTTTTCAATTAAATCTAAATCTGCCATTGTAAGTTCCATTGGCTCATCTTCTTCATTTACATCTTCATTAAAAGGTTCTTCAGTGTTTAAAATACAAATATTGTTTATACATTTTTCTAGAGATTCAAATCTTTTATTTAGTGATTGAAGATTATATTTTGATTCATTAAATAATTTTGAAAAAAGAAACATAAAATTTTCAAATGTTCCTTTTTCTTGTTCATGTATATTGTCCATTTATTTAAAATATTATAATTTTGATTAAATAAATATTTAAAAAAAAATTTATTTATTAAAAAGTTTAAAATAACCTTTTTTTTTAAATCTTAAAAAAATATCTCTTGTGATTCTTATATTATTTTTATTTCTTTCAGTAATAAAATTTGATTGTTTTTTTTCTTTATAAGATAATATTTCATATGAATTTTCTCTTTTTGATAATTCTAATGAATATCTTGCTGTTATTGAAGTTAATGGACAATATTTCATTATTAAATTATGTATTTTTAATGAATTATCTTGAGAATTATTCTTTTTTTTTTTTAATGAAAATTTCTTTTTTTTTGTTAATAATACATTTGGTGTACTTATACTTTTTCTTAATGTTTTTTTGAGGTTAATTTTTGAATTTTTATTTTCTGTTATATTTTTATTATATTTTTTAGTAATAAAAATTTCTTTATCGAATTTTCTATTATTATTATTTATTTGAAATATTCTTTTTGATTTTTCTTCTATTATATTAGGAAAATTATTAGGATTTATTAATTTAACTTTATTTATAATAATAGACATACTTTTTCTTCTTTTTAAAAAATTATTTTTTTTTATTTTATAAAAAAAGTTTTCATCTTTTTTATTATATTTACTAATATATTCTTGAAATATATAATAATCTGGATTTTTGCTGAAATAATATTTTAATTTTACTTCTCTAATCTCAATTAATCTTTGGATTAAAAAAATAGATTTTTCAATTAAAAGTTCTTTTTCTTTTTGAATAACACTCTCATCTTCAATCATTTTAAAAAAATCTCTATGAATTTTAAAATATTTTCCTTCTTTTGATTTAATCTCCCAACTTAAAAAAGGTATATTTGTATTTTCTTTATAATAACAATCATCTAAACCTGCAATATCAGGAAAATTTATTGATAAAATTTTAATTGGAATTTTTAGTATTTTATAATACTTGTTTAGTGATTCTATTTCTTCACATCTTGATAATAATTTTATGTCCTCATCTAAAATTTCTTTTATTTTTAATACTAGATTTTCATTATCTTTTAAATTAACAAATTTTGATAAATAATTTATATATTTAGTAATTTGATTTAAAGAATTTAATCCAGTTACTTCATAAATTCCTTCTTGTAAAATATAAATAAAGTCATTTGGTTCATTTTGTTTTAATAAAAAATCATTTTTATTTTTCTTTTCAAAAAGAAAATAATTAAAATATTTTCTTGAAAAAATTCTAATAGGAATATTATTAAATATTCTTGAAGATAAAATTTTAACTATTTGATTTTTATTAAATTTATCAATTAATTCTTTTAGTTCAATAGTTATCTTATCTTTTCCAATTATTCCTAAATGACATTTTGATGAAGAGATAACAGTATAATCATAAATATTAATTTGTTCAGAATAAGGGTTTGATTCTCCAAATTTATCCCCTGAAGTTAATATTTGTTTTATAGAATATTCAAGTAATTTAACCTTTATTATTGTTTCTCTATTTCTATTTATATATTTTTCATTTCTTTTATAATTTTTTAATCTATTAATATAGTTTTCAGTTGATATATTTTTTTCTCTATTTGGAGTTAAATTTATTGGCAAACTTATTTTTCTTAATAAAAGTTCTTTAAAATTATTTTCAAATTTTTCTAATTCATGAGGTAATAATAATTCCATAATTTCTTTTAAATTAATAATTTTTAGATTTTCTTTTTTTTTTATTTTATGATTAATTTTTCCATATTGATTAGGAATATCTTTAATTTCTAATGGATAATAATTTTCATTGATAGAAATAATTTTTTTAAGCAATTCATATTCACCATATCCAATTAAAAAGCCTAAATATCTTAAATAATCTTTGTAATAAATTTCATAAAGTTTTTCTTTTATAATTAAAATATCAACTTTTCCTTCAAAAATAATATAAAATTTATCCATATAATCTCCATATTTAAAAATAATATTATTTGAATCATGATATTCATATTTTAAATAATTAAATATTGAAGAAAAAATTAATTTTAATTTATCTTCATTACATTCTGATATTATTTTTGAAAAATTATTAAGTTTCATTAAATATTCTTTTAAATTATTTGCATTTTCTAATTTATTTATCTCTTTTTCATTTTGTAATATTGGTAAAATAGATAAAAATATTTTATGAATTTCATCATTTCTAAAATATGAAAAACTATTATTTTTATTTATAAATTGATATATATTTTGATAATGATATTTTAATTTATTTTTTGGACTTAAATCACTTTTTTCATTCATATTAATGAATTTTTATTCCAATAAACTACATTTTATTTATTAAAAAATAATTTAAATTTAATTAACATTATAAAAAATAAATAAAAAAATAAACTAATAAAAATATAAAATTCCTTAATTAATTTCATTTTTCTTATCATCATTATCATTTCCAAAATCTTCTTTAGTTTCAATATCAGGATAATAATCATTATTATTTTGATTAGATTGACCAACTAAATTCCCAATAAAATCTTTTAATTTAGCAGAAGTATTTCCAGCAACATTTTTAACAGAATTATATGCTTTAGAACTATTTTCATAAATTGTATCTTTAACATTTAAATCATTAAATTTATTTGCTAAATTTTCAGTAACTTCATTAAATTTATCTTTCATATTTCCAAAAAAACCAGTAAATGAATTATAAAAAGAATATTCTTCTTCTTTTTTTTTCCCATATTTTTTTTCTAAAGTATCTAAATCAACATGTTTAACAAAAGTATAATTATCAAATTCAGGATAATTATTTTCAATATCATTTAAAATTTCATTTGCAGAATTAACATTTATATTATCAGGAGGATCATATCCCATTACTTCACTTCTTAATATTTCTCTATAATATTCACATGCTTTTGTTTTATATTTTTTTTCAATTTCCATATTATTAACTTTATATTCTTTAACAAATTGAATAAATCTTGAATTTCCTCCTGTTTTAATATAACTTAATAAATAATCATCCCATTTTTGATTAAAAGATCTTAAATATGATAATGAACTTCCTAATTTTTTATGATCGTTTGCACAGATGTTACATATTATTATTCCGTTGTTTATTGAACCAAATGATACTTCTTCTTTTCCACAATCCGCACATTTTTTATTATTTTCATCCATTTCATATAATATATTTTTAATTCTTGATTCTTGTTTTTCCATTTTTTTTAAAATAATAAAAGTTAATTTAATATTTTTTAATATTTTAAAATAGTTATATATTTCATTTTTTTTTTTTTAAATTAGAAAATTTATAAATATGAATTTTTTTATTCATTATTTAATTTTTAAATTTGAAAAATATTATAAATATGATTTATCTTCTTCATTATTTAATTTTTCCATTAATTTTACCCATTTACCATTAATATCATCTTCTATTTTTTGTCTTCTAATTTCTCTATTATCTAATAAACCATGTATTTGTTTTTTTGAAATAACTTCATTTCTTCTTTGTCTAGTACTTTTTATTCTTTCATATTTATCTCTAACAATATCATCATAAGTTTCAATTTGAGGTAAAGAATCAGAATGTAATTTATTTTCTAATAAATATTTTTTCTTATCAAATCTTTCATTAATATATGCTTCATTATAAGCCATATTTTTTACAATTCCATAAGGATTTTTATAATCATATTTTTTATATTCGTATGATTGAGAAGTTATAAATGGTAAATCAATACTTTTTTTTTTAATTTCTTTTGTAGATTTTCCTAATTTTTTACCTAATTTTGAAAATTGAATTATTTTATGCATATCAACAACAGGAATTTCAATTTTTTTTTCTATTTTAATTGGAATATATTTTTGATAATTTAACATTTTAAAATCAGGATTATATTCTAATCTATTTTTTACATCTTCACCTTTATCAATTCTTTCTTTTATATCTTTTAAACTATTATGATAATTTGACATTTCATTTAAAAAATATTCTTTATCATCATCAACAATTTCCTTAACTAATAAAAAAATAAATATTTTTTTTACTTAATTCTGTAGCTTGATTACCTTTTTCAGGATTATAAACTGGTATTTCATTTATTAAACTTTGAGATTGTTGAAGTAAAATTGATTCTCTTAATTTTTTTTTATATAATTTTTTATTAATTTCTTCTTTAATTGAATTAGTATCAATTGAATTATCACTTTCTTCTTTAATTTTTTTTATTATTTCACTCATTTCTGTTAATAAAGGACCATTATGATTTATTTTCATTGCTTCTCTATCTTTATCTAAATTTAATGATGTATAAAAATTGTCTGATAATATTTTTTTTGCTTTTATTCTATTATGAATTTGAGCTTCTTTTAAATAATTATCTAATTGACCTCCATTTTTTAATCCTTTGTAACGTTTGTTTGATTCATTTAAATAATAGTAAAAGTCTTTTGATGCTTTATGATCAAATTCATTAAATATCATATTGCTTTTCATTCTTTGTTTCATTCCTTTTGAAAATATTACACTTTTTCCTATTAATTTTGGTATTATTAAATTTAAATGTTCTTTTTCTTCTATTTGTGATGGTTGGTTTTCCATTATTTTTAATTATTTTATTTTTAAAATATTTATTTTCGATTTTTTTAATTAATTTAAAAATATATTAAATTTCTTATTTATTTTTTTTGGAAAATTAAATGATTTTTTGATTTTTTAAATTAAAATTATCATAAATTATTATTGAATTATTTTCATGATAATTTCATATTATTTTTTTCATATGATATATTATTAATTCTTCATTTTATTGATTTAAATTATTTTTTATCTATTTTTTTATATTATTATTATTTACATTATTTGTATTAATTTGATTATTATCATTTTTCTTTATTTTATCTTTATTATTATATTCCATATATTTTTCAGTTAAATCAACTAAAAATTTAGGTGTTTTTAAAATATTAATATTTTTTTGTTTTGGGAATTCTTCTTTTAAAAATAAAAATAAATATCCAGAAATATATCCAATTAAATTTTCAATTATACTTTTACCTTCAATGATATGTATTATTATTTGGAAAATAGGAAAATAAATTTGGTCAATTTTAATCATAAATATTCTAACTTTTTTATAAGGTTCTCTTTTGGAATTAATATAAATAATTGAACTTAATAATTGAAAAGCGAAAGTATTAAATGATTTTAATTTTATTATATAAACGAAAAATAAATTGAAAATATTTAGATTAATTAATAAATAAAATATCATCATTATATATTCTGCATATTTTCTTAATCTTATAGCCCTAAATTCAATATTTTTAAAGTGAATATAAAAAAAATAGCAAAAGAATATTGTTTTCCTTGATAATTCACCAATAACAAATATATTTGTAAATAATCTCCAATATTGATTTTTATTAAAAATTTTATCATAATTCAAAATTAGATAATCACTAAACTTATATTTTGATTTTAATTTTAAATTTAAAGAAATTATAAAAACAACAATAAAATAAAATTTAATAGAAGGAGAAAGTTTATTAAACAATTCTTTTTTTTTCATTAAAATTAAAAAAATAAAAGTTAATTTAAAAAATATATTTTACTAAAAAATAAAAAAAACAAAAAAGATTCAAAATAATAAATTTAAAAAAATTGTAAAACTAAAAAAAGAAATAAAAAAATATAAATTATAAATTATAATATCTTAACATAAATATATTCTCTTTACTGAAATTATAAGAGAAAAAGATTAAAAACATATTACGATGATTAAGTTATAATAGGAAAATTAAAACAATAATAACATTAAAAAAATTTAATAAATAAGAATTTAGAGCAGAATTATAATTTATTTATTAATAAAATCAATATTAATTATAATAAATATTTGATATTAATTTAATAATAATTTAAATATAAAAGTGAACTTTTTTTTAATATATTTTTTATAAGTTTTAAATTTGATATCTTATTTATAATTTTTAATTTTCAATATATTATTTTAAAATGTATTATGATAAATAATAATTAAACATAACTAAAGAAAAAAAAATAAAATAAATAATGGGACATTGTGTATGTATTAATTCTAAAAATATAGGGCAAAAATATGTTAATATAAATGATTTAGGGAATTATGATTCAAATGAAAAATTAGCAAATTCATCTTTTTTAGATTATAAATCTAGAAACAAAAATGGAAATATAACTTCACCAATTTATAATAAATCAACAGAAAATATGACATTTGAAAATTCATATGAAATAAAAATGTTAAAAGAAATAAATTTTGCAAGAACAAATCCAAAAGAATATGCAATTAAATTAAAAGAATTAACACAATGTATAATAAAAGAAGGTGATAATGAATATTTAATTCCAAATAAATTAAATTCAAATGAAAAAATATTTTTAAGAAATGGTAGTAAATTATTTTATGACACAATTCAATATTTAAATAATTTAGAACCAATAAATCAATTAGAATGGAATGAGGATTTAAAAATAAAATTTGATTATAATAGTATAAATATAATAGATAATAATTTAAGTACTGATCGAAAAAGTAATATTTTATCATCAGAAAACATTGGAAAATTAGTATTAAATAAAAGATTAGAATTATTACAAAAATATAAAAAATGTTATTTTAATATAGATATATTCCATGATCCAATTTTAAGTGTAGTTTTTCAAATTACTGATGATGCTTTTAATCAAGAAAGAAGAAATGCAATTTTTAATAAAGAATTTACAAATTTTGCAGTAAATTCAATTGAAGATAATAAAAAAAATTTTATTTCTATTTCTTCATTTGCTACCTAATCATTAATCTTTTAATTAAAGAAATAATATAGATGTTTTTTTTTCATAAAATTCATATTATATAGACGATGTAGATATTATTTTGTATATAAATAAGTATTAAATAAAACACCAAAAAAAATTCTCTGGAAAAAAATTAATTTAATTTATTTAAAAATTATTTTTATTGGTTTAAAATAATAAAAATTGTGATAAATAATTTTTGTAAAAATGTTAGGATTAACTGAAAAAAATATTAGTTTTGATAAAAATGATTCAAAATCTTTACTATCTTCAAATTCTTATATTCAAACTCATAAAGGATATAAAAAATTAAGACATTTTGATAATTATAAAGATATTTATCTTGATAAGGAAAATCAATTAAATTTAAGCAATAAAAAAAATAAAAATAATTCTATAAGTTCATCTCTTAAAAGTTTTAATGAAATTTCTATTGAAAATTATTCACCTTCAAATATTAAAAAGATAAAAACAGAAGAACCAGAAAATCATAGAAAAAGATATATAACATTTTCAAATGACGTTAATTTTAATCATAATAGAGAAAATGATAATTATAATAATATTAATTCTCCATTATCAAAAAAACAAAATAATTATATTAATGAAAGTGTTAAGCAACAAATTATTCAAAAATCATTAAAAAAAACAGAAAATAAAAAAATTAATAATAATAATAATTCAAATAAAAAAGAAAAAATGAAAGAAAATTCAAAGGATAAAACAAAAAAATTTATAAAAAATAATAAAAAAAAAGAAAGTCCTAAAAATATAAAAGTAATTTATTCAAATAATATTGAAAATAAAAATAACAAATCAAATTTTAAAAGTCAAAATGATGATAATAAAAAGTCTTTTTCTTCAAATAAAAAAGAAAAGGATAATTTTCCATATCAAAAATATGAATTTAATAATAGCAGAAATAATTTAGAATTAAATAAATCATTAACAAAATCATTAAATGATAAAAATTTATCATCTGATGAATTGATTAATGAATCAAATAAAATAAATAATAATAACTTAAAAGTTAATACTTTTAATACTTTAAATAACTTTCATAAAAGATCTTTTTCATTTTTTTCTAATAAAAATACAAATTTATTAAATTCTGAACAACAATTCTTAAAAAATATGAGTCATGTTCCTTCTGAAAAGGAACTAAAAAAAAAAAGAGATGAATATTTTAAAAATAGGAGAGCTAGATTAATTTTAGAAAAATTAGGTTATCATAATGATTCAAATCAAAATAAACATGATCAAAATTCAAATAATTTAAATTCAAAAAAAAAAAATATAATAAATAAAAATAATGATAAGCAATTTTTATCGAATAATAAGAATTCAAAACAGAATATAAATAAAAAAAAAATTAATGAAAATAATGAGCTCAATAAAAAAAAGAGTAGAAATGGAAATTTAGATAAAATAAATTTATCTCCTATTCAAAAAAGGAAAAGTAATTTAAAATCAAGTAACACTAGGAGTTCTGAAGAAAGGCATATATTCTTTGATGATAGTTTAGAAAAAGAGTTGGAATTAAACTTTAAAAATAATAATAATATTAATAATAAAAATAAAAATAATATTAATAATAAAAATAAAAATAATATTAATAATAATAATAATAATAAAAATAATATTAATAATAATAATAATAATAAAAATAAAATTAATAATAATAATAATAATATTAATAATAATAACAATAATCATATAAAAATAATTGATGATAAGAGTTTAGAAGTTGAAAAAGATATAAATAATCCATATTTAAATGATGACAAACAAACAAATTTAAATAACTATACAAAAAATAAAAAAGAATATGAAATATTAAATAAAAATATAAATAAAAAATTTCAAAAGAAAAGGAATAATTTGTTTAATAAAAAAACAACTAATTATATTGATACTGAAAAAGAAGAAGATATAGAAATTGATAAATTAATTTATTTAATTAAATTTAAAAATCATCAATTTTTAAATCCATTACAAGAGCTTCAAAAAAATAATAAAACAAATATAACAAAAGAAGAAGAAGAAAATATAAAAAAAAGAAATAGGAAAAAGCAAAAAATCAAAGATATATATTTTATATTAGGGAATATAAATAAAAATAATAATAAAAATGGAAAAGTAATTAATTCAGATTCTATAAAAAATATTCTAAGAAAAACACATTTAAGTCCAGAAAATAATTATAATAAAAATCAATTTAGATTAATGAATAATTATTTTAAATATAAAGAAAAAAAATTTAAAAGTATTTTTAAAAAAGAAATAAATAAAGAAAGTGGATTTAAATTAAGAGATAATTTTTTAAATGAAAATTTATCACCAAGAACATTATCAATAAAAGATAATGAAAGTTATAGAAATAGTAATACAAATATAAATTTATCTGAACGTTTATTAAGTCCACAAATAAAAGAACATAATTTAACAATTTTTTCATCTAAACAATCTAATACAATTAAAAATAAACCTATAAATTTAGAGTTCTTAAATAATTCAGAAAATCATATATTTAGAACTCATAAAAATAAGAATATTAATTATTCTTATGGAAATTTTAGAACTGAATTGAAAAATTATGATTTAAAAACAAATAATTTAACAGAAAGAGTAAATCGTCATGCTTTTATAATGCCAATAAATCCAATGAATGATATTATTGAAGCAAGAATGAGTTATTTTTAAAAATAAATG
>JAEEGL013753228.1_pt1 | contig 15898 bp, 18 predicted proteins | sample 9134231 | NCBI WGS metagenome assembly JAEEGL01 (sample SAMN16246548, study PRJNA631951) | gut metagenome | biome: gut microbiome; feature: rumen; material: fiber-attached | host: Bos | place: Iran: Karaj | collected 2018-10
CTGCTTCGTACTTATCCGAGATCCGCTTTTTTGCTTTCAGGATCTCATTTTGAACTGCTTTACGGGTATCCTCGCTGTAAGCATCACATACCCCCTTAAGACGCCGGATCTCTTCTTCCATATCGGTCCGGGTGATCAGCTTACTTACTGGTTTCAATTGTTCTTTGATCAGGCTGATACTCTCTGCCATGAAAATACATCCTTTGCCTTAATGATCGATCTTGCCGAATTTGCTGAAGGGATAAATACGGATCCATGCTTTACCGATGATCTGGCTTCTCTTCACGTTTCCAACGATCGCTGTTCGGGAGTCCGTGGAATTGTTCCGGTTATCTCCAAGAACAAAGTATTCATCATCCCCCAGGGTAATGGGCTGCAGGGCTCTTCCGGGGTCCTCAATGACCTCTCTACCGTAATTTTCCTTTAATTCCACGTCATTGATATAGATCACGCCCTGTTCATCAATACGAACGGTTTCACCGGGAAGGCCGATGATCCGCTTGATAAAATAGGTTTCATTTTCATATTGAAAAGGAAATACGATGATATCAAATCGCTTAGGATCCTGAATACGATAAGTGATCTTGCTGACGATCAGATTATCTGTATCTTCCAGGGTAGGATACATGGAGGAACCGATCACTTCGGTTCTCTGTCCCACGAAATGGATCACCAGGTAAGTTAAGGTCAAAGCTGCCAGTAAATATAAGCTTGTAAGCAAAATCTCTTTGGCAACTCCTTTCATTGCGGATTCTTTTTTTCTAGTACTCTTCTGCTGACTCAAGGCTGATCTTCCCCAATCTTGCAGCTCTAAAATCGTCGATGATCAGTTTCGCTGCTTTGCTGATATCCGGTTGCCCGTCCTTTACCAGGGCATTTCTTGCTATTGCGATCTGTCGCAACAGGGCGACATACATTTTATTTTCTTCCCTGCACATAAGCTCGCTGTCCTTCGCATCGGTAAGCACAGCTTCTTTTTCCAGATTATACCGTTCATAAACGGCGTCCGGATAATCCCGGTCCATCTGTTTTAAAAAGGAAATGGCCAGTTCATCCATATTCAGCACATCATCGTTTACAGAACCGATCAGTGCCAGATGTTCGCCGATCACGGCATCATCAAACTTGGGCCACAAAATACCTGGCGTATCCAGCAGTTCGATATTCTGAGACAGCTTGATCCACTGCTTTCCCTTGGTAACGCCGGGCTTATTACCGGTCTTGGCAGATGCCCTTCCGGCAAGAAGATTGATCATGGTACTCTTCCCCACGTTGGGAATCCCTGTGACCATAACACGAATAGGCCGGTTTTTGATGCCTCTTTTTTTATCCCGTTCGATCTTCTCTTTACAGGCTTCCAGGATAAGGCTCAGGATCTTTTTCTTACAGGAGGGATCTCTGGCATTTATGACATCGCAGATCGCCCCTTCTTTTGTAAAGCGTTCCTTCCAGCCTTCGTTCTTATTTATATCGGCAAGATCCGCCTTATTTAAAAGAACCAGGCGGGATTTATTTTTCGCAAGTTCCCCGATATCGGGATTCCTTGTACTCATGGGACATCTGGCATCCAGTATCTCGATGACCAGGTCCACCAAAGTGATATTCTCCTGCATCATACGCCTGGCTTTGGCCATATGACCGGGATACCACTGTATCTGATTCTGACTCATATTACCTCTTTTCGCTATTCCAAAGCGGTTATAAAACCGGAAGGAGACCCCTCTGCTCCGATCTTAAACCAGGCTTTTCCGATGATCCAATCCTTCCGGACGATACCGATATCCGCGGACCTGGAATCTTCGGAATTATTACGGTTATCTCCCAGAACAAAAAACTCATTCTCACCAAGGGAAATACTGCTAGAAGCGATCCCCGCATCTTCCATAAGGTCAAAGGTATCTCCCTCTTCCAGTAAAGCACCGTCAATGTAGAGCTTACCGTCAATGATCTGCACAGATTCTCCCGGTAAGCCGACCACACGCTTGGTATAGTAGTGATAATTCTCATTGCCATGGGGCAGAAAAATGATCACATCGCCCCGATCCGGTGACGATAGCATATACACAAGGCGATTGATCAGAACCTTCTGGGAACCAACCAGTGTAGGATTCATGGAATCTCCGATGACAGTGGTATATCTGCCAACCGTAAAGACGATCACAAAGGCAAGAAACACCGCCAGAGCCATGACAAACAGCCAGCTGGCAATCTCTGTTAAAAGAGATTTACTGATGGTCTTCTTTTTCTGATAAAAACTAAGGCCCTTTCTTCTACGTGCCATAAATATCTCCAATCAAACATATATTTTATCATAGATGGATTGGAATGCCCATAAAAATGCCTGTTATTCCGTAAGAATCCTTACCGGTCATACAGCCTCATTCAGGCGTAAAAAAGACCACCGAAAAATCGGTGGTCTTAATGGATTCATATAAATTAGCGAACCTCTTTGATCTTTGCCTTCTTGCCGGTAAGACCCTTTAAGTAGGTTAACTTTGCACGTCTTACTTTACCCTTACGTACAACTTCGATCTTCTCAACGTTGGGGCTGTGAAGGGGCCAGGTCTTCTCTACACCGATACCGTTAGAAGTCTTTCTTACGGTAAAGGTCTCACGGCTGCCACCGTTCTGTCTCTTAACAACAACGCCTTCGTAGATCTGTACTCTTTCGCGGTTACCTTCCTTGATCTTACCGTAAACGCGAACGGTATCACCTACACGAAAATCGTCTACCTTTTCTTTTAACTGTTCAGCTTCGATCTCTCTAATAATATCGCTCATTTTAAACCTCCATAGATTGATTGGATGTTCTTAATACTCTTCTGTAAATGTACCAGCGGACCATCTCATAATTAAGCAACGTGTGAATAATATCATATTCAAAAACAAAAAGCAAGGAAAATCAATTGTTTTTCCTGCGTTTTTTCTTTTTGGGCTCCAGGATCTCCGGATGCGCCGTAACATAGGCTTCATAAAGATCCGGCCTTTTTTCCTTGGTGATCGCCAGAGACTGCTCCAGTCGCCAGGCATCTACCTTGGCATGATCTCCGGACAAAAGCACAGGCGGAACACTGATGCCGTTCCATACTTCCGGTCTGGAGTACTGGGGATATTCCAGCAAACCGTTTTGAAAGGATTCGGTATCCCCGGACTGGGAGTTGCCCAGGACACCGGGTACCATTCGGGAAATGGAATCGATCATGACCATAGCCGGTAACTCTCCGCCGGTAAGGACATAATCTCCAATGGAATACTCGTCCGTGACGATCTGATCCAAAACCCTCTGGTCAATTCCTTCGTAATGGCCGCACAGGAAGATGAGATTGTCCTCCCTGGCCAGTTCATTGGCATCCTGCTGGGTAAAGGTCTTACCCTGAGGTGTCATAAAAAGTACTCTGGTCTTTTCACCGGATGCGATCTTATCCGTGATCGCCTGATAGCAATCAAACACCGGCTGAGCCTGCATCAGCATGCCCGCACCACCCCCATAGGGATAGTCATCTGTCTTGTTATGCTTATCAAGGGTATAATCCCGGATATTTACCGCATCAATTGCAATAATGTTTTTCTCTGCCGCTCTTCCCAGGATACTGGTATTTAATCCTTCCAGTACCATCTCCGGAAAGAGAGTCATCACGTAAAAATGCATGAAAACGGTTCCTTATCAAAGATCCAGCAAACCATCCAGGAGATGTACCCGAATGATGCCCTGCTCCAGATCCACCTTTAAGATGCAATCGCAAATAGCAGGAATAAGAAGGGGTTTGTTCCCTTCTCTGCTGACTTCGTAGACATTGTTTGCACCGGTCTCCAATACATCGGAAACCACGCCGATCTCCTGATCCTGCTCGTCTACGACCTTTAGATCGATCAAATCGGCAATATAATATTCGCCCTCCCCAAGAGGGATCGCGTCCTTGCGATGGATCATAAGGTCCATCCCACGATAATGAAGGGAATCTTCCGGAGTATTCCACTCCTTAAACTTCACGATCACCATGTTCTTGAAGAACTTCACCTGTTCCGGATGGAGGGTAAGCACCCCGCTCCTGCCGGTATCGATAAAGCATTCCTTCAGTTTCTTAAAACGTCTGGGATCATCCGTTGTAGGAAAAACCTTAACCTCTCCGTGGACGCCGTGAGCGCTGGTAACAACGCCGACTCGAAATGTTTGTTGCATAGTCACCTTATACGATTTCTACGTCAACCCGAAGATTATCCTTGGAGGAAGCTGCCTTCACAACCGAACGAATCGCTTTGGCGATACGTCCCTGCTTGCCGATAACCTTACCCATATCCGCAGCGGCAACATGTAACTCAAGGGTTACATTCTTACCTTCTGCCTTCTCGGTAACAACAACTTCATCGGGATGATCAACGAGAGCCTTTGCAATCACTTCAACTAATTCTTTCATTGGTCGCCTCCACAGATTGAGTTTTGATTTTCAGTATGATCGCAGATTAGCGATGAATACCAACTGCCTTGAAAATCTTCTCAACTGCGATAGTAGGCTGAGCACCGTTACCAAGCCACTTCTTAGCCAGCTCTTCATTTACATGATAGGTGCTGGGGTCGGTAGTGGGATCATAGGTACCGATCTCTTCGATGAAACGTCCGTCTCTGGGGCTTCTCTCATCGGAAACTACGATTCTGTAGAAAGGTCTCTTCTTCTGTCCCATTCTTCTTAATCTGATCTTTACTGCCATTTTAAAATCCTCCTCTGCTCTGTTATAAGAGCTTCAAACTTATGAAAAATAATAGTACATATATTGAACAGAACTCTGTCTCAAAAAGGAAACTTCATTCCACCCATACCACCTAACATGCCTCTGCCGCGTTTACCCATCATGCCCTGCATCTGCTTCATGGCTTTCTGACTTTGCTCAAACTGCTTGATGAAGCGATTGACCTGAGCAATGTCCAGGCCGCAACCTTTGGCGATACGATGCTTCCTCTGGGGATTTAACAGCTTGGGATTGCTGCGCTCCGCAGGTGTCATGGAAAGGATGATGGCTTCGGTCTGTGCCAGCTGTTTATCATCCACCATGGAGGAAATGTCACCGCCTTTGATTCCGAGTCCGGGCAGCATTCCCAAAATGGAACCAAGTCCGCCCATCTTCTTCATCTGTTTCATGCTTTCCAGGTAATCGTTAAAATCGAACTTACCCTTCCGCATACGGGAGGCCATATCTCTTCCCGTCTGTTCATCAATATCGATGGTCTCCTGTGCCTTCTCGATCAGGGAAAGCACATCGCCCATGCCAAGGATCCGGCTGGCCATACGATCGGGATAGAAAGGCTCAAGGTCTTCCATCTTTTCGCCCATACCTACGTAAAGAATAGGCTTACCGGTCACTGCCTTTACCGAAAGAGCAGCACCGCCTCTGGAATCACCGTCCATCTTGGATAAGATGACACCGTCCAGACCGATCTTCTCGTTAAATTCCTGTGCCACATTCACCGCATCCTGACCGGTCATGGCGTCCACCACCAGTAAGGTCTGGTGAACCGTAACCTGTTCCTTGATACGGATCAGCTCGGCCATCATATCTTCATCGATATGGAGTCGACCGGCGGTATCGATAATGACAACCGTATCTCCGTTCTTCTCTGCATATTCGATTCCGGCTTTTGCAATATCTACAGGAGAAAGCTTATCTCCCATGGAGAAGAAATCCGCTCCGACTTTTTCTGCGTTGATACGCAGCTGTTCGATTGCCGCCGGACGATAAACGTCACAGGCAACCAGCAAAGTCTTGCGGCTCTTTTTGGCAAACTTAGCGGCTAACTTGGCCGCGTGGGTGGTTTTACCGGCACCCTGAAGACCACACATCATCAGTACGGTAATGCTCTTACCGGGCTGAAACTGGATCTCCGTTACTTCGCTGCCCATCAGATTGACCATCTCTTCATTAACGATCTTGATGACCATCTGACCGGGATTTAAGCCGTTTAAAACTTCCTCACCAACGGCCCGTTCGGAAACAGCGTTTATAAACTGCTTTACAACCTTAAAGCTGACATCTGCTTCCAGCAGAGCCATCTTAACTTCCTTCAGAGCGACCTTAACGTCCTCCTGTGTCAAGCGGCCTTTGCTTCGAAGAGACTTAAATACATTCTGCAGTTTGTCTGTAAGACTCTCAAATGCCACGAAAAAAGCTCCTATAGAAACGACTTCCTTAGAAGTCTTCCAGTAAACGTTCGGAAATCTCGCGGATCTTCGCAAGATGATCAGCGACAGATGCCGCATCCCCTTTGGGGTCCGCAAGCTGACGGATCGTGGAAAGCTGTGCCTTGGCATTTTCAAACTTCTTCACCAGATGAAGCTTATCCTCATAGGATTCCAGGATCCTGTCACAGCGATGTAAAAGATCGGATACCGCCTGTCTGGAGGTCCCCATCTCCTCTGCGATCTCAGAAAGAGACATATCTCTGTATACCGCAGCTTCATATACTTCTCTCTGGTGATCCGTAAGCAGATCTCCGTAGAAGTCCAATAACATGCCGTTTTCAACAAATCGATCCATGGCCTTCTCCCGTCAACCTTACCCATAGTACAATACGCAAAAGAGCGTGTCAAGTATTTTTTCTTGACACGCTCCGGTTTAAGTATTTTCAGTTAAAAGATCAAAGTTTGGGAGCAAAATAACTCTTGTATCCTTCGCCGTAGATCTCCGTTGCATCCGTAACGATGAGGAATGCTTCCGGATCTTCTTCCTTAACGATCTCTTCCGCTCTGGGGTACATCTGCTTACGCAGAACACACAGGATCACCTGCTTGTCCTTCATGGAATAGGCACCTTTACCCTGAATATAGGTAACTCCCACATCCAGTTCCTCCAGGATCCGCTTGGTGATCACTTCAGGCGCATCGGAAATGATATAGACCATCTTGGCTCCGTCTCTGCCGTATAACACCAGATCCACGATAAAGGAAGTTAATACCACAACGATCAGAGCGTACAGAGCGATGTTGAAATTCCGAAATACGATACCACTGGTTACCACGACGATCAGGTCCAGGATAAACAATAAAACGCCGGTCTTGATGTGCTTGTATTTAAGACGCAACACCTTAACGATAATATCCGTTCCGCCGGTGGTGGCTCCCGCTTTAAAGTTGGTCGCAAGGGCAACTGCCTGGAGAGAAGCTCCGGTGATGGCAGCCGCCAGAGGATCTGTGGTGATCACAGGGATATTGGCGATCAGATCCGTAAAATACGAGATCAGGAAAATACTGTAAAGGGTAGACACGATCATCTTCCATCCCAGCTTCCAGATTCCCAGGATCATCACCGGGATGTTCATCAGAAGGTACCACATACCCGTAGGGATAATGCTGATGGAACTGAAAATGACTGCCAGACCGGTAATACCGCCGGGTGCCAGATGGTTCGGGTCCAAAAACAAACTAACAGCCACCGCATACATAAATGAGGCGACTGTTATCATGATATACTCAGCAAGAATTCTCGTGCATCTTCTCTTATTGATCAGCTTTTTTATTTTTGTGTACATAATCTTTAATCCGTAAAAAAGGTAATCTCCCAACCAATGAGAGATTACCCTATTTTCTGCGTAAAATCAATAAGAATATTTATGCAGGACCTATGCAAAAACCTTAGATATTGGTCTGCACCAGACGGGGACGATAGCCTTTCTTTTCCAGTGACTTCATGATCTTGTTCTTGTGGTCCGTACCGAATGCTTCCAGAGTGATCTTAAGCTCTACAGCGGCATTACGGTTAATGGAGATAAACTGGTTATGCTCCAGTTTGATCACGTTACCGCTCTCCTCGGCAATGATACCGGAAACACGGCTAAGCTCGCCGGGCTTATCGGGAAGCAGAACGGATACGGTAAAGATACGATCCCTGAGGATCAGTCCCTGCTGAACCACGCTGGACATGGTGATCACATCCATATTACCACCGCTTAAGATGGAAACGATCTTCTTATTCTTAACCTTTAACTGTTTTAATGCAGCAACGGTCAGAAGGCCGGAATTCTCAACCACCATCTTATGGTTTTCCACCATATCCAGGAAGGCGGTAACCAGATCCTTATCCTCCACGGTAATGATCTTATCCAGATTCTGCTGGATATAAGGGAAGATATTGGAGCCGGGCGTCTTAACAGCGGTACCGTCTGCAATGGTGTTAACAGAAGGTAATGTAACGACCTTACCCTCTTTCATGGATGCTTCCATACAGTTAGCACCCGCAGGCTCTACACCGATCACCTTGATCTTGGGATTTAAGAGCTTTGCCAGTGTGGAAACACCGGTAGCAAGACCGCCTCCGCCGATAGGTACCAGGATGTAATCCACCGTAGGAAGTTCCTTGAAGATCTCCATGGCGATGGTTCCCTGTCCGGTAGCAACCGCCAGGTCATCAAAGGGATGGATAAAGGTATACCCTTCTTTTTTGGCCAATTTTAAAGCATGCTCGCAGGCTTCATCGTATACATCGCCGTAAAGAACTACTTCCGCGCCATAGCCCTTGGTACGGTTCACCTTGATCAGGGGGGTAGTTGTGGGCATAACGATGACTGCCTTTGCGCCATAGCACTTTGCAGCATAAGCAACGCCCTGGGCATGATTCCCGGCCGAAGCAGTGATCAGACCTTTTTTACGCTCCGCATCGGTCAGGGTACTGATCTTATAGTAAGCACCTCTTACTTTATAGGCACCGGTAAACTGCATGTTTTCCGGTTTGAAATATACCTTGTTGCCGGTCTGTGCACTGAAATAATCGCTGTAAACCAGCTTGGTTTCCAGAGTGACTTCTCTTACCTTGTCGGAAGCTTCTTCAAACGCCTCCAGGCTTAACATTTCCTTACTCATTGTGCCTCTTCTCCTTCAAACAGAGCGCGTACGAAACTGTCCGCATCAAATCGCTGCAGATCGTAGATCTTCTCGCCCACGCCTATATATTTCACCGGAATACCAAGTTCCGATTGAATCGCAATGGCAATGCCGCCTTTGGCGGTTCCGTCCATTTTGGTAAGAATGATACCGGTCAGTTTGGTCACATCATTAAATTCTCTTGCCTGACTTAAGGCATTCTGTCCGGTGGTCGCATCTAACACCAGCAGAATCTCCACATGGGCACCGGGATACTCTTTCTGAGCGATGGTTCCCATCTTATGAAGCTCTGCCATGAGATTTTTCTTATTCTGAAGCCGGCCGGCCGTATCACAAAGTAAAATGTCGATGTTACGGGACTGTGCTCTGTGAGCAGCATCAAAGATAACGCTGGAAGGATCGGCTCCGTCTTTTCCGCCGATCATCTCCACACCTGCCCGGGATGCCCAGGTAGACAATTGTTCCCCGGCTGCCGCACGGAAGGTATCTGCCGCTGCGATGAGCACCTTTTTCCCCCGGTTTTTAAACTGATAAGCCAGTTTCCCGATGGTAGTGGTCTTACCGGCACCGTTTACGCCCACAACCAGGATCACGCTGTGGTCTTCTTCAAAGGAAAAATCCGAATCCGAAGTCGCCATCTGCTCCCGGATACTCTCCATCAGAAGCTCTCTGCAAAGAGCACGCTCTTTTACGTGGTTCTTCTTAACGTTCTCCTTAAGGCGCTCCAGGATCTCCTGCGTCGCATGGATACCGATATCGCTCATGACCAGGATTTCTTCCAGTTCTTCGTAGAAATCCTCATCAATCTCATTTTCCTTAAACAGGTTATTGAGATTCCCCGCAAGCTTATCACGGGTCTTGGTCATGCCACCGGCAAGACGGGCAAAGAAGCCCTGTCTGTCTTCTGCCGGATCTTCCTGTGTTTCCGACGAAACCTGACTATCTACTACAGTCGTTTCATCCGTTTCTTCTTTTTTCTTACGATTCCAAAACATGCACTATCCTCAATCATCCAGATCCTTATCGATCAGGTCCACACTAACCAGGGTGGATACACCCTTTTCCTGCATGGTGATACCGTACAAACGGTCTGCCTTTTCCATGGTACCACGACGGTGGGTGATCACGATAAACTGGGTGTTTCTGGTCAGTTTATGGAGATATCCGGCAAACCTGGATACGTTGTTCTCATCCAGCGCCGCCTCGATCTCATCCAGCAGACAGAACGGTGAAGGCTTCAGGTTCTGTATCGCAAAGAGAAGGCTGATAGCCGTTAAGGCTTTTTCACCACCGGACATCTGCATCATGTTCTGCAGCTTCTTTCCCGGGGGCTGTCCGTTGATGATAATGCCTGCTTCCAGGATATCCTCTCCCTCTACCAGTGCAAGAGACGCTTTACCGCCTCCGAATAACTGTTTAAATACCACATCGAATTCACGGGTGATATCCTTGAACTTCTCCGCAAACTGTTCCCGCATCTTGGTATCCAGCTCGGTGATCAGCTGTTTCATGGTCTCCCTTGCTTCTACGATATCATCATGCTGGGTCTTCATCTGGGTATGACGTTCGTTTAATTCCCGGAACTCTTCAATGGCATTAACGTTAACATCACCCAGCTTACGGATCTCATCCTTCAGACGATTGATGTCACGCTTCATGGCATTTAAGTCGGTCAGTTCTTCGTTACGAAGCTTAGCTGCATCGGATAAAGTGATCTCATACTCGTTCCACATGTAATCGATCTGGGATTCGATGGATGCTTCGTATTTTTCCTTCTGACTGGACAAACGGTTCTGTTCTTTGTCCAGAGCCATCATTTCCTGTGTCAGCGATTCCCGTTCATCAAAGAAGTTCTTCTGCTTAGCAGACAGTTCTTCCTTCTGGGCCAGATCCTCCTGCAACTTGGACTCTGCAGCCCCCTGTGCTTCACAGGAAGCAGCGATGGTTGCTTCGATCTGTTCGATATCCGCCTTTTTCTGGGCAACGTTTACTTCTGCATTGTCCAGAGAGTCAACGATCTCCGTCTTCTCATCAATGAGAACCTGCAGTTCTCCATCGATACGGTCTACATTGACCTGTTCGAATTCCTGCTTCTGCAGGATCTTCTCAACTTCAACATCCTGCTCGGCAACAACAGCAGCCCGGGATGCCTCTTCTTCGTGCATACCCTCTAACTGCTTCTGCCAGCCTTCGATGTTTTCCTTGGTTTCCTTTTCCAGATTCTCGGAAGCTTCCAGTTCCATGAGAACAGAATCCTTGTTATCCTGGATCTCCTGGATACGCTTCTCGATCTCCAGCTCCTGCTTCTTAAGATCATCTAAGCCGCTGGCGGATTCTTCCTGCTTCTCCTGCGCCTGGGTAAGACTGATGCGGGCCGTGTTCTGCTCGATGAACTTGGTCTGCAATACCATACGTACCTTCTCTGCTTCCATACGCAGTTCGTTACGCTTTTCTCTGGTATCCTTGATCTCCTGCTCGATATCGGAAACCTTTTTCTCCAGCCTTAAAACGTTTTCTTCCAGATCACTGATCTCGCGACGACGACCAAGGAGATTGGAATTGTTTTTAAAGGCACCACCGCTGATGGCACCGCCGGGGATCAGAAGTTCTCCTTCCAGGGTGACCATACGGATGCCGTAATCAAACTTGCGGGCGATCTTAAGGGCATTATCCATGGTATCTACCACCACGATACGTCCTAACATTGCCTTGGCAACGTTCACATACTTCTTATCGATCTTGACGATCTCATTGGCCATGCCAATGACGCCCTTCTCCTCCAGTACTTCCGGAGTCTTAAACTCCTGAGGATGTTCGATACTGGTCAGAGGAAGGAAGGTAGCACGTCCGAAGCGGTTCTTTTTAAGGAAACTGATCATCCGCTTTGCGGTATCTTCATCTTCCGTAACGATGTTCTGGATGTTACCGCCAAGAGCCGTCTCAATGGCAGTCTCATACTTCTCATCTACCTTGATGATATCCGCAACGACACCGATGATACCGGATTCCTTTTTCTTCTGCTCCATGACCATCTTGACGCTGTTGCCGTAACCTTCATAGCGTTCAGTGATGTTCTCCAGAGCATCCAGCTTGGACTTGGCCTGATGGTAAGCTTCTCTGGATTTTTGCAGTTCCACATCCAGATCCGTTAACTTCTGGCGAAGATCATGTACTTCCTGATCCAGGTCCTTTTGTTTCTGGTCCAGACCGCGGATCTCTTCGTTGATCTTCTCAAAGTTTTCTTCCAGCGCCTTGATGTTGGATGCAGCCTCCGCTTCATCACTCTTTACCCGGATGAGTTTGGATGTAAGAGCGGCTTTATCAATATTGGCCTGTTCAAACATGGAATCATAACGTCCCAGTTTGGACTTTGTGGTTGCACGTTCGTTCAGAGCCTCGATAATGGCATTCTTACCTTCTTCGATACGAAGATTCAGGTCTTCGATCTGCATCTGCAGTTCTTCCAACTGCGCTTTTAAGGCATCACGATTCTCACGTACTTTCGTAAGTTCATCGTCGATGACCTTCTTTTCCGCAAGCTTTTCGTCCTTTTCCTTTTGCTTCTCATCAATCTGGGAACTTAAGGTTTCCCGACGTTTTAACTGATGCTCTTTATTCTGTTCTGCGGCCTTGATCTGTTCCTTTAATACATTGATCTGGCCTTCCAGTTTGCCGCGAAGGACAGAGGATTCGTTGGCAGTCTTACGCTGCTCCTCAATCTCCACTTCCAGTGCTTCCAAAGTCGCCTGGATCTGCTCATATTCTGACTTGCTGTTTTCCAGTTTTTCTGTGGTCGTCCGGAGATTTTCTACAGCGATCGCCAGCTTTTCGGATACCTGATCCAGCAGTTCCCGTACATGCTGGTTATCTAACAGGAATACATTAACATCCAGAGTCTTTAACTCTTCCCGCTTGTTTAAATAGATACGGGCAGTCTCCGCCTGCTTTTCCAGGGGGCCCAACTGACGCTCCTGCTCTCCCAGAATATCGGAAATACGAAGCAGTGCCTGTTCGTCTTCTTCCAGCTTTTTCTGGGCAGCCGCCTTACGGCGCTTAAACTTAACGATACCGGCCGCTTCATCAAAAAGCTCACGGCGTTCTTCCGGCTTACCGGAAAGGATCTGATCGATCTGGCCCTGTCCGATGATGGAATAACCTTCCTTACCGATACCGGTGTCGTAGAAGGTCTCGTAGATATCCTTTAATCGGCAGATGCTGCCGTTGATCATATATTCACTTTCACCGGAACGATACAGACGTCTGGAAACGGTTACTTCATCAAAATCCAGAGGAAGGGCATGATCGGAATTATCCAGGGTGATGGCAACATAGGCAAAGCCCAGAGGCTTACGAAGCTCCGTACCGGAAAAGATTACGTCCTGCATGGAAGCTCCACGAAGGGTCTTGATCTTCTGTTCGCCGAGAACCCAGCGAACCGCATCCGCTACATTACTTTTACCGGAGCCGTTCGGGCCTACGATACCGGTGATTCCATTATGAAAAGAAAGGGTGATCTTATTTGCGAAGGACTTAAAGCCCTGCATCTCAATACTTTTTAAATACATACATTACCGTCCGGTTTTTAAATAAGCCTGCATATCCGCACATCGAAGGGCGTTTTGCGCCGCCTGCTGTTCTGCCTGCTTTTTACTGCTCCCCATGCCCTTACCCAGTTCCTTATCGCCCAGATAAGCGCACACTTCAAAAGTCCTGGCATGATCCGGTCCGTTTTCACCGATCAGATCATAACGAAGGACTCCCAGTCCATTCTTCTGTATAATTTCCTGTAATTTGGATTTTGCGTCGTGAAAGAGCATCTCTTCCCGAAGTTCCTTTAAGATATGACGCAAAATGAATTGCTTGGCTGTATCGATCCCTGCATCCAGGAACATTGCACCGATCACCGCTTCCAGAACATCAGAAACGATGGAATCGCGGTTTCGTCCACCGGTATGCTCTTCCCCGCGACCCAGTTTGATATACTTTTCCAGGCCAAAGGTGCGGGCACAGATCGCCAGAGAAGGTTCACAGACCATGGAAGCTCGCATAGTCGTCAGCTTTCCTTCCGGTAATTCGGGATAGGTGTTATACAAGAACTCACTGGATACCAGTTCAAGCACCGCATCTCCTAAAAACTCCAACCGTTCATAATCCCCGTGCTTGTTGATCTTCATCTCATTGGCATAGGAGCTGTGGGTCAGAGCCTGCTCTAAAAGGGCGATATTATTGAAATGATATCCGATGCTTTCTTGGAGGTTAACCAGATTGTCACTACTGGGATTCATGAATTTCCTTCTTCCTCCGAAACAAGAAAAAAGCGAGCAAGCTCGCTTAGTTTCCTGCCTTCTTGATCAATTCAACAGCCTGACCAACTGTGGTGATCTTTGCTGCTTCATCATTATCAACTTCCAGACCAAACTCAGTTTCAATCCCCATAATGATCTGGTATACATCCAGGCTGTCTGCACCAAGGTCGTCCGTAAAGGTGCTGTCCTCAGTGATCTCATTTACATCTACGTTTAAAACGTCCGCAATGATCTGCTTTAATTTTTCGAATTCCATAGTAATTACCTCGCTTAATATCTATTTCTATCCTTAATGATACTATTTAATGTTCTGTAAAAATGTCAGACTCTGCACATACAAAAAACTACATGCAATTAAATCTGCTCCGTAGTAACGGCCTTAGCGATCTTATCGTTAATCCCCATCTCCTTAAAGTCAATGCACTGGAGAATGGAATTTTTGATCTCATTGGATTTGGAACTGCCGTGGGTCTTGACCACCAGACCTCTTAAGCCTAACATAGGTGCTCCGCCGTACTCCGCAGAATCAAAACTCTTAAGAGTCTTCTTAAGTGCAGGCTTGATCAGTAGTGCGCCGATCTTGGATCTTAAGGAACTCATCAGTCCCTGCTTGATCACCTTGATCATGGTAGAACCAACCCCTTCGTACATCTTGAGGATCACATTGCCCACAAAGGCTTCACACACGATGACGTCCGCTACACCGGAAGGAATATCTCTTGCTTCGATGTTGCCGATAAAGTTGATATCCGGACAATTCTTAAGAAGCGGGAAGGTCTCCTTTACCAGAGCGTTACCCTTTTCCTCTTCTACACCGATGTTAACCAGTCCGACTTTGGGATTGGGTACATGCATGACATTTTCCATATAGATGGAACCCATCTTGGCAAACTGTACCAGCTGGGTAGGTCTGGCATCCACATTGGCACCGCAGTCGATCAGAAGCGAGCATCCCTTTTCCGTAGGGATAAGCGGTGCAAGGGGCGGTCTCTCCACACCCTTGATCCGTCCGACGATGATCTGGCCGCCTACCAATGTCGCACCGGTACTGCCGGCGGATACGTAGGCATCACAGGTACCGTCCTTTACCATGAACATGGCTTTTACAATGGACGAATCCTTCTTGGAGCGGATCGCTCCGACAGGAGGCTCTGCCATACCGATTACTTCCGTAGCATTTACTACTTCCAGCTGCTCAGCGGGATATGTAAAGTCCTTAAGGCAGTTGTTTACTTCCTCTTCTCTGCCTACCAGATAGACTTTGATCTTGTTGCTAACCTGAATCGCTTCAATAGCCCCTTTGACGATCTCATAAGGTGCGTTATCGCCCCCCATGGCATCCACGGCTACTTTCACAAAATCAGCCATTCACCCTCCTCCTTCGGACAAAAAACCTACAATAAAAACTATACAAGTTAGGCCCTTAAAAAGCAAGAAAAAGAAGTATAAAAAAAGGCCCGGTATTAATCATACCGGGAACCTTTTATCATGCAAAAATCAGTCAACAGCAACAATCTGCTTCTTGTTGTAAGTACCACACTTCTTGCATACTCTGTGAGGCATCATTAAAGCACCGCAATTGCTGCACTTTACTAATGTAGGAGCAACCATCTTGTAGTTTGCTCTTCTCTTATCTCTTCTTGCTTTTGAGTGTTTATTCTTCGGACAGATGGACATTTCGCTTACACCTCCTTATTCGCGTCAAATATTTCTTTTATAGCCGCC
>JAEEGL013776117.1_pt1 | contig 15898 bp, 2 predicted proteins | sample 9134231 | NCBI WGS metagenome assembly JAEEGL01 (sample SAMN16246548, study PRJNA631951) | gut metagenome | biome: gut microbiome; feature: rumen; material: fiber-attached | host: Bos | place: Iran: Karaj | collected 2018-10
ACCCGGACGCGCGGCAGACTTGCTAGACCCCGTATGCGTCGTGTGCGGGACAACATTAGCAACAGAGACGCATGCCCCTTCTACGCGGATTCTGCGGCTTTGGGCCGGGGCACTCACCACAAGAACCTTCCTCGGCCCTTTTCTGCGACCACCCCGCAGGAGGCACAGCAGCCTCTGGGTTGCGCCGAAACTCTGGGTTTCTTCGGCGCGAGGGATTTTTCACCGCCGTTTCGCACCCTCCCCCACGGAGAGGGGGACCGGAAAGGCGCAGGGAAGAGCAAGCGTACAACAGCAAGAGGCAGCGCGGGAGAACACGAAGGATGCAAGGGCACCTCCGCGTTGCGTCGGGACTCCGTGTTCAAAACTCCAGCGCGGCGAGGAGGCGGTCGCACTGGGTGTCGGTGCCGACGGTGATGCGAAGGAAGTCGCGGAGACGAGGGGCGTTCCAGTGGCGGACGATGACGGCCTGTTCGCGCAACGCGCGGAAGACTGCCTGGGCGTCGGGGCCACCGGCGGGCGGGCGCGCCCAGAGGAAGTTCGTCGCGGAGTCCGCGACGGTCCATCCGCGCGCGCGAAGGGCGTCCGTGAGGCGCCCGCGCGAGGCGACGATGCGCGCGACGTTGGCCTGCATCCAAGCGGGGTCATCGAGCGCCGCGCAGGCTACGACCTGCGCGATGCGGTCGATGTTGTAGGAGTCGCGGATCGCGTCGAGCGCCGCGATGAGCCCGGCGTCGCCGACGAGCCAGCCCAGGCGCAGACCGGCGAGGGAGTACGACTTCGAGAGGGTGCGGCAGACGAGCACGTTGGGGAGCGAGAGCGCGAGATCGACGCAGGAGACGCCGGCGAAGTCGGCGTAGGCCTCGTCGATCACCACGACGCCCGGGAACGTCTCGCAGAAGGCGCGAATGGCGTCCTTGTCGAAGAGATGGCCGGTTGGGGCGTTCGGATTGGTGAGGAGGAAGACGCTGGCGGAGTAGTCCGCCGGGACGCGCCAGTCGAGGTCTGGCCAGAAGTCGAGAGGACGCTTGGCGAGGCCGCGAATGTCGGCGAGAACGGGGTACAGCGAGTAGGAGGGCTCGACGTAGCCGACGGAGCCGTCGGGCTCGCAGAAGGCGTCGATCGCGAGGCGCAGGGCCTCGTCGGAGCCGTTGGCGACAAGGACGTTTCCGATGTCGCATCCGTGGCCGTGGAGGACGGCAATGCGGCGCCGTAGGGCGTCGGCGCCGGGATCGGGATAGAGCCGCAAATCCTCGACGCGAAGGGCGTCGAGGGCGGCCCGGATGGAAGGCGTCGGCGGGTACGGGTTTTCGTTGGTGTTGAGCTTGACGATGTCCGCCATTTTCGGCTGCTCGCCGGGGATGTAGGGCGAGAGCGCGCGGACGGAGGCCCGGGCGAGGAGGGAGACGGGATTGCTCATGGAGGCTGTCTACGGCTTGTCGAAGCCGATGATGAAGAGACTGTCGCCGCTCCAGGAGGAGAGGTCGGCCTCGATCGAGAACGAGAACGGCTTGGAGGCCCGGTGCTCGGTGACGGTGGCGGAGACTTCCCGGACATCGCCGGCATAGGCGGAGCGATCGGCGTCGGGGTTGGCGGCGCGCCAGGCATGGTAGGCGCCGAGCTCCTCGAGCGAGCTGACGGCAAGGAGGACCGTCGCATTGCGTGCGTCATTCATGTAGGTGTCGTACTGCTTCTCCTCGGTGGCGTCCGTGTCGAACGAGGCCGTCAAGGTCGTTCCGTCGACCGCGATGGCAGTCGCGGTGATGGAGGGCGGCTGAGGCGCGTCCGGATCATCGGGGTCATCCGGATCATCCGGTTTCTCGTTTTTGTTGACAACGAACGTGACGGTTACGTCATTGGTCGTTCCGTTGGCGAACTCAATGATCGGGGCGGCATAGGTATCCCCGAGGGTGTTGGTGCCGCTGAGGAACGAGTACGGCTCAATGAAGAGCGGCGTGTAGTCCTGGCGGAAGGCGATTCCGTAGTACGAGGTGTGCGTCTCGGAGCCGCCATCGATAACGTCACTGGGCGTGGCGTTGGTCGTGACGAAGTCGACGACGACGAGGTGCGACTCGCGCTCGAAGAGGGCGGTGTAGGCGTTGCCGCCGGGTGCAACCGTGACGGTGCGAGGCGATTCGGTGGAGCCGTCGTCCTGCCAGCCAGCAAAGAACCAGCCGTTGGAGGGCGTGGCGGTGATGGTGCGCTCGGTGCCGATCACGAATGACCCGGTGCCGGAGACGCGTCCTCCCTCGGCGGGGAGCGCCGAGACGGTGAGGTTGACCTCGCCGGTCATGTCATCGGACTCGTCGAGCGGGTCGAGGCCGGCGGCGACCTCGTCGCCATCGTTCACGCCGCCGTCATCGGTATCCGCGTCATTTGGATCGGTGCCGATGAGGATTTCGGCGGCGTCGGAGAGGCCGTCGCCATCGGTGTCGAAGTCATTCGCTTCCGTGGGATCGAGGCCGTTGAGCATCTCCTGGGTGTCGTCGATGCCGTCGCCATCGCCGTCGAGCGTGAAGCGCAGGTGCTGGAGGCGGTTGTTCTGGGTGTCGGCGACCCAGAGTTCGTCGGAGTCGCCGATCGGGTAGACGCCCCATGGGCTGTAGAAGTTGCCATCAAGGCGGTGGACCGTGGCGTCCTGTGCGTTGGCGAAGGAGGCGGCGAGTTTGCCGTTGGAGTCGAGCACGTGGACGGCGTTGGCTCCGCGGTCGGCGACGAGGAGGCGGTACGTATCGCCAACGCGCCAGACCTCGACGTCGGTCGGGGCGCTGAACAGGGTTCCGCCATCGTAGGCGCCATCGTAGACGTCGAAATCGCCGCCGTTCTCGGCGATGCGGACGATGTTGCGGGCTCCGGTGTTGGCGACGTAGATGTCGCCGGTGGTGGAGTCGACGCCGATGCCGACGGGGCTCACGAGGTTGCAATCGCCCGTCGGCTGGTAGGCGCGGCGGAAGGAGCCGTCGCGGTTGAAGACGACGACGCGGCGGCCCGGGAGTCCGTTTCCGTCGCCGGAGTCGAGGACGTAGACGGCGCCCTTGTCGTCCATGGCGACGCCTTGCGGCTTGACGAAGGCGGCATCGCCGGATTCCGCGCCCGAGATGGTGTACACGAGTGTGAACGCGCCCTGGACGTCGCCTTGATCGATCTTCGTCTCGTCGATGTCGAAGACATGGACGGCGCTGTGGCCGGTGTCGGCGATGGCGAGGCGGTTGGCACCGGGCTGGCGTCCCATGCCTCGAGGCGACTGGAGGACGGCGTCGCCGGTGGGCACGAACGAGCCGACGAGGGTGCCGGCAAGGCCGTTGGTTGTCCAGACGGTGATGCCCCACTGGCTGGTTCCGCTTTCGCAGAGGGCGTAGACGTAGCTTTCGGTGGTGAACACGCGGTACGGGGTGTGGACAGCGGAGTTCTCGATCTTCTGGAGGAACTCCTTGGAGGTCTGGGCGGCCGAGGAGGCCGTCGGATCCATGCCGGGGAAGTTTTCGACAATGTAGCCGTCGGGGAGGCCGTCGCCGTTGGAATCGAGCGGCGCGGTACCGTCTTCGGCGGGATAGTTGAAGACAGTGCCGACGCACCACGGTTCGAAGGCGTGTTCTTCGTTCATTTCGCGCGTGAGTTTGTATGGCTTGGAGTCGCCATACCACACGGCGCCTCCAACGGCGGGACCGTTCCATGCGCGGACGACGACCCAAAGACTGCGATTCGCCATGGGGATGTCGAAGGTGTCGCGGAAGAATCCCTGATCAGGCGCGGTGTCGCCGAAGCGGCCGTAGTAGAGGCCGGTGGAGGCGGAGGCGAGGACCTGCTCGCCGCCCGAGGGCATTCCGTCGGAGGCGCGCGGCGCGGAGATGACGCCGGAGGCATCGGTCGTCGCGATGAGCTGGAAGACGCAGCTTCCAGGTCCGCCGTCGCCCTTGAGATACTGGCCGAAGGCGTTGGTGACGCCGCCGACGTCCTGATCCACGTAGGCGGTGAACGAGGGCAGGACGACATGAACCGTCACGGGGACAGCCACAGTCTCGGAATCGTTGAAAGCGCCGAAGAACACGACGGTGGCCTCGTGGTCGCCGAGATCGAGCGAAGTGGTTTGCGCGGTCACCATGAGGGAGCGCAGGCGATTGGCGGCGAAGGAGCCGGGGGACGTGACGGTAATCCAGTCGACGGGCTCGAACAGCTCGGCGTAGAGGATGTCGCGAAGGATGTCCCGGAGGACACCGCGCTGGGCGATGTCGGCGGCGCCGGAGTCGCCACCCCAGTAGTACAGGGAGCCGGTGCCAACGTCGCGCCGGAGGATCTTGGGCGAGACAGCTGGGGCGCCGTCGTCGCCGGAGGAGGCGAGGGAGGCAAGAACCGTGGCGGCCGAATCGACGGAGAAGGCGTCGGCCTCGGAGTCGCAACCGGGGAGGAATGCCCCGGAGGGGTGCGAGGAGGAGACCTCGGCAAACGAGCTCTCGCCCGCGCCGGGAAGTGTCCAGGTGGGCAGCGCGACGGAGTCGGTGAACACGGCCCGGGCTGTCGCGTCGGACGTGCGGCAGCGGATGTCGGCGGCGCCGACGAGGGCGCCGAGGACGCCGTTGTCGGGCATGGCGAGCAACGAGCCGCCGGTCACGAGAACGCGGCCTCCGCGATCGAGATAGTCACGGAGGGCGTCATCCTCTTCGTCGGTGAGCTGGCGTCCGCCCCGGCGGTCGCCGTCGAAGTCGGCGATCACGAAGTCGTAGGGGGCGAATGTCGCGGGATCCTTGCTGTAAACGACGTGTTCCTCATTGGCGAATTTATAGGCGCCGTAGTCGACGTTGACGAACTCGTAGTTGTTGGCGAGGACATCAACATCGAAGCCGAGCTTGACGATTTCCGGCGCGAGGCCGGAGAGGGAGTCGCGGTCGGAGAGGAGGAGGACGCGCTTGCGGCTGATCGACACGGCGCGATACTCGATGGGCGCCGAGGAAAGGTTCGTGACCGCAAGGGTGAACACCTTGGAAAGGCCTGGCAGGAGCGTGGTTTCAAACCCATCTTCCGGAAGACTCGGGAATCCGACCTCCCCCTTGCCAACGGAGACTTCCGCTGTCGTGGTGCCGGAACCCGAAACATCGCGCACGACGACATCCGAGCGGGCGTAGCCGTCGGGAATGGCGCGCAACGCGACATGGGCGCCGGGAAGAAGCCCGTCGATGCGGTATGCTCCGGTCGAGTCGGCCGCGACGCGGCCGGCACGCTTCGGATCGGCATCGCCTGCGGCGAGCGCATCTGCCGCGTCGGTGCCATCGGTCCAGAACTCGACGACGGCACCGGCGATCCCGTTGCCGTCCGAGTCGCGGACATATCCGGAGACGGAGGCACGCGCGGCGACGGGCACGGAGAAGGGCACCGAGAACGAAACGGAGGAACCGTCGGGCGCGATTCCGGTGAGCGCAAGGGTGAACGCGGCATCGCCCTCGGCGGATGGCATCGTGATTTGGGCCGGCACGGTGTTCGAGGCAGTGCCGCCGGAGGCCATATCGGACCACGTTCCGGCGGTGCCGTTCACGGTTCCGCGGACACTGGTAAGGCGCAGCGAACCCTCGTTGCGGAGCGTCAGCACGAGGCCGACTTTCTCGCCGGGCTCGGCGCAGCCGTCGCCGTCGCCGTTGACGGTGTCGTTGATCGCAACGGAGGCGACGGTGACGAAGGGCGCGGCGGTCACGGTGTCGGTGACGGCGACGCCGAGGGTGGCGGGCTCGCCGACGTATTCGTAGTCGATGTCGACGACGGCGCCGTACTCGCCGGCCATGAGGCGGAGGGCGGGGTTGACGTCGAAGGTGATCTCGGCGGTGGCGCCGGGGGCGATCTCAAGGTCGGCGGAAAGGTCGGTCGTCGGGACGAGCCAGTCGGAGCCGAGCAGCGCGGCGGCGCGGGCGACATCGAGGTGGCCGGAGGTGGCGACCCAGCCCTGGAGGTTGGGATCGCGGCGTGCGCCGTCAAGGATGGCGCGACGGATCTCCTGCATCGAGGCGCCGGGATCGATGGCCTTCAGCAGGCCGGCCGCGCCGGCGACGTAGGGCGTCGCCATCGAGGTGCCGTCCATGAGAACGTACCGGGCGGCGACGGGATAGACGGGGCCACCGTTCTCCTCTCGGAGCGAGAGCCAGAGCGGCCCCATCTCCTCGGGCATCGTGCTGAGGATGTCGACGCCGGGGGCGGCGATGTCGACGAGATCCTCGCCGAAGTTGGAGAACTCCGCGATCTTGTCGTCGTGGTCGGCGGCGGCGACGACGATCACGTTGGCCGTGGCGCGAAGGCCGGCAATGGAAAGGCGATACGCATCGTTGTTCTTGGCCTCGTTCGAGGCGGCGATGCAGACGAGGAGTCCCGCAGCGCTGGCGTTCTGGATGGTCTCCGTGAGGATCGGCGCGGAGAAAAACACATCATGGCCCCAGGAGCAGTTGACGACGGACGCGCCACACGCGACGATGTACTCGAACGCGGCGGCGCAATCGGCGTCCGTGGCGGAAAGGTTGCCGTTGTCGTCGGAGATGCGGATGGGGAGAATGCGGACGCGCTGGCTGACGCCGACGACGCCCATGGCATTGTTGCCGACGGCGCCGATGATGCCGGCGCAGTGGGTGCCGTGGCCGACGCCCTTCATGTTGGCCGGATCGTCGACGTCGTTGGAGCCGAGCGCGAAGTTCCAGCCGTGGACGTCGTCGACATAGCCGTTGCCGTCGTCATCGATGCCGTTGTCGGGAATCTCGCCGGGGTTGACCCAGAGGTTCGGGATGAGGTCGGGGTGGTCGATGTCGACGCCGGTGTCCATGACGGCGACGATCACGTCGCGCGAGCCGACGAGACCCTTCTCCCAGAGCGGCACGACGTCGATGTCGGCGCCCCAGGAGCCGCCGGTCTGGCCCTCGTTGCAGATGGCCCACTGCGCATCGGCGTGCGGGTCGTCGACGAGGCCGTCGCGGAAAACGGCGGTCTTCTCCAGATGGAGCTGGCGGACGGGCTCGACCTTGAGGACGTCGCCGGTGGCGAGGAGCGCGGCGCGCAGGGCGAGGAAATCGATGGCCGCGTCGTAGCGGCAGTGGACGGCGCGGATGAGCGTGAAGCGCCGGGCGACCGTGACGCCGAGCGGCGCGAGAAGCGCCTCCTGCTCCTCGGCGGAGAGGCCGGAGCGGAAGGTGACGAAGCACTCGCCGGGGACGGCGTTGGACAGGTCAAGCGCGGCTTGACCATCGGGGCTCTCGGCCTCCTCGGCCTCTTCTTCCGGCGCGGTGGCGAGAAGCGCGCGGCGGCGCGGGACGCCCTGGCCGTACTCGCGGGTCTCGCGGAAGTAGCGAACGGAGACGCCGTTCACGGTCATTGTCTCGGCGCCGTTGTTGGCGATGGTGAGGACGAGGTTCGTGGACTCGCCTTCGGCGTGCGTGACGGCGAGATCGTCGGAACCGTCCACCGTGACGGCAAGGGCGCCCGCGCCGTTGGGGGCGCCGTCGGCGTCGAAGCCGGTGCCGGTGAGGTCGAAGTCGAGGCCGCTGTGGACACCGGCCTGCGGCGCCGGGATGTCGATCACGAGGCCGTCGGGCAGGAACTCGCCCGAAGGCTGTACACGGATGCGCACGTCGTGATTGATGTCGCCCATGTATTGGAACAAATACGTTCCAAGGCCATCGGACGATCCGTCCGCCGGCAGGAGCGACGTGGTAACGGTGGTGGAGAGGACATTGCCGCTGGCGTCGAGTTCCTCAAGGAAGAGGCGCGCGCCGCCGAAGGGGGTGCCGTCCACGGAAACCGTTCCGGAGTACGTGGTGGCGGAAACGATGTCGAACGTGCCCCAGGTGATGTTCGTGGCGCCGGAAGCCGAGACGGAGGTCATCTTGACGAGGACGGTCGCGATGCCGTCGACGACGCCGAAGACATTGTTCTCAAGGCCGAACTCGGCGGTTTCGCCGGGCGCGAGCCCTTCGTCGGATTCGAGCGGGGACTCCGGGAATGTGGCGGACGGCCATGAGGTAGCATCCTTGCCGTCGGGGAAGAGGCAGATGGCCTCGACCTTGACGGACGCAGCCGCAAGATCGCCCACGTTGCTGACGGTGCCGGTGATCTCGAATGTCTCGCCGGGTTCGAAGACGCCGTCGCCGTTGGCATCGGTGGCCGCAACGTCATCGAGCAGCAGGGCGGCCGTGTTCTCCGTGCCGAGAAGGTAGAAGTCGAGGTTGCCTTCGGGGATGTTCGCGAAGAGGGCCGGCTCTGCGCGTTCAAAATCGGTGACGACAACGCCGTTGGTGACGACGTAGCCGGTGACGGCATCCGTCGCGCCTTCGGGCGGTGTGGCGTAGATCTTGGCGTAGCCGTTGCGGAGGCCGGTCAGGACGTAGGCGCCGTTCTCGTCGGTCTCGGCCGGCTCGGCATCCTCCACCGCGCCTTCGCCATGCACAAGCGCCCCTTCAACGGGCTCTATATCGAAGACGGTCTTGGTACGCGGAACGCGATCATTCACCTTGATGTCGTAGAGAACCTCGGTCTCTACCTCAATTACCTCTCCTTCTTCGTTTTCTTCGCTGGTAACGATTGTATCGGTCTTGTTGTGCCAAATGTAGACGGGATTTCCCTCGTCGTCGGCACCAACGAGCCAGCGGGTGCGTGTTCCCTGATAGCCCGCGTCATCGGTCTCGGGGTTCACGTAGGTCGTGGACTCGCCCCGGATGGAGAAGGTCCCACGGCTGTCCTTATAGAATGTGGTGACGACGACGTTGGTGTCGAGGGTCTCCCAAAACACGACAAGCTCGACATTCGTGACGCAAACCACGGAGACGAAGTCCGCGGGATTCGCCTCGTCGATGTTGAACTCCGGGTCGAGCATCGCCGCCGCCAGCGCTTCCATGTTCGTGACCACGACCGGAAAGATTCCGACGCGGGCATTAATGTCGTCCTGCGTGGCGGGATCGATGGTCGTCCGAACCGGGAAGCCATCGTCGGGGGCGGGAAGGTTCTCGAGATCAAGCGATTCGCCTTCGGGAGCCGTGTAGACATACGTGTTGATGATGGCGTTGGAAACGACGACATCGTGGGGCGTCACCTTGTACACGTTGCCGGAAACGGCGTAGCGGTCGTAAAGCGTGACGATGTTGGTCGTGACGTAGGTGAGGCCGGTGGCGGGGTCACGAAGCGTCACCTCGAAGGCATACCACGGATCGGGAGCGGTGGAGGCGGGAATGGTGACGGGCAGCGCGGGGTCGTTGGTGGCCAGGTCATGCGCCCCGATGGTCACTTCAGCGGATGCGGCGTCGACGACGACGTTCGCGAAGTTGGAACCGTCCGATCCGTCGACGGCTTTGACGGACTCAATGGCGATGTTCTCGAGATCGACATCGGATTCGTTGCGGAACGTGAACGTGAGGAAGCCCTCCTCGCCTTTTTCGAGAATGCCGTCTCCGTCGGAAGTGCCATCGGGGTCGTCCTCGGCCTCGCATTCGACGACGGAGAGGTAGTTCACGGCGTCGGTGACCCCGGCGCAGGAGACGGTGATTTCAAAGACCTGGCTTGCGTTGCCGTCGCAGTCGTTGCTTTCGATGCAGACGGTCGCGTTGGTTTGCGGATCGGAAAGAAGGCCCGAGCCACGGATGGTGAAGGAAAGCGTGGTCTCCGGGATGGGGGCGCCGGCCGCGGCGGCGGGCACGGTGCCTTCGGGGATGTCCCAGACGAGCCAGGCCGGAGCCAGACCGTAGGGGGAGTCCGGGAAGGACACCGTGAAGGTCAGCGGTTCGGTGCCGGGCTTCTCGGATGTGCCGTTGCGCAGGACGAAGGCGCCCGAGGCGCTGGAGCTTGCGCCGGGGAGATCGAAGTGGAACGACTCGGGCTCGACGACGGCGTAGGCGACGCCGAGCGTGACGGCGATGGTCCCGCCGTCGGCGACCTCGACGGCCACGGGGCCGTGGTCGGCAAAGCCGTCCTTGGAGATGGTGAGGGAATAGTCGCCGGCGGGGATGGCCGGGAACATGAACGCGCCGGCGGTGGTTGTCGTGGCGGTGTAGGTGCCGGCGTCGGAAACGAGCTCGACCGTCGCCCCGGCGGAGGCGGCCGTGCGGCCGCCGGCGGTGGTTTCGCGTACGGTGCCGGACCAGGAGACCGCCGTCTCGACGAGGAACGACGCCGTTACATCCCAGCTCTCGCCCGTCGAATCGGTGATCGTCTGGGCGAGGCGGATGACGGTGCCGGGGGCCACGCTGTCGGCGATGGAGACAAGAAGGCGAGGCGCGCCGGCGGCGGTGTCGCCGGCGGTGATGTCGCCGTAGGTCACTGGGGTGGGCGACTCGGGAAGCGTCACGCCTGGCGTGGTGCAGCTCACAGAACCGATGACGTCGGTGTGGGCGACGGCACTCTGGTTGGCGAGGGTGAAGTCGACCCAGACGCTCTCGCCGGGTTCGACGATGCCGTTGGCGTTGCCGGAGGCGGTGTCCTCAATGGTGGCGGAGCGCAGGACGATTCCCTCGTCATCGGCGGGGAGGAGCGCCACGTCGTCGATGAACCAGCCCGCTGGGTTGCCGAGGCCCTGCTTGTAGGCATCCGAGGCGAAGCGGAAGCGAACGCGGACGTTCTTCCCGATCGACTCTTCGGGCAACGGAATCTTGGCGGTGACCCAGTCGCCGGACGTGCCGGCGATGGTGTTGGAGGCAGTGTTTTCGGGAATCCCGAGGGGATAGGCGGCAGCCGTGATATTGGCCCAGCCGGCGCCCGCGATGGAGATTTCGACACGGCCGGAATCGAGGTATCCCTTGTAGCCGCCGGCGAATTCACTGTCGGCGGAGGTATGCTCCATCCAGGCGGTGTTGTCGATGTCGAACCACGTGGCAAACGTGAGCACGCTGCGCCCACGGACGGTGAACTCGGGACTGACGAGCCAGCCGTCGGCGGAATCGGGGTAGCGGCCGTCGAGAACGGTGCCCCAGCAGATACGGCCATCGGGCGGCCCGAAGGTCGGGACGCCGCGCTGCCAGAGGGTCTCGGAACCGTAGCCTCCTGTGGTCCAGCCGAGTGCGCTTCCATTCATGTCGATGACATCGCCGATCGCGGCCTCTGCGGCGCGTGTCTGCGGGGCGGGGGTCAGCAGGGACGCGGCGACGATGAGGAGCGCGGCGCGGGCCCCTCCACCGAGGGGACCACGGAAGAGTGTGCGGAGGAGGATGGAGTGTTTCATGTTATCGTCTTTCCTTCAATCCTTTCCGGCATCCGTTGCAGGCCGTGCGCCGTCTATACGGCACCGTCGCGGCCCTGCTTCAAGATGCCATGGGCGGATAGAGGTAGTGTAGAGGAGAGTTGGGGTTTGCACAAGGGTTTTTTTCGGGGGGCAGCAATTCCCATTTTGGCTTTCGGGGGAGGGCCTTGCTGGATGACCGCTGAATGATGAAAGCACGCACATGCGCCCCCCTCCGAGAGGGGGGTGGCGCGAAGCGCCCCCCTTGCCCCGCCCCCCTCCCTCCCCTTCAAAATGAGAATTGCTGTTCGGGGAAGAGGCAAAAAAAGAAACGAGGCGCGACCCCGGTGGGGCCGCGCCTCGTTCGCGCCGTTTGGCGCTGCGCCGTGCTGTCGCGCTACGGCTCGTCGGTCGTGACGGCCTTGTAGAACTGCGCGTCGGCGTTGGCCGGGACGGGGAGTTCCTCCGGGACCTCGACGCCGATGTCGCTGTCGGAGAGCGTGTGCCACGTGTTCGTCGTGACGTTCGAGAAGCCGACGTCCGGCGAGCTCAGGATCGTCCACTTCCACCCATCCGCCGTCTTGCCCTCGTCGTCGTTCGTGAAGAGGAGCGTGATCGTGGCGGTGTTGCCTTCGACGCGGAAGTCCGTGATCGACGGCGTGATGCTCGTCGAGCGGTCGCCGGAGGCCCCGCTGTCGCGGACGACGAGTTCGACCTCGGGCGCGAGGCCCTTGTTCATCGTGAAGACGACCTTGTGGTCTCCGCCGACGGCGAGGTCGAGGGCGGTCAGCGCATCGGCCTTGAGGGTGACGACGACGGCGCCTTCGGCGTTCTTCTCGCCGACCGTGTAGCCTGTGCCGAGAGTCAGCGGGATCTTGTCGACGGTGACGGCGGTGATCGACTCGGCGTCGTTGTAGACGACGCGGGCGAGGAAGTCGGCCGGCAGGTGCTTGTCGAAGTACTCGGAGAGAGCCTCGGCGGTGGCGCTGCTGAAGTCGTCGGAGACGGTGAACGGGCACTCGCCCCAGAGTTCGGCGGCTTCGAGGGTGTTCATCTCGCCCATGGTCGTTCCGGATCTCTGGTAGTTCCAGCGCCATTCGTCGCCCTCGGCGCCCGGGGTCGTCTCAAGGCTGTAGCTACGGGTGGCGTAGGTGGCGATGTTGAGGCGTGTGCCGGCGTACAGGTAGCCGCGGTCGGCCATGGCGTTGGCGGGGTTGCCGTTGTTGCCGCCGCCGTAGCTCACGCGGTCGACGTAGGCGCCCATGGAGCGGCGCAGCCGGATGCCGCCGCCGCGGTTGGCGGCCGCGGGCGGCAGATTGGCGGTCTCGGGGGCGTCCCAGACGAGATCGACCTTGTCCGCGACGGCCTCGCCGTTGTCGCCGATCACGAAGAAGCCCCATCCTCCCGACTCGCCGGGGTCGGAGAACTGCGCCTCGGTCGGCAGCGTGTAGGTGACGTTGATGGCGTCCGTGAACTCGCTGTCGCGTCCCTCGACGATATCGAGCTTCCATCCATCGAGCGAGAGATTGGCCGGGCCGATGAGCTCGATGAACTCGCGCGTGTTGTAGGAGGCGCCGTACGAGGGATAGAACTCGTTGATGTGGACCACGCCGGTCGGGCAGGAGAAGACCCAGTAGTACGGCGAGGTGTTGCCGGCCGCGCCGTAGATCTCGTTGAGGTCGATGGGCTCGTACCATTCGGGGTTGTCGAACCGGGAATCGACGACCGGCAGGGCGAACGTGCCGGTGTACGTGACGCGCACACGGTACTGCACCACGGTGTCGACCGGAAGGCCGGGGATCATGTCGCCGGCGGAGCTGCGGTAGAGGAACTCGTTGTCGGGATCCTGCTCGAGCTCGATGGCGCCGTCCGGTGCCGACGCCCAGTTGGCGACGCCCCAGACGTTCGTCCCGATGTAGTACTCGGCGAACACGTGGATGTCCGTCGGGTTCATGCGCGGATTGCCGAGCTCCACCTCGAAGCCGACCGGTTCGTAGCCGAGCGGGATGTCGTTCGGGAACATCCTCACGGAGAGGATGTCGATGGACGCGCGGACGGGCTCGGTGACGAGCACGTTGTCGATGGCCACGCGCTGCGTGCCGTTGGTTTCGCAGCAGATGCGCAACACGTAGTTCGTGTTGTTGCAGATCTCCGCCATGAAGTACTGGTACGTGCCGTTCGTGATGCTGGAGAGGCTGTCGAACTGCGCCTTCTGCTGCTCGTAGGAGGCGAGCTTCTCGTTGTAGCTCTCCCACTCGGCCGGCGGCGCGGTCGGGGCGGGCCGCTCGGGCTGGGCGAGGTCGTCCACGGTGACCTGCCGCCACTCGCGCTCCTCGGCGCTCGTCGCCTCAGCGACCCAGAGCGTGAGCTTGCCGGGGATGGTCTCGCCGTCGGAACCCCTCTGCGAGGGATCCCACACGCGGTACCAGAAGCCGATCTCGCCGACGCCGGTGCTGATCATCGGGGACTGGATGTACGGCTTGTGGTCCTCAAGCGGGTTGTTCGGGCGGGTGCCGACCACGGTGTCGCGGTTGAGGAAGGCGGACTGCGTGGCGATGTCCTCCTCGAACTGGATCGGGTCGGTGGTCGTGTTGCGCGTCGGCGCGACAATGAGCGCGTTGTACGCGGTCCACGAGCGACCGTCGTCGGGCGGGAAGCCCTTGGCGAAGAGGTTGTCGATGTAGAGCGTCGCGTCCTCGCCGGAGGCCTCGTGGTCCACGCGGACGCGGATCTTGCCGCGCATGTCGAGTCGGATGGGGATGAACACCTCGCCCTTGCTGCCCGCCTCGACGGTCCGCGATTCGAGTTCCGTCCAGGCTGCGTTTTCGGCGTACTGGCCGGAGTTGGAGTTGCGCTCGACGACGAAGACGATCCGGCCTCCCTCCACCTCGTAGTTGAAGGAGATGGTGCCGATGCCCTGGAGCATTTCCGGCGTGGAGACCATCTGGCGCGAGGACGGGTTGGCGCGGCTCGTCGTCAGCGCGAGCTGCCGCGAGTTGTTGTGCGTCACGATCGCGGCTTCGCGCGCCTGCCACTGGCCCTCGTCGCCGGGGGCGCTTTCCGGCAGGGAGCGGCCGCGCCAGGACTGCCATTCGACATCGTCCACGACGAGCTGCGCGTCGGAAGTGCCGGGCGCGACGCGCACGAACGTGTTGCCCCAGTAGTGGACAGGCTGCGAGACGTTCGCGTAGGTCAGCGATCCGGCGTTGCCGGTGTACACGGGCTCGTACGTCCCGGCGCCCGGGAAGGACGACGACTCGCCGGCCTCGCAGACGCCGATGGTGAACGGCAGCGGCGGCAGCCTGTTGGAGACGCCCGACACGTCGGCGTTCCACCGCGTCTCGGTGCCGCCCTTCTGGAGGCCGCCGAGGTTCCACTTCTCGGCGCGGGTCGTCGAATTGGTCGGGTCGCCGACCGCCTTCACGCTGAGGCCGTTGAAGTTGACCAGGGCGTCGAAGGCGTCGAAGGAGATCGTGCCGCCCTCGGCGGAATCGGTGCCCGTGAGCGCGTTCGCGGCGTAGAGGACGTTGGTGCCCTTGTTGCGGTTCCACGCCGGGAAGGCCCGGCCGTCGATCGAGTTGTTCGTCACCGTGAGCGAGAGGTACCAGGCGCCGCCGGTGAGCTCGAGGTTGTCGAAGCGGTTGCTTGTCGCGTTGCCGCTCGGCACCGCGAAGTTCGTCGCCTTCCTGGCGTTGAGCACGGTTTCCACGCCGTTCTGCACCTTGATGAGCTCCTGCTTGATCCAGCTCTGCACCTGCTTGTTGTCGAGCTCGCGCATCTGCGTGAGGCGCATCGCGACGTAGTTGTCCTCGTCGGCGTAGCCGGCGATGACCTGGATGTACGGGTGCGCGGGCGACATCTGGGTCACGCGAACGTTGTTGAGCATGACCGAGTAGTCCTTCCAGTCGAACCCGCCCTTGTAGTACGGCAGGCGTCCGTTGCCGCCGAACGAGGAGCGGTAGCGGAACGCGAGGTAGTCAAGGCCGTCGGCGATCGCGGATTCCCCGGAGGTGTTCTCCAGGTAGCCGGCGTGCGGCTCGATGGCCACCGCGATGTTCGATGCCTTCTCGTTGTCGGCCTCGGGCATGCGCTCGCGGAGGATCCAGCTGTTGCGCAGGCGCCATCCGTACGACGTGTACTCCGTGTCGAGCTCGTTGTCGGCCGTCGGCCGCGTCACGGTGGTGGTGCCCGCGCCGTCGGCCGTGAAGGTCATCTTCCGCCAGTCCATCGCCGTGAGCGGGAACATCGCCGAGTTGTCGAAGACCTCCTCGTACGTCATCGTGTCGTAGAGGCCCGTACTGTCCTCGAAGTAGGTCGGATCGGCCGTCCAGTCGTTGAAGTCCTGGAACGCCGCGCGACGGATCTGGTACGCGCCGGTCTCCGTGTTGAGTCGGACCATCATGAGGACCGGCTCCTCCGTGCCAAGGTAGACCTCGATGGGCGGCACCGAACCGGTCGAGGCGCCCGTGGAGGCGACGCTTGCGAGCGGCGCGTTGGTCATCGCCTGGGCCCGGTCGCCCCACGTCGTCGGACGGCTTCCGTACCGTGTGGTCGAGGCGCCCTCGTACGGCTCCACGCCGAGAAGATGCCCGATGAGGCGGACGGTCTCGGGAATGGGGACCGTCGCCATCCACGTCTCGTCGCCGACGAGCTGCAGCGAGTTGGTGTACCAGGTGGGCGCGTTGGTGTAGACCGTGGAGTCGACCTCGTTGGTGGTGATGGCGACCACTTCCA
>JAEEGL010728618.1_pt1 | contig 15897 bp, 14 predicted proteins | sample 9134231 | NCBI WGS metagenome assembly JAEEGL01 (sample SAMN16246548, study PRJNA631951) | gut metagenome | biome: gut microbiome; feature: rumen; material: fiber-attached | host: Bos | place: Iran: Karaj | collected 2018-10
AATAATGCCGGTCAAGTGATTTCTTGGTCGTCTGCTGGAAAAATGGGCTTCCGCGGATCGAAGAAAAACACTCCGTACGCCGCTCAGATGGCTGCGGAAGATTGCGGTAAAGTTGCTTATGATTTGGGCCTAAGAAAAGTCAAGGTCTTCGTAAAGGGACCTGGTCAAGGACGTGAATCTGCAATCCGCGCAATCAACACCTGCGGCATCGAGGTTACCGAAATCACCGACATCACCCCGCTGCCTCACAATGGTTGCCGTCCCCCGAAACGTCGTCGTGTGTAATGATTAATCTTTAAAAGAAACGTAAACAAATGGCAAGATACACAGGTCCGAAGACCAAAATAGCAAGAAAGTTCCACGAGCCTATCTACGGCCCGGACAAGAGCTACGAGAAGAAACCCTACGCTCCCGGCATGCACGGCCAGAACCGTCGCCGCAGCAAGACCTCCGAGTACGGCATCCAGCTCAACGAGAAGCAGAAAGCCAAATACACCTATGGCATTCTCGAGCGCCAGTTCCGTAAACTCTACAGCGAAGCCTCCCGTCGCGGTGGTATCACTGGTGAGGAGCTGATGAAACTCATCGAGGCCCGTCTCGACAACGTCGTCTATCGCCTCGGCATCGCCCGCAGCCGCGCCCAGGCCCGTCAGCTGGTTTCCCATCGTCATATCGCCGTCAACGGCAACGTCGTCAATGTTCCCTCCTATTCTCTGCGCGAGGGCGACGTGATCTCCGTGCGCGAACGCAGCCGTTCGCTCGAGGTCATCACTGACGCTTTGGCCTCGCGTGCCAACAACTATCCTTGGCTCGAGTGGGACGGCGCCAGCATGAGCGGCAAGTTTGTCAACTACCCCCAGCGTAGCGACATCCCCGAGACCATCAACGAGCAGCTTATCGTTGACCTCTATTCGAAGTAATAGCCTCACAGCGAGGTGACAGTCCTGACACGGTGTCAGGATATAAACCAAACAAAGAAAGAAAGGATAACAAATGGCAATTTTATCATTCCAGAAACCCGACAAGGTGGTCATGCTCGAGGCTGACGACTTCCGCGGCTCTTTTGAATTCCGTCCGCTGGAGCCTGGCTACGGCACTACCATTGGCAACGCTTTGCGTCGCGTCCTTCTCTCTTCGCTCGAAGGCTATGCCATCACCTCTGTTCAGATTGATGGCGTCGACCATGAGTTCTCTTCCATTCCCGGTGTCGTTGAGGATATGACCGACATCATCCTGCGCCTGAAGCAGATCCGCTTCCGCCGTCAGCTTGAGGACACCGACCACGAGAAACTCACCTTCACCGTTAAGGAGCAGACCGTCTTCAAGGCCGGCGACCTCAACAGCAACCTCAACGGCTTCCAGGTGCTCAATCCCGAGCTCGAGATTTGCCACATGGAGCCCAAGACCGAGCTGCGCATCACGCTCACCATCGACAAGGGCCGTGGCTATGTTCCCGCCGACGAGAACAAGCGCCCCACCGACCCCATCGGTGTCATCGCCATCGACTCCATCCATACCCCCATCAAGAAGGTTATGTATGCTGTCGACGACTATCGCGTCGAGCAGCGCACCGACTATGAGAAGCTCACCTTCGACATCGAGACCGATGGTTCCATCCACCCGAAGGAAGCCCTCAAGGAGGCTGCCACGATCCTCATCCAGCACTTCATGCTCTTCAGCGACGAGCGCATCACGCTCGACGTGGAGCCCAAGCCCGTGCAGGAAGAGTTCGACGAGACCACTACACACATCCGCCAGTTGCTCAAGACCAAGCTCATCGACCTCGACCTCTCGGTGCGCGCCCTCAACTGCCTCAAGGCAGCCGAAGTCGACACCCTCGGCGACCTCGTGTCGTTCAACAAGGCCGACCTGCTGAAGTTCCGCAACTTCGGTAAAAAATCGCTTACCGAGCTCGAGAACCTCGTGGCTTCCAAGAACCTCGAATTCGGTATGAATGTAGCAAAGTATAAACTTGATAAAGAATAAGAAAGAATATGAGACACGGTTGCAAAGTAAATCATCTGTCACGCACCCACGCCCATCGCGTTGCCATGCTCTCCAACATGGCCACCTCGCTTATCATGCATAAGCGCATCGAGACCACTGTTGCCAAAGCCAAGGCACTCAGAGTATATGTCGAGCCCATCATCAGCCGCTCGAAAGAAGACTCCACCCACAACCGCCGTATCGTCTTCAGCTACCTCCACAGCAAAGAGGCCGTCAACGAGCTCTTCCGCGAGGTATCGCAGAAGGTGGCCAACCGTCCTGGTGGCTACACCCGCATCCTGAAGACCGGCATCCGTCATGGTGACAACTCTGAGATGTGCATCATCGAGCTCGTCGACTACAACGAGAACATGCTGAAGGAGACCACCAAGAAGGCCGTTAAGAGCACCCGCCGCTCGCGCGCCAAGAAGGCCGAGGCTCCTGCTGCTGAAGCTCCTGTTGCCGAGGCTCCCGCCGCCGAAGAAGCCCCCAAGGCCGAGTAAGCGTCGTACACTAGCAGAAAAGAAAGAGCCCTGCAAGGTCATCTTGCAGGGCTCTCGTTTTATTTCCATCGTAGCGTTTCTATCAGGTGTTCAATGTCGGTCTGTATGTATTCGAGCACCGGCGCGAGCGAGTCGTTGTTGGGCGTGCGGTTCAGGTACAGCGAGCCTCGCAGGAAATGGCTTGCGCTGTCGGTCAGCCAGAACTGGTAGGTCGAGGCTACCTTGTTGCCATGCAGGCGGTAGGTGACCCCATACACATGGTTCTCGCTGTCCTCGTAGCCTTGCTCATCCACACCCGAACTGAAGTTGTAATGCTTCTCCAACAGGCGCAGCGATGTGTCGATTTGGCCGCGTAGGTCGTCGGGGCCGTTGAGGCGCTTGTAGGTGAGGAAGACGACCCCCTGCCACTGCGGGTACACTAGGTCAATCCACTCCTCGCCCTTGGGGGCATCTTTCTCCTTGAGTTCAATACACTCGTTGGCCTCGAAGGTGAAGGGGAATGTCTTGCAGGATCCAGTAATGGCAATCATGGTATCGTCACCAAATATGAGTGTGTCGCCGGGGTGGGAGCAAAGACTGTCAACAAGCCAGTAGTTGTGCTCCGGCATATCAATGCGCAGGTAAGCCTGCGGTTTGGGCGAATAGTCGCCGCCGCCGCACGCCGTAAGCAGCGCCGCTGCCGCAATGCCAAGTAGTATATTCCTGATATTCATATATCTTTCAATAATCAACTTTCGACTTTCAACTTTATTTAGTATCTTTGCAACGTGAACCGCATCACTCATTTCCTCCGTGCGAAGACGCAGTACAACTTGCACTCGCCTTTCGTCTATCGCCTCTACACCGAGGTGCTCTTCTCTCATGCTCGCGGCCGTGGTCGCTCGTTCGAGGATGTCGTCTGGCGTTTGGAGCGTTATTACAATTCGACATTCAACATTCAACATTCAACATTGTCAACTCCCGACGGTCTCTTCCTCCTCGTCGACCGTCCTCACCGCCACGAGGCGCAGTGGCAGGCCCTTGTCGATAGTCCCGATTGGCAGGTCACCATCGATCTCTTCTCCTGTGGCATCGCTGTGCAAAGTCCGCGGCTTAGCAAACAGCACTTCCTGCTGCGCTAGCGCATCTGTCGACCGTCGAGCATCGGCACAAAACTGTAGGTGCCGAACTTCTCAACCTTCCACTCCTCCTTCGTCTCGCCGTTCTTGGTGATGCGCAGCATCTCGTGCTGCTCGTCGCCCAAGGGTATCACCATTATGCCGCCCATCTTAAGCTGTGCCATCAGCGCCGCTGGTATCTCTGGTGCGCCGCAGGTCACAATGATGCGGTCGAAAGGTCCTTGGTCGACCTCGGCCAGGCCTTGGTAGCCGTCGCCGAGGTAACAGCGGGCGGGAATGCGCAGCTCTTTCAGCAGCATGCGTGTCTTGTCGAAAAGACCCTTCTGCCGTTCCACGGTATATACCTTTGCCCCAAGGTTGCACAGCACCGCCGTCTGGTAGCCGCTGCCGGTGCCTATCTCCAGCACCTTCATATTGGGCTTCACATCCAGCAGCTGACTCTGCATGGCCACCGTCGACGGGTGCGATATAGTCTGTTCGCAGCCAATGGGGAATGCCTGGTCGATGTAGGCCGAGGCGTCAAGCAAGCTGTCCATGAACCAGTGCCGCGGTACCTCATTCATAGCCTTTAGCACCCGCTCGTCGCCTATGCCGTTACGCCGCAGGGTGTCGACCATCTGCTGCCGCTGTCCTTTGTGCTTGAAAGTGTCTAGTCGGTTCATTCGTCAACGCCTTGGAAGGCCTGCGCCCGCAGGGTAATAGTAGTGTTCTGCGGCGTCACCATCACGGCGGGCATGCCCTCTTCCGTGATGTGGCCTATGATGTGCACCTCATTGAGGTCCTTGATCTTGTCGTAGTCCTTCTGGCTTATGGTGAAGAGCAGCTCGTAGTCCTCGCCGCCGTTCAGGGCACAGCTCACGGGCAGCATATTTTTGCTCATCTCAGAACACACGCGCGAGGTCTGGTAGTCTATCGGCAGGTGCTCTTCGTACACCTCGCAGCCGCAGCCCGAAGCGCGACATATGTGCAGCACGCTGTCGGCAAGGCCCTTGCTCACATCGGTCATCGATGTGGGCACCACGCCTTTTGCCGCCAGCAGCTTCACTATGTCCATCCTAGGCTCGGGCTTCAGGAAGCGTTCGAGCACGTAGTCGTAGCCTGCCAAATCGGGCTGGAAGTTGGGGTCGGCCTGGTAGGTCACCTTCTCGCGCTCCAGTACCAGCAGACCTGCGTAGGCGCTGCCGAGGTCGCCGCTGCAGCACACCAGGTCGTGCAGCTTGGCTCCGTGGCGGTAGGTGATGCTGTCTGCCAGCACTTCGCCGACGGCAGTCACCGTCAGCACCATGCCTGCACGCGAGGTGCCTGTCTCGCCGCCCACAAGGTCCACACCGTAGCGTTCGCAGCACAGGCGCAGGCCAGCGTACAGCTCGTCCAGCGCTTCCACCGAGTAGCGGTTGCTTACGGCCACGCTCGCCAGCACCTGTCGCGGTGTGCCGTTCATGGCGGCGATATTGCTGATGGCCACTGCCACGGCCTTGTAGCCGAGGTGCTTCAAGGGTGTGTACATCATATCGAAGTTCACGCCCTCCACCAGTGTCTGTGTTGTCACCAGCGTCAGCCTCTCGTCGTCGCCTTTTATCACGGCGCAGTCGTCGCCGATGCCCGCCACCGTGGTGGCGTTCTTCGTCTCCATGTCGGCCGTCAGCCGCTCAATCAGGGCCACCTTGCCCATGTGGCTGATCTCGGTGCGACCCTCTTGGTATTCTAGTTGTTCCATAGTCTGTCTATCAATATTGCTGCGGCCACCGAGGCGTTGAGGCTCTCGGCGGTGCCGCCTATGTTGGGTATAAGCACAGGATGCGTCACCTTTGCCATCGCTTCGGGACTAATCCCGCGACTCTCGTTGCCGATGAGAAGCACCGCAGGTGAGTGTTTAGTGTTTAGTGTTAAGTGGTCAGATATTGGTTTGCCTTGCAGCGAGGCGCCATAGACGGGCATGCTGCATTCGGCCAGCCATTGCGGCAGGTCGACATAGTCCACCTTTGTGCGGAACACGGCGCCCATCGAGGCCTGCACCACCTTGGGGTTGTAGCAACTCACCGTGTCCTTCGAGCAGACTATATGGCGTATGCCGTACCAGTCTGCCGTCCGCATTATGGTGCCCATATTCCCGGGGTCCTGGATTCTGTCTAAGGCCAGAATTAGTGAGGAGTTAGGAGTTAGGAGTGAGGAGTTGTCGCCTCGCTCAACGAGCATCCACACATGGTTCGGTGTCTTCATGTTGCTTAGCCGCTCCAGTTCACCCTCCGACACCTCGTAATACTCTTTCCACTTTCCACTTTGCACTTTCCACTCACTCGTGGCGCACACCACCCTTATTGTGAAACTCGACGCCATAGCTTCGGCGGCCATCTTCGGCCCCTCGACCACAAAAACGCCCTCCTCGTCGCACCGCTTCTGCATGCGGTACGCCGCCAGTTCTTTCAGCCTGTTCTTCGAAATCATTATTCTTAATAACGTCGAAAAGTCTTTAGTATTGCCCTAGTGTTGCATATTTTTAGAAAACGAGAAGCCCTGCCGATTGGCAGGGCCTTTATGCTACTTATCTGCTTGACTACAAAGTCTACAGCTCGATGTACATGTTGTTCTCCTGGGCCAGGCGGCGGAGGTTGATGATGGCGTAGCGCATGCGGCCGAGGGCGGTGTTGATGCTCACACCTGTGCGGGCGGCGATGTCTTTGAAGTCGCACTTGCCGTAGTGGCGCAGGATCACCACGCGGCGCTGCTCCGGCGGCAGCATCTTCACAAGCTTGCGGATGTTCTGGCCCGTCTGCTTGCGCATGATGGCGTGCTCGGCGTTGTCGTCGGGGAACTTCAGGTTGTCCAGCACGTCGCTCTCGGGGCGGTTGGGCACCATGGGCATCTTGTTGTTGCGGCGGAAGTGGTCCACAATGAGGTTGTGGGCAATGCGCATCACCCAGTGGACGAACTTGTTTTCGTCCTTGTACTGGCCGCTCTTGATGGTCAGCACCACCTTGTAGAAGGTGTCCTGGAAGATGTCGTCGGCCGTTTCCTTGTCTTTCACCACCGAGAAGATGTAACCGTACACCTTGGCCTGGTAGCGCTCGAGGAGGGTCTCGAAGCACGAGGTATCGCCCTCTTGGTAGCGGGTGATGAGCTCGTTGTCTGTCAGTTGTCTGGTCTTTACGTCCGTCATTTCCTTCTGATTTTAAGGATTAAAACTGATAGCAGTGCTTCGATAATCGTCGTTTTAGTTCAACTTGAATTCGAGTGCAAAGATACACATTTTTTTTTATATACAAATAAAAAATCTCTTTTTTTTGTTTTTTTAGCAGTCGGGGCATGCGTCGCAGCCGCGTGATGAACGGCGGCAAGGCCAGGGGAGAACGTGGTATGCCGCACTACTAAAAACTACTCTTCGACTGCTCATCGCCAAATGTTAATTTTAACATCTCCTACTCGAGTAAGTGTTGATAAGGCGATGTGTAGTCTTTGAGTAGGAGATGATAAGGCGTTGGTCCTGGGTTTCAGGCATTTAAGTGTTAATTTTTGGGCTACAGCACATAGATACAGATAGTTAAGTGTAAAAATAATGCTGTAACTGCTTGATTTCCATTGCGAGGTTTTTGGGCAAAAATCGGCCTCGTTTTAACAGTTTTTATGTTAATCGAAAAGTGAAATGTTAAAGAAAAAAATTGGGCCGTGTGCAATAAGGATTGTGAAACGGCGTTAAATATGAATTATGTCGGACAAGTATTCGGATCGCAGCCGTGTGGTGAAGGCCATCTTCATCGTGGTGGGTGTCATATTCATAGGGCGCCTGGCTATGCTGCAGCTGTTGGACCCCGAATACCGCGAGCTGGCCAAGCGGCAGTCGCTGAGGAACGTGACGCAGTACCCAGCCCGCGGCTTCATCTACGACCGCCACGGCGAGCTGCTTGTCCACAACGAGGCGGTGTACGACTTGATGGTCATCCCGCGTATGGTGAAAGACCTCGACACGGCCTACTTCTGCGAATGCCTCGGCATCACGCGCGCCGACTTCGACGACCGCATGAAGAAAGCCCGCAAATACTCCCCCTATTCGGCGTCGATATTCATGAAGCAGGTGTCGAAGGAGGAGTATGCCAAGTTCGAGAACAAGATGTTCCGCTTCAAAGGTTTCTACATCTCACAACGCACGCTGCGCATCTACGACCGTCCCATAGCGGCCCAGGTGCTGGGCTATGTGGGCGAGGTGGACCAGGCCGACCTCGACCGCGACCCCTACTACAAGCAGGGCGACTATATAGGCAAGAGCGGCCTTGAGAAGAACTACGAAGAGGTGCTTCGCGGCGTGAAAGGCAAGCGCGTGATGCATGTCGACGTCCACAACCGCGAGATAGGCCCCTACCAGAACGGCGCCTTCGACACACTGCCCGTGGAGGGATGCAACCTCTACACCACCCTCGACGCCGACCTGCAGCAGTATGCCGAAGAGCTGATGGCCAACAAGCGCGGCTGCGTGGTGGCCATCGAGCCGTCGAGCGGCGAGGTGCTGGCCATGGTCTCGGCGCCCACCTACGACCCCAACCTACTGGTCGGCCGCATCCGCGGCGAGAACTACACCAAGCTCAACGCCGACATATCGAAACCCATGCTCAACCGTGCCCTGATGGGCCAGTACCCGCCGGGAAGTATCTTCAAGGTGGCGCAAGCCATGACGGCATTGGATCTCGGCGTCATCACCCCCGGGAGCGGTTTTGTGTGCGACAAGAGCCTCGTGGGCTGCCACAACCACCCCTCGGCCACCTGCGTGCGCGAGGCCATCAAGATGAGCTGCAACCCCTACTTCTACCAGGTCTACCGCCGCGTCATCCAGCAGGGCAAGTACAAGAACATCTACAAGGACTCGCAGTACGGCCTCACGGTGTGGCACGACTATATGATGCGTTTCGGCTTCGGGCAGAAGCTCGACATCGACCTGCCGAAGACTGGCCTCTCGAAGGGTAACATCCCCGACACCGCCTACTACAACCGCTGGTACGGCAAGGAGCGCTGGGCTTTCTCGACCATCTACTCGAACTCTATCGGGCAGGGCGAGGTCACCGTGGTGCCCATCCAGATGGCCAACCTGGCCGCCATCGTGGCCAACCGCGGCTATTACATCACGCCGCACATGGTGCGTTTCTACGGTCCCGACTCGGTGCGCAACACCAAATACCTCGAGCGTCACGAGACGGGTATACGTCGCGAGCTGTTCGAGATTGCCGCCGACGGCATGTACGACGTGGTGCATGTGGCGGGCGGTACGGCACGTCGCGCACGCGTCGATGGCCTCGATGTGTGCGGCAAGACCGGCACGGCACAGAACTACGGCGAGGACCACTCGGTGTTCATCTGCTTCGCGCCGAAGAACGACCCCAAGATAGCCATAGCCGTCTATGTAGAGAACGCCCGCGGCGGCGGCGGCACCTGGGCGGCGCCCATCGCCGGCCTGCTGGCCGAGAAATATTGCAACGGCGAGGTGAAGCGCAAAGACATTGAGAAATACTACAAGGAGGTGGAACCCTGCCAGAAGCTGCCGCTGTATAGGGTGACGAAAAAGAAGAAATAATGCGTGAATGTGTGAATGTGTTAATGCTTGAGTAGAATGTATCAAGAGAAACTGAAAATAGACTGGGTGACAGTGGGCCTGTGGGCCTTCCTGGTGCTGTTCGGATGGGCGAATATCTATTCCGCCACCTACAGCGAAGGACAGGCCGCAGTGTTTGATTTCGACACCTTCCACGGCAAGCAGCTGGTGTGGATTGCCGCCGCCGCGGTGATTGCCATGGTGGTGGTGTTCACCGAGCCGCGATTCTTCTCCAACACGGCCTACATCATCTATGGGGCTGTGCTGGCGCTGCTGGTGGTGACGTTCTTTGTGGCCACGGTCACCAAAGGCGCCATATCGTGGATCAACCTCGGACCGTTCAAGCTACAGCCGTCGGAGTTCGCCAAGTTCGCCACGGCCCTGGCCCTGGCCAAATATATGAGTGCCATCGATGTGGAGTGGAAGCAGACCCGCACCAAGGTGGCGTCGCTGATAATCATTGGCATACCTGCCGCGCTGGTGTTGCTGCAGCACGACACAGGGTCGGCCCTAGTGTTTGCGGCCTTCGTGTTCCCGCTGTTCCGTGAGGGACTGTCGGGCGTGATACTCATCATCGGTGTGGCTGCAATAGTGCTCTTTGTGCTGGCACTGCTGGTTAACAAGTACATCCTGCTGGGAATACTGGTGGCGGCTGCGGTGCTCTATCTCTTCGTGTGGCTCAACAAGAGGACGGTGCGCGACTACTGGCGTGTGGCTGCGGTGCTGGCATGCTGCGCAATGTTTGTATTCTCGGTCGACTTCGTGTTCAACCACGTCCTCGAGCCTCACCAGCGCGAGCGTATCGACGTGCTGCTCGGCAAGAGCGAAGACCTGCAGGGTGCAGGCTACAACGTGCACCAGTCGAAGATAGCCATAGGCAGCGGCGGCATCATCGGCAAGGGCTTCCTGCGCGGCACGGTGACCAAGGCCGACTTTGTCCCAGAGCAGCATACCGACTTCATCTTCTGCACCGTGGGCGAAGAGTGGGGCTGGCTTGGGTCGTCGCTGCTGGTGGCTGCCTATGTGTGGCTGCTGGTGCGGCTGATAGGCATGGCCGAACGGCAGCGCAGCCGTCTGGCGCGCTTCTATGGCTATTCGGTGGCCAGCATATTGTTCATGCACCTTTTTGTCAACATAGGCATGGTGCTGGGACTGGTGCCTGTTATCGGCATCCCCCTGCCGTTTTTCAGCTACGGCGGTTCGTCGCTGCTGGCATTCACCCTGCTGCTGTTTGTATTCATAAGGCAAGATGCCTCTAAAAACCAACTGCTATAATGTCAAAGAAACCTACCAACGAAGAACATTGCTCGTTCTGTGGACGCCCGGGGTCACAGGCTGGCATGCTGCTCAGTGGGCTCAACGGATATATCTGCGCCGACTGCTCGCGGCAGGCAGAACGGATATTCAAGGAACAGAGCAAGTCGGCCTCACCGGCCTTCACCATACATCGCGACGATATACCGCATCCAGCGGAGATAAAGGCATTCCTCGACCAGTATGTCATCGGTCAGGACGACGCCAAGAAGGTGCTGTCGGTGGCTGTATACAACCACTACAAGCGACTGAAGTACAACGCCGAGCATGGCGATAAGAACGATGTGGAGATTGAGAAGTCGAACATCGTGATGGTCGGCGAGACGGGCACTGGCAAGACCCTGCTGGCCCGCACCATAGCGCGGCTGCTGAAGGTGCCCTTCTGTATTGCCGACGCCACCACGCTGACCGAGGCCGGCTATGTGGGCGACGACGTGGAGAACGTGCTGGTGCGGTTGCTGCAGGCCGCCGACTACGATGTGTCGTCGTGCGAGCGCGGCATAGTGTTCATCGACGAGATAGACAAGATAGCCCGCAAGAGCGAGAACCCCAGCATCACTCGTGATGTGAGTGGCGAGGGCGTACAGCAGGCCTTGCTCAAGCTGCTCGAAGGCGCCGAGGTCAACGTGCCTCCCGAGGGTGGCCGCAAGCATCCCGAGCAGAAGCTAATCAAGATCAACACCCGCAACATATTGTTCATCTGCGGCGGTGCCTTCGACGGCGTGGAGCGCGCCATAGCCTCGCGACTGAACAGCAACGTCATAGGTTTCAAGGGCGACGAGAAGCGCCAGCAACTCGACCGCGATAACATGCTGCAGTATGTGCAGCCGATGGACCTTAAGAAGTTCGGCCTCATCCCCGAGCTGGTGGGCCGCTTTCCGGTGCTCACCTATCTGCAGCCCCTCGACCGCGAAGCCCTGCGCCGCATCCTCACCGAGCCCAAGAATGCACTGGTGAAACAGTATGTGGAACTCTTCAAGATGGACGATGTGACCCTCGAGTTTGCCCCCGAGGCCCTCGACCTGGTGGTGGACCGCGCCGTGGAGTACCACCTCGGTGCCCGTGGCCTGCGCTCCATTATGGAAGGCATCATGACCGACCTGATGTTTGACTTGCCGCAGATGGGGAAGGGGAGTACCTACACCGTCACCCGCGAGATGGCCGAGGAGAAGATGAAACTGTGATTAAACTGACGAGATAAATAATATTTTTTGCCGTATCGGAAAAAAGTTGTAATTTAGCACCTTGAAACGACGCATTGGATGGGATGCTAAATCCTCGCCAATGAGTTGGTTATGATATATATAAGATAAGAGAAAAAATAGAAATTTATATATGAAAACACTCAAAAAAGGTCTTTTACTGCTCTTTGCAGCCATGTTTTGCATCGCCGGAGCCTCGGCGCAGAAGAAAAGCATAGCCCAAAAAGCCGACGATCTGTTTGACCAATACCGCTTCTTCGAAGCCGCCGAGCAATACGAGAAAGCCTATGAGAAAATCAAGGACAACAAGGCTGAGAAGAACCGTGTTTATTTCCAGCTTGCCGAGTGCTACCGCCTGATGTACGAGTATGACAAGGCCCGCCGCATCTATGAGCGTCTTGCCAACGACGGCTACCAGCAGTCGGAGCCGATGCTGTACTTCTATCTGGCCGAGATGTACCGCTTCCTGGCCGAGTCGCACAACTACAAGCAGTACCTGTCGAAGTCGGACGACTTCTACGAGAAGTATCTGCAGGTGAACCCCAACGACAGCTATGCCGCCAAGCGCAAGGCGTCGCTTATATATGCCAGCCAGCTGGCTGATGCCCGCACCCGCCATGAAATAACTAAGATGGATGATTGGTGCACGGACTTCAACGACTGGGCTCCGCGCTTCTGGGGTGCCGATACAACGAGAATCATCTTCACTACCTCGCGTTTCCCCGAGGGTGAAGACGGCGACAAGGATCCTTGGACCAACCAGGCCTACTCTGACTTCTACACCGTGTTCCAAGACCGCAATGGCAACTGGAACTCGCTGCCCGAGCCATGGGACAAGAGCAGCAGGATAAACACCGCGGTCAACGAAGGTGAGGCTTGCTTCTCGCCCGATGGCAACACGATATACTTCTCGCGTTTCGATGTGGTGGACAACGAGACCTCGCACGGCCGCATCTATATGGCCACTCGCAAGCCCGAGGAGCTTGAAAAAAAGAAAGGCAAGAAGCAGAGCACCAGCAATAAGGGCAAAAAGAAGAAACACTCGAACTTGACCCCGTGGGGCATGGCACAGAATATCGCCGAAGGTGCGGCAGCAGCTGCGGCAGAGAACGCCGAGGTGAAGCCTGGCGAGTGGAACGAGCCCACGGTCATCTATCTTGGCGACACGGCCTACAACTACCTCTATCCCGCCATCAGCAGCGATGGCTTGACGCTTTATTTCTCGAGCGATATGCCGGGCGGCTTTGGCGACTACGACCTGTGGAAGGCTACCCGTAAGAGTGTGGCCGACGATTTCGGCCGTCCTGTGAACCTGACCTCGATAGTCAACACCCGCGGTAAGGAGGTATTCCCCGTGCTGAGGAACGACTCGCTGATGTACTTCTCGAGTGACGGCCACCCCGGCGTCGGCGGCTACGACCTCTTCAAGACAGCGTTGCGCCCCAACGGCAAGTGGACCACACCCGAGAACCTTGGCATTCCCCTCAACTCGTCGCACGACGAGATGTCGATAATCTTCTACCCTGACGAGGTGAACCCGACCAACGTTGTCGAGCGCGGCTATTTCTCATCGAACCGTCCCTTTGCCGACCTGCACAACCGCCAGCTGGCCAACCAGTCGAAGAATCAGACGCCTCCCATCAACAATGATATATTCTACTTCGCCCTGCCGGGACTAAACTATGCTATCGAAGGCACCGTGCGCAGCGAGAAGTCGATGCAGCTGCTTGAGGGTGTCCGCATACGTATGGTTGGCTCCGACGGTTCGGAGTGCGAGACACGCACCAACAAGAAGGGTTACTATAAGTTTGACAGCACCCAGGTGCGCCGCGACGTGGTCTACAAGATGTATCTGTCGAAGAAGGACTACTTCAGCATCGAGGGTTCTGAAAGCACAAAGGGTTACAACACCAACAAGACGCTGGTACACGACTACCGCATGGATCCTGTGCCTGCCCGTCCCGTTGTGCTGCCCGAGATACGTTTCGACCTAGCCCGTACCGAGCTCAAGGGCGAGTTTATGGATTCTCTGATGGACCTCTACATAGTGATGGATAACAATCCAGGCCTCGTTGTTGAGATACGCTCGCACACCGACTGCCAGCCTTACATAGGCCTCACTAATGACACCCTCTCGCAACGCCGTGCACAAACGGTGGTCGACTACCTCGTCGACCGTGGCATTGAGCGCGAACGTCTGGTGGCCAAGGGCTATGCCGACCGTGTGCCGCGCGTGCTCGACGAGGATGTGGTGGTCACCTACAATGGCAAACAGTATCCCTTCTATGCAGGTACGGAGATGACCTGCGACTATATCGCCACTCTTGACCCTGAGCGACAGCAGGCGGCCCATTCGCTCAACCGCAGGCTTGAGTTCCTCGTCCTCCGCAACGACTATGTATCGCGCCGTATGGTGGAGAACATGGCATCGGAGACCCCGGTGGCCAAGCAAACCGAGGACGGCAAGGTGATAGACTTGGTGAATCGTCCAGTCAACGATGAGACCGACGAGGTGAAGCCTACCATTGTCCACGACGAGAGCGTGGTGCCTGTCACCATGGTCAACTCGACCCGTGGCGAGGTTGCCTGCATCGTCAATGGCTCGCAGGTGCCTATGCTCATCGACGAACGCTTTGTGGAGCCTGTGGCCATCTCGTGGGAGGAAGCTATGAACTTCCTCTACCAGGGCCGTATCACCAAGGACGATTTCCCGCGTCGCGACCTCTCCTTCGATGCCGAGGGCAATATCATCGACAAAGAGATTATCATCTTCAAGGAGATGCAGATTGGAGAGCAGCGCAAGCAGAACGTCGAGGTGGTGGTGGTGAAGAATGTGGACTATAAGTTCATCATCAACCGCACCGGCCTGCGCCAATTCGGCGACTACGAGTTCGACAAGCAGCGTTCGAAGCTCATCTTCTTTGATGAATAAACTCATCACTATCCTTGGCCCCACGGCGACAGGCAAGACTGCGCTGGCTGCCGAGGTGGCATGCCGTATTGGCGGAGAAGTGATAAGCGCCGACTCGCGTCAGGTGTTCCGTGGTATGGATGTGGGCACCGGCAAGGACTTGGCCGACTATAATGTCCGTGGCACGGCGATTCCCTATCATGTTATAGATATCTGCAACCCTGCGGAGGAGTACAACGCCTACCGCTTCATGGGTGACTTCCTGAAGGCTTATGATAGTATAGTATCGCGCGGGCGCGTACCTATTATGTGCGGTGGCACTGGAATGTACCTCGACGCCGTGATACGAGGCTACCATCTGGCAGACGCACCGATAGACGAAGCCTACCGCGCCTCGTTGGCTTGCTATAGCGATGAAGAACTTACAGAGCGTTTGGCATCGTATATTTCCCTGCACAACCACACCGACACCGAGACCCGCGAGCGGCTGGTGCGGGCTCTTGAGATACAGGAGTTTGCACAGAAGCATCCCGAGGCCTATATCCACATGCCCGAGATGGAACACCATGTGTTTGGTATCAGTTATCCGCGCGAGGTAATCATCGCTCGCATCGAGAACCGCCTGCGGCGTCGTCTTGCCGAAGGTATGACCGACGAGGTGCAGCGGCTGCTCGACAGCGGCGTCAGTGCCGAACGCCTTATGAAGTTCGGGCTTGAATACCGCCACGTCACACGCTACTTGCTGGGGCAATGCTCACAAGAAGAGATGTTCCGCGACCTTTTCACCGATATACGCCGTTTTGCCAAACGACAGATGACATGGTTCCGTCGCATGGAACGCAACGGGGTGGACGTCCATTGGATTGACGGAACGCTACCCATGGAGGAGAAGGTTTCCATGGTGTCGGCGGCTCTGAAATAGCCCTCTTTTTACTTATCAACCTTACAACCCCTCGCCCTTTCAATAGGTTATGCCGAGGGGTGGAATTTTTGTTGAAAACTATTTGCCGTCAGCTCGCTTTTTTAGGGTAATTTAGCAAAACGATTTGGGCCCGTGGGATACGGGTAAGGCATTATAAAAGTGTAACATATAAATTATTTTTACTTATGCAAGGCGACTTGTTTTCCGAGCTCCCCCTTCAGGAGAAACCCAAAGAAATAAAACATTATACCACGAGCGAAATCATGCGTTCGTCGGTGGAATATTTCCATGGCGACGAGTTGGCCGCCAACGTGTGGATGAACAAGTATGCCCTGCGTGACGACGACCACATCTACGAGCTCAACC
>JAEEGL011012067.1_pt1 | contig 15897 bp, 14 predicted proteins | sample 9134231 | NCBI WGS metagenome assembly JAEEGL01 (sample SAMN16246548, study PRJNA631951) | gut metagenome | biome: gut microbiome; feature: rumen; material: fiber-attached | host: Bos | place: Iran: Karaj | collected 2018-10
GTCACCTACACGGAAGCCGTAGAGATCCTGGAAAAGGCCATCGCCGACGGCGTCAAGTTCGAGTACCCCGTCCACTGGGGCACAGACTTCCAGAGCGAGCACGAGCGCTACCTCGTGGAAAAGCACTTCCAGAAACCCGTCATCCTCATTGACTTCCCCAAGGACATCAAGGCCTTCTACATGAAGCAGAACGAGGACGGCCGCACGGTCCGCGGCATGGACGTCCTCTTCCCCAAGATTGGCGAAATCATTGGCGGATCAGAGCGTGAGGCCTCCCTTGAGAAGCTTGAACAGCGCATTGACGAGCTTGGCATGAGCCGCAAGAACCTTGAGTGGTACATAGACACCCGCCGTTACGGCAGTGTGCCTCACAGCGGTTTCGGCCTTGGCTTCGAGCGCCTTCTCCTCTTTGTCACCGGCATGGCCAACATCCGTGATGTGATTCCGTTCCCCAGAACACCCAAAAACGCAGAATTCTAGAATATGCTAGTAATCGGTATCGCCGGCGGTTCCGGCTCAGGAAAAACCACTGTGGTCAAGGCTATCACAGAGCAACTTCAGGGAAAAGTAGTCGTTATTCCCCAGGACTCCTATTACAAGGATTCCAGCCACGTCCCCGTGGAGGAAAGGAAGAACATCAACTTCGACCACCCGGACGCCATTGACTGGAAGCTCATGTGTCAGCAGATCCGTGAGCTCAAGAGCGGAAAAACCATTGAGCAGCCCGTGTACTCCTACATCACCTGCTCCCGTTCCACAACGGAAACGGTAACCGTTGAGCCTGCCGATGTAATCATTGTTGAAGGCATCCTCATCTTCACCTGCAAGGAACTCAGGGACCAGATGAACATCAAGATCTTCGTTGATGCCGATGACGATGACCGCCTCATGCGCATCATGGTGCGCGACATAGCGGAGCGCGGCCGTACCATAGAAACCGCCATAGAGCACTACTGCGACACCGTGAAGCCCATGCACCTCCAGTTCATCGAGCCCTCCAAGCGTTATGCCGATGTAATCGTCCCCCAGGGCGGTCACAACAAGGTTGCCATTGACATCATCACCAATACTGTTGAAAAAGCCCTCAAGAGCAAAAGGCAGAAAAGGAAGAAATGAAACGCCTCTCCCCCGAAACAAAGGCCGGATTGTACATCACCGCGATAGTTCACGTCGCGGTGATTATCGTACTGCTGCTTGTGCAGATTGGGTCTGAGTGGAAGAGGGAGAACAGCTTCGTGCTGGATTTCACCAAGATGGAGGAGCAGGAGCGCGAGGAGCGTGAGAAGGTTTTCAAGGAAATGACCGCGGAGAAGCTGGAGGAGCTCATAGAAGCCGCCCAGGCCATTCCCATACGCAACATAGCCGTGGACCGCTCCGCCCTCAAGGACGACCGCAACACCAACGCGGAAGAGCTTTACAAGGAGGCCGAGCGCCTGGCCCAGGAACTCAAGGACGGCCAGAACCAGACCGTGGACGATGGTATTGTAGCCGCTCCGGCCCCCAAGATAAACGAGCCCAAGAAGGAGACCAAGCCCTACAGCGGCCCCTCCGTGCTGTCCTGGAGCCTTGACGGCCGCAAGGCATCGCACCTACCCATCCCGGCCTACCGTTGCTACGGCGCCGGAGAGGTAACGGTAATGATTGCCGTAAACAACAAGGGAGACGTCCTCAACGTGAAAGTGAACGAAGACATTTCCACAAACGACAAATGTCTCCACGAGTTTGCAAAAAACGCGGCACGGCTTTCCAAGTTCTCATCGTCGGAAACCGCGCCCGCAAGGCAGATGGGCACAATTACTTACGCATTCATCGCGCAATGAAAAGATTCATAGCAGTGGCACTTCTGGTCCTGGCCTGCATCACAGCAGGCGCCCAGGGCAGGGTGTACACAAAGAAATACATGATAAGGGATTTCTCGGACAAGATCACCAAGGTGGTCCTCCCGGGAAGCGACCTTCTGGACGGAGCTCTCCGCCAGGAGGTGGTGAACTGCTGGACGCTGTCTCCGTTCGAGTTCTGCACCCCGGCGGACTTTGAGAAGCTCAAGAAATCTCCGGACTTCTACTTCCTCCTTGCCGGCGCCACCATGTTCAAAGGGGAAAGCGCTCCGTCGCTGGTGTTCCTCACCCTTGTAAAGGGCGGTCCGGAGGCCGGAGAAGGCACATCGGGCATGCACGAAGTCATCTCCATCCCCCTCTGCCCGGCTGGCAGCAGTACCGGAAGGGAACTGGTCTTCCTGGGCGCAATGGTCAACTCCATCCAGGATTTCACGGAGGCAGCCATGATGAGTGAAAAGACGGCCTACATGGGTCCCCTCTGGTTCAACGGTAACTACCGCAGGGAAGGCAAGATGATGTCCATCTGGATGTCAAAGGACGATATTGACGCCTCCGTCCAGGACCTGCCCAAGTACCTGGACCCGGATTTTTACATCGTCACCGAGGACGAGTCCGACGAGAAATTCCTTACATCGGCCTTCAATACCCTGTGCTCCTACGTGGTGGCGCCGGTGCTTCCGGTTCCGGGCGTTTCCCGCTGCTACAATATGCTCTTCGAGGCCAATACGCACAGGCTGGTGTACATCTCCAGCCACAGGATCACGGACGAAAAAGGCGTGGGATTCCTGGACAAAGACCTTAATAAAATTGCCAGGGGACGATGATTAGCGGGACCTGCCCTTCCGGGCTCAAATATGCGGTGAAACGCAGCGGCCGCGCGGTGGCGTACTGCGCCCTTTCCATTGGCGTTGGCACCAGGGACGAGTCCGGCTACCCCGCGGGAATAGCCCATTTCACGGAGCACACCATGTTCCGCGGGACAAAGCGTAAATCGGCCGCCGTAATCTCCGGCTACCTGGACCGCCTGGGCGGGGAACTCAACGCCTACACCACAAAAGAAGAGATCGTCCTTCACGCCACCGTGCTCAAGGAAGACCTCCCCAAGGCCGCCAGGCTGCTCTTTGAGCTTGCCACCGAATCCACCTTCCCTGACGATGAGATAGAGACTGAGCGCGGCGTCATCCTGGACGAGATAATCCAGTACAAGGACAACCCGTCGGAGGACGTCTACGACAACTTCGAGTGCATGCTCTTCAAGGGCACGCCGCTGGAAACGCCCATCCTTGGCACCACGGCGTCCGTGAAAAAGATCACCGCGCCCATGCTCCGGAAGTTCGTGGCGGAGAAGTTCGTCCCGGAGCGCATGGCCCTCACCGTTGTGGCCGATATTGAAGAGCCCGTACTGGAAAAGACAGTGAAAAAGATTTGCAATGAGTACTTTCCACAAGGTAATTGACAAGCATAACCATGAGGTGAACGCCGTCATGGGCGGCTTTGCGCCGGGGCTGCACCAGATGCCGGACAGGCTCATTGCGGCCATGCTGGTGAATATCCTTGGCGGCCCGGCGTCAAACTCCCTGCTGAACGCAGAACTCCGCGAAAAGCGCGGCTGGGTTTACGGAATAGAGTGCTCATATACTCAATATAAGGATACGGGAATCGTTGCCATATCCTTTGGCTGCGACAGGCCAAACCTTGAAAAATGCCAGGCCGCAGTTCACCGCATCCTTGCGCGCCTCCGCGAAACTCCCCTCTCCGACGCCCGCCTCAAGGCCTTCCGCAAGCAGCTCCTTGGCCAGCTTGCCATAGGCTCAGAGTCCGGCGAGGCCCAGTGCCTCTCCATGGGCAAGAGCCTCCTCGCCTGGGGCTCCATCATGTCCCCGGAAGAAACCCGCAAGGCCATAGAATCAATAACGGCCACAGACCTCCAGTCCATGGCGGTAAAACTCTTCTCTCCCGAGAATTTGTCTGAGCTGGTGTATCTCTAGACATATCTGCCAACTTTTGCCACCCATCCTTATTTTAGGCATGTATTTAAGGACGGCTACCCTTTTTCCCGGGAGTCATCCTCATTTAAGCCGTGTTTTTGAGGATGGCAATCTATAAAATCCGGTGCATTTGATTTTAAATCGGTTTTTTCTTACATTTGTTAGCGCGCATCTTGCAAATAGTTATGAAATCAAGGATTTAACTTTGACTTTTGAAGTGTGTTGCACTTCTAATTAGAATTCACCCTACCTTAGCTTGCTATCCAATGTTTCTACTTGATAATAATCCTTTTAATCTTATTAACGTATTCTTTTAAAAACTATGAAAAGATCCATATTTGCTTCTCTTTGTTTGATATGCCTCATGGGTTTTGTCTCATGTGAAAAAATCCTTGACGATATCTTTTGGGCTCTTGCTTGGGATAAATGGTATGGAATAACAATTTGGAGCCCTTCCGGATTGAGGTTCAATGCAATACTTGACTGGTATCCGGTTGATGGAGAAATCACTGAAGATAGTTGTGCCTTTAGCTTCTATCAGATTCATGAGGGCGAGAATCCTCGTGTCACTTTTTTGGATGAGCGGAAGTATTCAGAGATTATCAAAGACTCCGCGCATGTATATATATTAGATGATGAAGGGTCTAGGAGTATTTTTAAAAACTGTATTGTTTCCAAAGAGCGTCTTAATAAGTTCTCTTCAGAATATATTCTAGCCAGGATGACTATCTACCGAGAGCAGCTGGATAGGAAAGGAAATGGGGATTTCACATATCCTCCAAAAGATGGTGATGGAGTTCGAGTGGAATATTACCAGCATTAAACCTTTTGTTTATTGTTGCCTCCCCCATTCTTCGTGCAGTTTAAAAAGTTTACATCTAACTATATTTTTGCAATATGAAGAAGAGCTGGTTTAGCGCTCTTAATTCACCACCTCGCAGAGGAATTTGATGCGGACGAGGCGGATTTCGAGGTCTTCGTAGTCTTCTGAAAGGGCGTCACGGGCTTCCTGGAGGGAATCTGAGGAGGCCTCTTCCTTGAACCAGTCATAGATTTCATTCACCACTTCCGGATCCAGTTCCTCTTCTATGTAATAGTTGAGGTTGACTTTGGTGCCGGTGGCAACTATGCCTTCAATTTCAGTGAGGAGCTCGTCCATGGTGAGGCCCTTGGAGGCGGCGATATCGTCCAGGGAGAGCTTGCGGTCTATTGACTGGATTATATAGACCTTGTTGCCGGACTTGGAGGCGACGGATTTGACCACAAAGTCGTCCGGACGGTCTATCTCATTCTCTTCCACATATTTGGCAATGAGGTCCACGAAGGGCTGGCCAAACTTTTTGGCCTTGCCTTCGCCAACGCCCTGGCACTTTTCGGAGAGTTCCTTGAGGGTGAGCGGATAGACTATGGTCATGTCTTCCAGCGAAGGGTCCGAGAATATCATCCAGGGCTGGAGCTTGAGCTTGCGGGAGACGTCCTTGCGGAGATCCTTGAGCATCTTGAGGAGCATTTCGTCGCCGCCTCCGCCACCGCCGATGGGTACGGGATCCTCATCGTCCTCGTCTACTCCCTCTGAGAAGGTGCGGTCTTCTACCAGCATGACCTCGTGGGGCTTTAGGTAGAACTCAAGGCCCTGGTCCGTGGCGGTGATGAGGCCGTAATTCTCTATGTCCTTGTCCAGGTAGTGCATTATGAGGCCCTGGTGAATTACGGCCGCCCAGAACTTGGTGTCGTGGTCCTTGCCGGCGCCGAAGAGCTCCAGCTCATCATGCTTGTAGGACTTTATCATGGCGTTGGAGACGCCTGCAAGGATGTTTGCAAGGTGCTCCAGCTTGAAGTGCTCCTTGAGGGTGTCTATGAGTTCTATCACCAGGCAGAGCTCTTCCCGGCCGTCGAAACGGGCCTTGGGATGGAGGCAGTTGTCGCAGGCGCCGCAGTTGTCTTCCGTATAGTCTTCTCCAAAATAGTTGAGGAGGAGTTTGCGGCGGCACTGGCTGGACTCCGCGTAGGCGACGGTCTCGTTCAGAAGCTGCTTGCCTATCTCCTGCTCGCTCACGGGCTTGCCCTGCATGAACTTTTCCAGCTTCTGGATGTCTTTGTAACTATAATACGTGATGCAGATGCCTTCCTGGCCGTCACGGCCGGCGCGGCCGGTTTCCTGATAGTAGCCCTCTATGCTCTTTGGAATGTCGTAATGAATGACGAAGCGGACGTTCTGCTTGTCGATGCCCATTCCAAAGGCGATGGTGGCCACTATGACATCGATTTCCTCCATCAGGAACTTGTCCTGGTTGTCCGCGCGGGTTTTGGCGTCCAGGCCGGCGTGGTACGGAAGGGCCTTGATGCCGTTTATGGCCAGCACCTGGGCCAGTTCCTCCACCTTCTTGCGGCTGAGACAGTAGATGATTCCGCTCTTGCCGGGATTCTGGCGGATGAAGCGGATTATGTCCTTCTCCGGCTCCACTTTATCCCTTACTTCATAGTATAGATTGGGACGATTGAAGGAGCTCCGGAATATGGTGGCGTCCTGGATGCGGAGGTTCTTGAGGATATCGGACTGGACCTTGGGCGTTGCCGTGGCGGTGAGGGCGATGATAGGGGCCGGCTGGATTTCGTCCACAATTGAGCGGATCTTGCGGTATTCCGGACGGAAATCGTGCCCCCATTCAGAGATACAGTGGGCCTCATCAACGGCGTAGAACGATATCTTTATCTCCTTGAGCAGCTGGATGTTCTCCTCCTTGGTGAGGGATTCCGGCGCAACGTACAGCAGTTTGGTGACTCCGCTTATGAGATCCTGACGCACTTCCCCAATCTGGATGCGGCTCAGGGACGAGTTCAGGAAGTGGGCGATGCCTACGTCTCCGGACACGAAGCCGCGGATGGCGTCCACCTGGTTTTTCATAAGGGCGATGAGCGGAGAAATCACAATAGCGGTGCCTTCCATGAGAAGGGCCGGGAGCTGATAGCACAGGGATTTACCGCCTCCTGTGGGCATCAGGACGAAGGCGTTGCCGCCGTCTACCAGGTGTTTGATAACATCTTCCTGGTCTCCCTTGAAGGCATCGTAGCCGAAGAATGTCTTCAGTTTTTCGTGGATGGCAGACGATGAAACGGACATAAGCTACTGTGATTATGGCACAATTTAGCAAAAAAAAAGCTCAAATCCAAATGATTGAAAAAAAACTGATTTCTTAAAAATTATCACTATCTTTGCAGTTTGAACGCGCATAATGCGCGTACAGAGTGAACAAACGTTATAAATAGTTATACTTAACATGAAGACTCTCAAATTTTTCGCCATTGCATCTGCAGCAATCATGATGGTGGCATGCGGAACCTCCAAGGTGGAGGGTTCCAAGGAAGTCCGTTCCCTTCTCCCTTCCAAGGGTGAGGTAGACACCACTTCCTATCTCCTGGGTGTTAACTTCGGTCTGGTCATGACCCAGAACGGTTTCGGTGAGCTCAACATGGCCCAGGTCCAGAAGGGTATGAAAGACGCCCTCAAGGCTAAGAACGGCGAGCCCATGGACAGCGTGTTCGTGAAGCAGTTCAAGATTGATCCTTCCCAGATGAACATGATCATCAACGGCTTCCTCCAGAAGCGCACCGCTTATGAAGGCGCCCTTAACAAGGAGAAAGGCGACGCTTTCCGCAAGGACTTCTACGTGAAGAACAGCGCAGACTCCACCGCTTCCGGTATCGTTTACCTCATCCAGGATTCCGGTTCGGAACTCCACGCCGTCTCTGACCGCGACACCGTTAAGGTCAACTATCGCGGCACCCTCATCGACGGTAAGGAATTCGACGCCAACGAAGGCATCAGCTTCCCTCTGAACCGCGTCATCCGCGGATGGACCGAGGGCATGAAGCTCGTGGGCGAAGGCGGTAAGATCACCCTGGTGATCCCTGCAAACCTCGCTTACGGCGAGCGCGGACCCCGCAACATCGGCGCCAACAGCACCCTTATCTTCGACGTTGACCTCCTTGAGGTTCACCCTTACGTTGAGCCCGCTCCCGCAGAGCCTGCAAAACCCGCCAAGAAGAAGTAAGCAATGGCACTGGAACTTGAAGGCACAATACGCCAGAAACTGGGCGTGCAGTCCGGGATGAGCTCCCGCGGCTCCTGGTCAAAGCAGGAGTTCGTGCTGGAGTATCCGGACGGCAACTTTACCTCCCAGGTGTGTATGCTGGCCTTCGGTCAGGACAAGGTTCAGGAACTGGATAAGTACCAGGTTGGAGACCGCGTGAAGGTTTCCTTCAACCTCAAGAGCCGTGAATACAACGGCCGCTGGTACACAGATATCCAGATATGGCGCATCGCCCCCGCGGGCACTGTGGCATCCGCTCCGGCAGCCCCCGCTGCCCCTTCAGCCGCACCGGTCCAGCAGGCCCCGCCGCCATTCCAGGCCCCGGCCCCGTCGCTGGACGACATGCCCGCCGACGACCCTTCAGACGACCTGCCGTTCTAAACAAGAAAAACCTCCGGATTTCGGAGGTTTTTTGTATCTTTGCATCCATGTTAGACAGAAAATGGATTATCATCAAGGACGCAGTGTTTGCGGCCCTTGGCGTTTGGATAATAACAAGGGGTACTTTCTGGGCCATACTCATTGGTGCACTGGCACTTGCGTGGTACGGAAGGAACCTTTACATTCAGATATCGGCACTGGTTGCAGAGAAGAAGGCCAAGGAGGACAAGGTTGAAAAACCGCAGCAGCCCGCACAGCAGGACGGCGGCAGGATAACCGTTTCCCACGACGCCAAAGAAGTAGACTACACCAAGGAATGATCCCTAAGGAGACCATAGATCTCATCCTTGACACCGCCCGCGTAGAAGAGGTGGTGGGAGACTATGTTACCCTTAAGCGTCAGGGCGGAAGCCTCTGGGCCTGCTGCCCGTTCCATAATGAGAAGACTCCGTCGTTCCATGTGGTGCCCTCCAGGGGCATCTACAAGTGCTTCGGCTGCGGAAAGTCCGGCACCGCCGTGGGCTTTCTCATGGATTATGAGAAGCTCTCCTACACGGAGGCCCTCCGCTATCTAGCCAAGAAATACAACATAGAGATAAAGGAAGAGGAAGAGACTCCGGAGCAGATTGCCGCGCGCCAGAGGAGTGAAAGCCTCATGGCCGTGAGCGAGTTTGCCCGCAAGTTCTTCTGCGACCAGCTAAAGGAAGGCGAAGGCCACGCCGTGGGCTACCGCTACTACCGCAACCGCGGAATAGAAGACGCAACCATAGAGAAATGGAGCCTTGGCTGGGCGCCGTCCGGCAAGACCACGTTCGTGGACGCCGCCCGCGCCGCCGGGTACAAGGACGAGTACATCCTGGCCGCAGGCCTTGCCATCCAGACGGAAGAAGGCACACTCATAGACAAGTTCCGTGAGAGGGTCATGTTCCCCATCCATTCCGTGAGCGGGCGCGTGATAGCCTTCAGCGGCCGCACCCTAAAGGCGGAGAACCAGGCCAAATACGTGAATTCCCCAGAAACGGAGATCTACATAAAGAGCCGCAACCTCATGGGCATCTACTTCGCCAAGAGCGAGATTGCCAAGCAGGACCGCTGCATCCTTGTGGAAGGCAACGTGGACGTTGTGATGATGCACCAGATGGGCATCGGCAACGTGGTGGCCTCCTGCGGCACCTCCCTCACGGAAGAGCAGATCCGCCTCATAAAGCGCTTCACGGAGAACATCACCATAATGTACGATGGTGACTCCGCCGGCCTCCACGCCGCAGTGCGCGCCATAAGCCTCATCCTCAAGGAGGGCATGAACGCCCGCGTGGTGTTCCTCCCGGACGGGGACGATCCGGACTCTTACTCCCGCAAGCACACCCTGGAGGAAATCCGGGAATTTATAGCCTCGCATGAGCAGGACGGCATCTCCTTCAAGACGGACCTCCTCCTTGCCGATGCCGGCGACGACCCCATCAAAAAGGCCGGCCTCATCAACGAAATTGCTGACACCGTGGCGGACATCCCGGACGCCATCAAGCGCCAGGTATACGTGGACACCGTTGCCCGGAGGTTCGGCATAGAGGCCGATATCATCCAGGAAAGGGTCCACAAGACCCGCGGGGAAGCCAAGAAGCGCGTTCCCAGCGCGGCCCCTGTAGAGCAGCAGCCCGCAGTGGAAGAGCCCGTGGAAAGAAGGCTGCTGGAAGGGGACAAGATTACCGGCCCGTCGGAGCGGGAGCTGCTGGGATTCATAATAAGGTACGGGCGCGACACCCTCAACTTCGAGACGGATTCGGAATTCTACTCCCCGGACAGCGTCCAGACCGTGGCTGAGTTCATTGACGATGCCCTTGCGGCGGACGATACCGTGTTCACCAACCCCGCCTACCAAGCAGCCTACGACGCCTACTTCGAGCTCTACGACCAGGGCGTGCCGCAGGACAACATCGTCCTGACCCTCCTGAACGGGGAAAACCGGGAAATCGCCGCCGTTGTGGCAGACCTGGCCACGGAGAAGTACGAGATTACCGTGAACAACTTCTCCAACGCCCTCACCACGCGGGACTCCTGGCTTACCACCTTCGTACCCCGCGCTATACTGGCGTACCATGAGAAACGCGTTACGCTTATGCAGAACGACCTCATGCGCCGCCTCCAGACCGCATCTGCGGAAGAGCAGACGGACATAATGGCCCGCCTTGGCAAACTGACCCAGATGAAAAAGACAATAAACCTGAAATTAGGAAGAGAAAAGAAATGAAGCAGTACAAGAGAACCCTGGTGACCTGCGCGCTCCCTTATGCGAACGGTCCCGTGCACATCGGCCATCTGGCCGGAGCCTACATTCCCGGAGACATTTACGTGCGTTACCTCCGAATGCGCGGAGAGGACGTGGTCTTTGTGTGCGGCTCGGACGAGCACGGCGTTCCCATCACCATCAAGGCACGCGAGCAGGGAGTCACTCCACAGGACATTGTGGACAAGTACCACAAGGTCATGAAAGACGCCTTCACAGGGCTTGGAATCAACTTTGACATTTATTCCCGTACGTCGTCCCAGGTGCATTCGGAGAACGCATCCGAGTTCTTCCGCAAGCTCTACGACCAGGACGATTTCATAACCAAGGAGAGCGAGCAGCTCTACGACGAGGAAGCCAAGATGTTCCTCACGGACCGCCTCATTGAGGGCACCTGCCCCAAGTGCGGCAACCCTCATGCATACGGAGACCAGTGCGAAAAGTGCGGCTCCACGCTGAGTCCGGAAGAACTCATCGACCCCAAGTCCAAGCTCAGCGGCACCACGCCCGTGAAGAAGAAGACCAAGCACTGGTACCTGCCCCTGGACAAGTACGAGCCCTGGCTCCGCGACTGGATCCTGGAGCAGCACAAGGAGTGGAAGACCAACGTGTACGGCCAGTGCAAGAGCTGGCTGGACGGCGGCCTGCAGCCCCGTGCCGTTACCCGTGACCTGGACTGGGGCGTTCCCGTCCCGGTAGAAGGCGCGGAGGGCAAGGTCCTTTACGTCTGGTTCGACGCCCCCATCGGCTACATCTCCAATACCAAGGAACTCCTGCCGGAAAGCTGGGAGAAGTGGTGGAAGGACCCCGAGACCCGCCTGGTGCATTTCATAGGCAAGGACAACATCGTTTTCCACTGCATCGTTTTCCCGTCCATGCTCAAGGCATACGGTGACTATATCCTTCCGGACAACGTCCCGTCCAACGAGTTCCTGAACCTGGAGGGAGACAAGATCTCCACCTCCCGCAACTGGGCCGTATGGGTGCACGAATATGAGAACGAGTTCCCCGGCCAGGAGGATGTTCTGCGCTACGTCCTCACCGCCAACGCCCCGGAGACAAAGGACAACGACTTCACCTGGAAAGATTTCCAGAGCAGGAATAATTCCGAGCTCGTAGCTATTTTCGGCAACTTCGTGAACAGGGCCGTGGTGCTCACGCACAAGTACTTCGGCGGCGCCGTCCCGGAGAACCTGAAGCCGGAGGCCATCGACGCGGAAACCCTTGCGTCCGTGAAACCCTGCCGCGAAGCGCTGGAAAAATACATCGACACATTCCACTTCCGCGAGGCCCTCAAGGAGGCCATGAACATTGCCCGCATAGGCAACAAGTATATCTCGGACATGGAACCCTGGAAGGTTGCCAAGGAAGATATGGACCGTACTGCCAGCATCCTCTACACCTGCCTGCAGCTGTGCGCGGAACTGGCAATAGCCTTCGAGCCATTCACGCCCTTCGGTGCGGAGAAACTCCGCCACATGCTCCGCGTTGGCATTGACGCCGGCACGGACCACCGCGCCGGTGAAGGCCAGCCCACCGTGAACTTCTACAAGCCCGGCGAGGGCAAGGCCCTGCATACCTCCTCTTCGTCATTCTCGGGCTCCTCTTCGTCATTCTCGGGCTCCACTTCGTCATTCTCGGGCTTGTCCCGGGAATCTCTCACCCTCCGTTGGGACATGCTTGGCACCTCGGAACTCATCCCCGCCGGCCACAAGCTGGGAGAGGCGGAGCTCCTGTTCCGCAAGATAGAGGACGCTGAAGTTGACGCCCAGATTGCCAAGCTGGAGGCCATCAAGGCCGCCCGCGAGGCAGCTGAGGCCGCAAAGGCCGCTGCAGAAGCCGCCAAGAAGGTGGAACCCCAGAAGCCGGAAGTGACTTTTGACGATTTCGCCGCCATGGACATCCGCACGGCCACCGTGCTTGCCGCGGAAAGGGTCCCCAAGACGGACAAGCTCCTGAAGCTCACCATCGACACCGGCATAGACCAGAGGACCATAGTCTCCGGAATCGCGGAGTACTACTCCCCTGAAGACATGCTTGGAAAGCAGATATGCATCCTAGCCAACCTTGCACCCCGCGTAATCCGCGGCATAGAGTCCAAGGGTATGATCCTCATGGCCAAGCAGGGCGACGGTAAGATGCGTTTCATCACTCCCCAGGAAGTCCTTGCAAACGGAGCACAGGTAGGATAATATGAAAAAGCTGTTATTTGGAATACTCCTGCTGGCGCTTTCCTGCAACCAGCCCGGCGCCAACACCAACGTCCCGGACAATGGCCAGAACCAGGGTCAGGGCCAGGAACAGGAGCAGGAAAAGAAAGAGTTTACGGCAAAGCTCACCACTTTGGCCGCCACGGACATCACTGAGTCCAGCGCTGTCCTTCATGCCTCATATGAGGGCGTGGACACGGAGTATGCTCCCCAGGGAGTAGTATTCCGCTACGGCACGTCTTCCGAGTCCCTCACCTGGCAAATAGCTCCTCAGGATAGAGTCTCCGGGCCTTCTGGAGAGTTCTCTGCAGAACTGTGGGAACTCACAAGCGGCCAGACTTATTACTTCCAGGCTACGTTTGACGCCTGGAACCCCGTAGAGAAGAAATACACTCCCGTAAGCGGAGAGGTGTTGTCTTTCACCACCAAGAAAAAGACCATCACTTCCGCAGTTCCTACATGGGCTGAGCTCCCGGTTATCGATTACACCACCGACGGCAGCTACAAGGTGAGCACCACGGACAGCAACATCTATTACGCCTGGCACATAAGCCCCGATGTCACCGGTCCCGGCGGCAAACTGGCCCGCAATTATACCGTTTGCTACAGCGCAGAGCATCACTGCCCCGTATGGGTAGCCGCACCAAGGCACTCCATGTACGTTGGATCTTCGGGACGAACCGACGCCTACGGCAAGGACCCTGACGTTCCTGCCGATATCCAGTACAACTCCAAGTCTACAGGCGGCGGATGCAACAAAGGCCATATGCTGGGTTCAGCAGAACGCACATGTTCCAACGCAACTAACCAGCAGGTGTTCTACTATACCAACATCGCTCCGCAGCTTTCATCCGGGTTCAATACCGGTGGCGGCGGCTGGAACCTTCTGGAAGACTATGTCGACACACAAGTCTGTGCAGATACCCTGTACGAAGTGCTTGGAACCTACTTTGAGAAGTTCACGGACGGTTACGGGAAAACCCAGAACCCTTCAACAATAAGCTTCGGCGGCCGTAGCGACGTCCACATGCCCACCATGTTCTACTATGCCCTCCTCCGCACCAAGAGCGGAAAGACCGGCAAGAGCGTCAAGGACTGCTCCGCAAGTGAGCTCAAGTGCGTCGCATTCGTCCGCACCCACACCAACGACCTCAAGGGCCAGAAGCCCTCTTCCAAGGAGCTGATGTCCATCGCAGATCTTGAGAGGATTACAGGAGTCACCTACTTCCCCAACGTTCCCAACGCGCCAAAGAGTACCTTCAGCGCATCGGACTGGGGGTTGTAATCAGCCACGCATTCCCCATAGAACAACGCCTACGGAGACGGAGACGTTGAGGGAGTGTTTTGTGCCCTGCTGGGGGATTTCCAGGGAAAAGTCGCAGGCGTCTACTACGGCCTGCTGAACGCCGTCTACTTCATTGCCGAAGACAAGGGCGTACTTGGCGCCGGGCTCACGGCGGAAGGTATCCAGCTTCACTGAATTCACCGTCTGCTCCACGGCCACTACGGTATATCCATCGGCCTTGAGCCTTTGGACCAGTTCAACCACGTCCTGAACGTGCTCACAGGGCACAACTTCCTCTGCGCCAAGGGCTACTTTGCGAAGATCCGGTGACGGCGGAACGGGGGTGATGCCGCCAAGAAACACCTTGTCCACCCCAAAGGCATCGGCCGTGCGGAAGGCGCTGCCGGTGTTGTGGGCGCTGCGAACGTTGTCAAGGACGATGACAACGCCACTCTCAGGGCGGTTACGGTACTGCTCCGCAGATATGCGGCCAAGCTCAATATTCAGGAGTTTGCGGTCTTTCATATTGCAAATTTAAAGTATTTCCGATAAATTTGTAGGATAGATAACACTAATAATTATAAAATGAAACAGGATTTACAGGTTTTTGACCTTATCAAGAAGGAATACGAGCGTCAGAGCTCCGGCTTGGAACTTATTGCTTCTGAGAACTATGTGACGGACCAGGTGCTCCAGGCAATGGGCTCCATCTGCACCAACAAGTATGCTGAAGGTTACCCCGGAAAGCGCTACTATGGCGGCTGCGTGGTTGTGGACCAGATAGAGCAGCTTGCAATTGACCGCCTCTGCAAACTCTTCGACGCAGAGTACGCCAATGTGCAGCCCCACTCCGGCGCACAGGCAAACATGGCCGTAACAATGGCCTGCCTCAAGCCAGGCGACACCTTCATGGGTCTTGACCTGTCCATGGGCGGCCACCTCACCCACGGCTCACCCGTGAACGCTTCCGGTATCCTCTACCATCCCGTAGCATACGGCCTCAACCCTGAAACCGGCCGCGTGGACTATGACGAAATGGAGAAGAAGGCCCTTGAGTTCAAGCCCAAGCTCATCATCGGCGGTGCATCCGCATATTCCCGTGAATGGGACTATGAGCGCATGAGGGCTATTGCAGACAAGGTGGGCGCCATCCTCTGGATTGATATGGCACACACTGCCGGCCTCATTGCTGCAGGTCTCCTCAAGAACCCCGTGAAGTATGCACACATCGTAACTTCCACAACCCACAAGACCCTACGCGGTCCCCGCGGCGGCGTCATTCTCATGGGTAAGGACTTTGACAACCCCTGGGGCCTCACAACACCTAAGGGAGAGATCAAGAAGATGAGCGCAATCCTTAACTCCAGCGTGTTCCCCGGCGTCCAGGGCGGCCCGCTTGAGCACGTCATCGCAGCTAAGGCCGTGGCCTTCTACGAGGCCATGCAGCCGGAATATAAGGAGTATCAGAAGCAGGTAGTTGCCAACGCAGCCACAATGTGCCAGGAGTTCATCTCCCGCGGTTACAAGATCATCAGCGGCGGCACGGACAACCACCTCATGCTCATAGACCTCCGCACCAAATTCCCGGATCTTACCGGTAAAGTGGCCGAGGCTGAACTTGGCAAGGCCGATATCACCGTGAACAAGAACATGGTTCCCTTCGACAGCCGCAGCGCATTTGCCACCAGCGGTCTCCGCATAGGCACCCCCGCCATCACATCACGTGGCTTCGAGGAGAAAGATATGGTTGCCATTGTGGATCTCATCGACTCCGTCCTGGCATCCGCCAACCAGCACTTCGCGGCCCTCACCGCCAAGGA
>JAEEGL011845772.1_pt1 | contig 15897 bp, 13 predicted proteins | sample 9134231 | NCBI WGS metagenome assembly JAEEGL01 (sample SAMN16246548, study PRJNA631951) | gut metagenome | biome: gut microbiome; feature: rumen; material: fiber-attached | host: Bos | place: Iran: Karaj | collected 2018-10
CCTGAAGTGCATCGGCTTGGGTGGCGGCAGCAAACACTTTGACATCTGAGCGTTTAGAGAACTTGTGCTCGTAGTAATTGCCTACTGCAGTACTAAGTGTCAGACCGGAAAGGTCGGCCTCAGAGTTCAGTTCAATACTCTTTTCCTTATTGCCTGAACAAGAACAAATGATTGCAAGAAGTAAAATTCCAGCAATCAGTTGTTGTGCAAAAGTCCTATTTGTCATTTATCAGATATTAAGTGTCAGGAAATCTGAACAGTGTTATTTAATCTCGTATTTCAAACTCTTAAGAACCGTCAGGTCCGATGACGGCCCGTACAGAATCTCAAACTTACCCGGCATGGTGGCCATCACGTTGTGGTTGGTGTCAAACCACTCAAATGATTCAGGGGTGAGTTCAAACTCAACGTTTACGGTCTTGCCTGCGGGTATTGAGACGCGTTTGAATGCTCGCAGTGCGTGACTGGGGCCTTCTGCATCACCCGGACGGCTCACGTAGAGCTGAACCACCTCGTCACCGTCAAGTTTTGATGTGTTCTTGACCTTTACTGATACATAAACCTTATCACCATCCTTGCGGAGTTTTGCCTTGCCGTACTTGAATGTGCTGTAGCTCAGGCCGTATCCGAACGGATAGAGAGGCTTCTCTGTCATGTAACGGTAGGTGCGTCCCTTCATTGAGTAGTCCTCAAAATCAGGCAGCTGGTCTGTTGAGACATAGAAGGTAACAGGCAGACGGCCGCCCGGATTGTATGTTCCGTACAGGACCGATGCAACCGCGTTACCGCCCTCTTCACCGGGATACCATGCCTGAAGAATGGCGTCACATGCAGGCTCAACATCGGTCAGCCCCATTGCAGAACCGCTGAAATTTACAAATACCACCTTTTTGCCAGCGGCCTTGATAGCCTTTACAAGTTCTGTCTGGGCAGCGGGGAGTTCAATCTTGGTGCGGTCACCGCCACGGAATCCGTCAATGCTTACTGGCATCTCCTCGCCCTCGAGTGAGGGAGAGATACCTCCTGCAAATATCACTACGTCTGCATCGGCACATGCGGCTACGGTCTTATCAACGCTAACCTCCTCTTCATAACCCAAATCGAATGAGAGTGAGGCAAGTCCGCTGCGGCAGCTGTAATTGATAACTATCTCATAGTCTTGACCGGCCTTGGCATCCAGGGTATATACCTTACGTGACTCGGTGCTGTTGCGTCCTGTAGCTACGCGGCGTCCGTCAACTGATATTGAAGCCTGACCCTGGTTCTGCATGTAGAATGCTACCTGTCCGTCTTTATTGGCGTGGAAGGTGGATGTATAACGGGCGGCAAAGTTCTCAAGATTCACGTTGGGAGCGAACACGGTAGCACCGCCTGTTGAGAAACGCAGCGGAGTGGCATTGTGACGCAGCACGTCAGGCTCACCCTCGGCGCGGGAGTTGTTCCAGTACTGGGCGTCAAAACCCTGCTGGCCGCTGGCGCTGGTCTGGCTGAACAGGCTTATCAGAGCCAGGGAGTTTGAAGCGTAGTCGCAGCCGCGCATATACTGTACATCGGCACCTGTAGCCTTTACAGCCTCAAGCAGGGTTACGGTACGTGACGGCGTTCCGTTATAGTTGCCCCACTGCATAACAGAGTCATTAGCGTTTGGTCCCATCACTACCACCTTCTTGGTGTTGCTGAGCGGCAGCAGGCCGTTGTTCTTGAGCAGCACCATGCTCTCCTGGGCCATTTTGAGGGCCAGTGCACGATGCTCCTTGCTGTCAACCACGCTGTATGGGATCTTGCTCCACTCTACAAGTTCAGGGGCGTCCATCTCACCCAACTCAAAGCGGGCGGTCATGAGGCGTGTTATGGATACATCTATGTCAGACTCCTTGATAAGACCGTCCTTTACAGCCTGTACCAGCTGGGCGTAAGAGCTGCCGCACTCCAGGTCAGTACCCGTGAGTACAGCCTTGGCTGTGGCGTGCTTGGCATCGGGCTCAGTGTTATGATGACCCTGGGTAAAGAAATCATTGATGGCCCAGCAATCTGATACCACTATTCCCTTGTAGCCCCATTCGTTACGCAGAATCTGCTGGAGCAGACGGTTGCTGCCGCAGCAGGGCTCATCCTCGTAGCGGTTATAGGCACACATCACCTCCTTTACATCGGCCTCCTGGACAAGAGCCTTGAAGGCGGGCAGGTAGGTCTCACGAAGGTCACGGGCTGCAATGTTCTCGGCGTTGAACTCATGACGGTTCCACTCCGGACCGCTGTGGACGGCAAAATGCTTGGCGCAGGCATGCAGCTTGTCATACTTGGAATCGGCCGGACCCTGCAATCCGTTCACTACCGATACACCCATCCTGGATGTCAGGTAGGGGTCCTCACCGTATGTCTCCTGACCGCGGCCCCATCGGGGATCACGGAAGATGTTCACGTTAGGGGTCCAGAATGTAAGACCCTGATAGCGGCGCAGACCGCCGTTCTCACTGTACTGGGCTGATTTGGCGCGAGCCTCATCACTCACGGCGGTGAATACATCCAGCAGGAGGGCATCATCAAATGATGCGGCCATACCTATGGCCTGCGGGAAAACTGTAGCTATACCGGCGCGACCCACTCCGTGCAGAGCCTCGTTCCACCAGTCATAAGCCTTGATTCCAAACTCAGGGATAGCGGGTGATCCGTTCTGCATCAGAGCGACTTTCTGCTCCAGCGTAAGGCGACTAACCAGATCAGCGGCACGCTCGGCTGCCGGCAGATCAGCATTCTTGTAAGGTTGGGCATAACAAATGACTCCCGTTAAAGCGCATAAAAGCGCGGAATAAATTCTCTTCATGACGTGTTATTTGGTTATGAGTACAAATATAATAAAAAAATGGCACAGTAGGGACAGTCCCCTTTGGGTCAAAAACGCTTTTTTATTATATTTGCACCCGAGTAGCGGGATGTGTCCGCTGCAAGTGTGCTTGGAACCACTATAAAAACAAGTAAAATGACTGAAAAAACTAATTCTGCGGGGCAGCGCGGGCTGTCCGTCACGTTCGTGGTGTTGGCAGTAACCTTCTGTGTCTGCCTTATTACATCAAATCTTTTTGTGCCAAGGCTTTGGCGGGTAGGTAACACTTGGATGCAGCTCTCAGGTGCTGTAGTCATTTTCCCTATCTCTTACATCATCAATGACCTTCTGACTGAGGTTTACGGATATCGCAAGGCCATGAAGGTAATCTGGATGGGTTTTGCCATGAGTGCTTTCGTGGCTCTGGCTGCAGGTCTGGTGAGCATACTTCCGGCTCCCATCGATCCTGAGAATCAGGCTGTGGCTGACAGTTTCAACCATCTGTTCGGACTCATTCCGCGCACCACTGCCGCATCACTGCTGGCATTCATACTGGGCTCACACATGAACGCTTGGGTGCTCTCAAGCATGAAGATTGCCACCAAGGGTAAGGGATTCGGATGGAGGGCTGTCGTTTCAAGTGTGGTTGGTGAACTGTCAGACTCCGTGATATTCTATCCGCTTGCGTTCATCGGCTCAATGCCTTTCAAGACTATCCTGTCTATAATTGTGACTCAGGTTACGGTCAAGACTCTTTATGAGGTGGTTATCCTGCCTGTTACTGCGCTTGTATCACGTAAACTCAAGGAGAAAGAAGGTATTGACACCTTTGACTACGATATCAAGTACAATCCCTTCAAACTGGAGAAAGGTTTATAATTTTCAATTTGTAATAGTTATGTCTGAAGATAGAAAAAAAGAGGGCCTGACCGCCCTAGGTGGCAAGACCACATATTCAAACCAGTACAACCCCGGCCTGTTGGAGGCATTTGAGAACCTGAATCAGGAGAATGACTATTGGGTACGTTTCAACTGCCCTGAGTTCACAACCTTGTGTCCTATAACCGGTCAACCTGACTTTGCCGAGATACGCATCAGCTATATTCCTGATGTAAAGATGGTTGAGAGCAAGTCACTCAAGCTGTACCTGCACAGCTACCGCAATCACGGCGGATTCCATGAGGACTGTGTGAACCGCATCATGAAGGACCTTATCAAACTGATGGATCCCAAGTACATTGAGGTGACAGGTTTCTTTGTTCCGCGTGGCGGCATATCAATTTATCCTTATGCCAACTATGGCCGTAAGGGTACTAAATACGAGAAACTGGCTGAGCAGCGTATGTGCCATTGGGGTCTGTCCCCTTTGGCACATGCTAAAGTAAGCGATAATTGCTAAATATAATACGAGCCAAAGGGGACAGACCCCAATGGCACATTTTCACATGACAAAGACGGAGTTTGTTTTGAATTGGCTGGAGGAGCACAAGATAGAGTATCAGGTGCACTATCATCCGCCGTTGCCTACCATAGAGGAGGCGCTTGCGTATTGGAAGAACATTGATTCCACACACTGCAAGAACCTCTTCTTCCGGAATCATAAGGGTAACCGCCACTATATGGCCAGCTTTGAGTGCCACAAGAATCTGGACATTCACGGGCTGGAGCATATCGTAAAGCAGGGTAAGCTCAGCTTTGCCAGTCCCGAGCGTATGGACCGATGCCTGGGTGTAGCGCCCGGATCGGTTTGTGCATACGGTCTCATCAATGATATGAATCTGGCGGAACATCCCGCAATCATATCGGCCGATGGCTCCCGCGACTTTGGTTGGGTAAAAGAAGGTGTGAACCCTAAGGAACTTTTCGATAACGGCCACCGGGTAAAATACTTCCTTGACGCTGACCTCAAGAACGCAGAGCGCGTATCATTCCATCCCTGCGAGAACACCGCTAGCGTAGTGGTCAGCAACGCCGGCTTTCTCCGTTTCCTGGATATCTGGGGCGGTGAAGTAGAATGGATCGAAGTGTAAAAAGAGTACCAAAGGGGACAGACCCCAATGGTACACTTTTCAAAAAAGGTACCATTGGGGTCTGTCCCCTTTGGTACTCTTTTACATTAGATTGAGATGGAGGAGGGCATTCAGGATGCCGTCATCATCGACAGAGGTGGTGATGTAGTCGGCGTACTGCTTAAGACTGTCAGTGGCATTGCCCATAGCTACGCCTATGCCGGCCTGAAGAATCATTGAAAGGTCATTGCCTCCGTCACCGAATGCAATGGTGCGGCTGGCATCAAAACCCTTGTGGCGTGCGATGGCCAGTATGCCTTTGCCCTTATCGGCATCAATTGAGGTGATATCAGTAAACTCCGGATGCCAGCGCCCCGATATGCAGTGCGGCATATGTGCCAGCATCTCCTGCTCATACGCGGAGTCAAAGAATGCGGTCAGCTGCAGGACATCATGCTGCAGGATCTCTTCAAGCGGGGAGGGGGTGTCAAACTCCTTCACGTTCAGATACTGACGGAATATGCGGTCCACACTGCCGGTCGGGTCCAGCACGGCCGCTTTGTCACGGCCCACAACGATCAGGCCATATCCCTTGGCCTTTGAATCTTCAACACACGTCATCACATCCTCTTTGTCTATAGGCCGATAACATATCAGTTCATCACCTATATAGCACAGCGCGCCGTTTATGGTTATGTAGCCGTCTATCAGATGCTCAATTGCTCCCAGATTGGTTATTATCATGGGCGGGCGTCCGGTGGCAATATATACTTGAGACCCGTTTGCCTTTGCCTCAGTCAGCGCACGGATGGTTGATGCGGGAATATCATGAGTGTTGAAACTTACCAGAGTCCCGTCAATGTCAAAGAATAATGCTGCTGATTTCATCGGTGGGAACGGAGAGGGTGGTGATGCCGGTTGAGTAGGGCGCTATATCGTACTGGTTGTAAATGAAATCAATGGTATCCTGCCGAATCTCAAAGTTTTCCGATACAAACATCGGCTCATTACTGAAATATCCGTGCTCGTCAAGCTCATCACGGCTGCCGCATTCAGCATACTCCAGCAACTTGCGCTCCAGAACGGGAATCAGCACCTTCTCATATCCGGGCTTGAAGTATTTGTCAAGCGTAACCACGCTGCCATCCTCCAGCCTATAGTTGCGGCAAGTGATGAATGTACCTCCGTGCGCCCCGCCCGTGTATTGGTACATGTTTATGAAGTGACCTATTATATCCTTGTTGTTGCCGTAATGGATTTCAGTATTTATTATGTATTCATAATCCACGTCACGCGGTTCATACCCTTCTTCACTTGCATATCTTATCTGCTCATCATTATCCTCCTTGAAAACTTTAAACACGGAGTCAATGAATGAAATCATCGCACCGCGTACATCGGTAGTGCGTTTGTCGAACAGGAAATCCGATATGTCTGCGTTGAAGGCATCGGCAAACAGAGTATCAGCACCGTGGGCCATGAGAACGTTCAGGTTAAAGCTGCATGACGGATGCTCCTTACCTTGTGAGTATGGTATGTCATTTTTGAAAGTAACATACTGGAACGCGTATTTGTCACCTTTGTTGCTGCAGGCAACCGCTGCCAGCAGGATGGTCAGTGCAATAAGTGATTTGAACAGTTTCATGATTCTTATGTTTGACGCGAAGTTACATATAAAAAGTCATGAATAACATCCGATATCAGATTCTAATTAATTTAAAGCTTCGCTTTGAATATAGGCTGCGCCTCGGTATGAAAAACAAACAAGTTTGTTTTGTCCTACTCTCGGCTTGCACTATATTTGCAACAAATAATCAGACAATATCCCAGAAAGTATGAAACTTGCCAGAACCCTACGTAAGGTTGTCCTTATTTCCGCATCGTTATTATTCCTGTTTTCATGTGAGAATAAAGAAGATGAGCCGTCGCAATACGTTATTGAAGGCGTAACACTCAATATCAATAGGGCAGACCTTATTCCCGGTGACACCATCAGGCTTAGTGCATTTCTGCAGCCTTACAACAAGACTGTTGATGAGGCGGTGTCCTGGAGTGAAGACTTGAAGGATCGTGTCAAGTGGGAGTCTGATAAGAGTCAGGTTGCTATTGTTGATAAGAACGGTGTGGTTGTGGCCAAAGGCGTGGGTTCATGCAAGATAAGGTTTATCCTTGGAACCTATGCGGCAGAATGCAGGGTCTCAGTATATTCATTTGATAAACAGATACCTTATGGTTTATGGAGCGTAGATGGTACTGAGGAGAATTATCTCTTTACCTTTGATGATACCGGTTACCGGTTCACGTCTGCCGATACCTGTTTCTTTGACTGGACCTTTGATGGAATGCGCCTGGATATTACCAATAAGGGTTCTGAACCCGGACAGTCAGATAAAAGAATGATAATAACATCCGTAAACGCAAGCAAGATAGATTTCTATTATTCTTCTGATAATGACAGGAAGACCTTAGTCCTTAAAAGAATCCCCAAGATCTACTCACAAGAGGAGCTGATGTTCGCTTCAACTCAGAAGCCGGGAACTGGTGACACAATAGTATCAGTTGTTGATATGGGGCTTCCCAGCGGAACCATGTGGGCTGTCTGCAATCTTGGAGCAGAGGGTCTTGATGAGGACGGAGACCGATATGCGTGGGCTGAGACCGCCACAAGACAGAACTACATTCTGGAAAACTACAAATGGTATGATTCAGATCCCAGCAGACTCTGCATGACAAAATATGATGATGATACGGATTTGCAGCTCCTTGCAGAAGATGATCCCGTCTCAGTTTGCCTGGGAGATGATTGGCACACTCCCACAAAAGCCGATGTCCAGGAACTGTTTGAGAATTGCAATATAATTTATGCCAGTTACTGCGGCAGGGAAGGTTTTGTAATCATTCCCAAAAATGAGTATTACAATGACAGAAGGCTGTTTATGCCATTCTCATTATCATCAGAATATGTAAATGAACAGAATCCCTCATATTACTCAAACATTAACAATAAAAGCGGTTTCTTCTGGACCGCAAGCCGTTCTGAATATGACTCATTTGAGGCTTACTCTTTGTGTATCAGTAAGGATGATAACAATGTAAAGCTGTATTATGGAGTTGGGGCCACTAAACGCTTCCATGCATTGTGCATCAGACCTGTCTATGTGGAGAAAAATTAAGGCCCAAGCTTTTGTTTTATCCTGAATATTGTATATCTTTGCACCGCTTTAACAGAAAAGCGGTAGATGGTGCCCGTAGTTCAGTTGGTTAGAGCGTCAGATTGTGGTTCTGAATGTCGTGGGTTCGAGTCCCACCGGGCACCCGGAAAAAATGGAGACCTTTTGGCCTCCATTTTTTTCGTGCGCCCGGTGGGACTCCACTACCTTTTTTACAGGCGTTCGCCGCAGTGTTTGCAGTAGTTGGCGTTGAGGTCAGTCTTTTGGTTGCAGCGGGGGCATCGGCCATCCTTGCCTTTCTTCTTGGTGGTGTCAATCATTGTGGCCGATACGATACCGGTGGGCACAGCTATGATGGTGTAACCTAAGATCATGATTATTCCTGACAGGAACTTTCCGAATGCGGTTACAGGCGTTATATCACCGTAACCTACAGTGGTAAGTGTCACTATGGCCCAGTAGATGCTGGTGGGGATATTGGTGAATCCGGAACCGGGAGTTCCGCTTTCTACTATGTACATTACGGTTCCCAGAATGCACACAAGCATTACCACGAACATGAAATAGACCAGTATCTTGTTGAGGCTGCGTCTGATGCTCTCAAGCAGCAGATAACCCTCATTAAGGAATGCGAACAGTTTGAGCACCCTGAATATGCGGAACAGGCGGAAGGTACGCATGAGCGACAGATACCTGAGTGGCGGGAAGAAGATACTGAGCAACTGGGGCCACGTGGCCAGAAAGTCAATAATGCCGAAAAAACTGAGTACATACTCCCGTTTTACGTGTGAGCAATAGACTCTGAGCACGTATTCAATGGCAAACAGTATGCTCAGGATGTACTCAAGAACAATGATTGAAGTCTTAAGGATTCCGGCACCGGTCAGTTCCATGTGAATGAGTGTCTGGAAAGAGTAATCATCAACCTTCAGGACACTCTCCAAAGATGCTATTACAATACACAGAGCAATAGCAACCATTATCACTATGTCAACGGGCTTTGAAAGCGGATCTGTTCCTTCAAACAGTATCCTGTAAAGCCTCTCCTTATCCTTAATTATATCTATCAGCTTTTTCATATTCTCAATTATGTCACTTCGTTCCATGATTCTTGTCGCGACTCGGGATAGAAAGTAAACTTTCTCTCCTCTCGCTGCTCCAAGAATTCTCAATTTTCAATTTTCAATTGTCAATTGCTTCTCGTATTCCCTCAGCGCCCCGATAGCCCGCCGGTAAAGGAACAATATGGACAAGACAGTGCCCCAAGCCATAAGTCCCACGCCGATATCACCCATCTGCCAAACCAGGTCAGCCTCGCGGACGGCACCTATCATGACAGCTATCAGTATGATTATCTGGAATATCAGTATGGTTATTTTCTCTTTCCTGGGACTCTTGCCTCTGAACAGATACATTATGCTTGATTCGGAGTAGAAGTAGTATGCCATGATGGTGCTGTATGAAAAGAACGCCATGGCTATGGATATGAACTTGCTTCCGAATCCCGGGAATACGGTGTCAACGGCACCCTGGGTAAAACCTGCATAGTTCATGCCCAGTTCCGGCGCATTCTCTACCAGCATGACGCCCGTATCGGGATCCATGATATTGTATGTGCCCGATGTGAGTATCATGATTGCAGTGCAGGTACATACAAACAGGGTATCTACATAGACTGAGAATGATTGCGCCAGACCCTGTTGGGCCGGATAATGGACATCGGCAGCGGCCGAAACTATTGCGCCGGTACCTTGTCCGGCCTCGTTTGAGAATATGCCGCGTTTGACTCCCATGGATATGGTTGAGCCTATGATGCCGCCGCACACCGGGTCAAATCCGAATGCTCCCTTGAATATGCTGGCAAACACGGATGGGATATCATGGAGATGAGTGGCTACAACTATGACAGACAGGATTATATAACCAAATGCCATGAAGGGGGTAATGATTGATGCAACCTTGGCAATTCGTTTTACTCCTCCCATTACAACAATGCCCAGAAATGCAGTCAGCGTTATTCCCGATACCCAGGTGGGAATGGGGAAGGCATTCTGCATGGTGGTGGAGAATCCGTTTGACTGAACCATGGGCAGGCAGAATCCGCAGGCTATCACGGTTATGACAGCGAATGCCGTTCCCAGCCAACGCTTACCCAATCCGGTCTCGATGAAACTGAAAGGACCGCCTCTGAAACCGCTGGAGTGATGGAACTTGTACATCTGCGACAGGGTTGACTCCACGAATGCTGTCGATGCGCCGAAAAACGCCACCGCCCACATCCAGAACACAGCGCCCGGACCTCCCAATGCAATTGCTGTTGCAACTCCTACAATATTACCTGTTCCCACTCTGCCGGAAAGGGCTATACAGAAGGCCTCGAATGATGAGATACCGTTGCCGTCCTTACGTTTTCCGAAAAGGGAACGGACCATAAGCCCCAACCGGCGCACTTGAACCATGCGCGTGCAGATGGAAAAATAGAGTCCTGCTGCCAGCAGTAATACTACCAGCGCGGGATTCCAGATAATCTTATTAATATACGAAACTACGTTTTCCAATTCTCAATTATGTCACTTCGTTCCATGATTTTTGTCGCGATTCGGGATAGAAAGTAAACTTTCTCTCCTCTCACTGCTCCAAAAATTGTCAATTATCAATTATTTAAAGGGGTCTTTTGAGCCCGGCTCCCAAGTGCATCCCCCAGCCAGAATAGGATAGACCACCGACGGGAAACAGAGGCTCTGGTAAATAGTATATTCGTTATTCTGATAGTTGTCAAGAATGTCAATGTAGGCACGCTCACGTGGGGTTGTGTTACGGGCAATTGCCGGGTAGCTGGGATAGTTACGCACGTAGTTGCCGGCGCCGAATACCAGTATGCCGGGACGCGGACCCCATCCCTTCTCAATTGTGTATGCGCTCTCGCGGTCATGCGGCCAATGTACCCGGTTGAATCCTAAGGTGGTCATGTAGCACTTGCCGAGCGGGTTCAGGCCCAGTGCGTAGTCCATCATCTGGCTCACCACATCAATGTACTCCTGGCGGCCGGTGAGTTTCCACATGAGCACAATGGGGAATGTATATTGTCCCTGTGCCACGTTGCTGCCCCACCAGTTTACGTTCATGGGAGTGCCGTTGGGGTAGGCGTTCTCAGTGAATGCAGCCATCTGCTTATCGACAGTGGCCTGCAGTGCATCCTTGAACACCTGCACGGTGGCGGCATCGGTCTTGGAGGCCGGAGCCAGAATGTAACTGAAGAAATAGGATGTGAGCCAGCCGCGCTCAGCAAAGATCTCTGAGCCCTGATTGTAGGTGGTGAGTATCTGCTCTGCATCATGGGCGTGCTCCCTGATGTAGTTGTGGCACTCGGCATTGCCTGTCATAAGATACTTCTCCACGTTGTAGTACATCTGGAACGTGGCAGGCATCTGGCGGTTACGCTCGGCATAGACGCGGGTAGATGCGCTGTAAGCCAGTTCGGCACGCTCTGCATATTCCTTGCTCTTGGCTGCATCATACGGCTTGATCAGTCGGGCAAAGTGATAGAACAGGCCCGATGCCCAGGCCGATGTACGCGGGTCAAGCACCTCGGAGCCGAAGAGGTGGTCCTCAAAGTCATATGTGGTGAACGGTGAGTAACCGTTGGTCTCGGTTCCCCATGGAATCTGTCCGTCAGCCTCTTGGAAGAACTTCCAGAACATGGTGCCCCATTCAGCCTCGTCCAGTATATCGGGTATGCCGTTACCCTTGCCAAGTATGTTGAAGTGCTCATCAAACTTGTCGGGGATGTTGAACTGGTCATCGGTAAAGAGTTCTGGGAAAGCCTCAAAAGTGGTGAGCAGGGTGCTGGGTACGTCCATATGGTAGGTGCGGCGGTCAGCATCGCCTGCATCGTGGTAGCCGCCCCATGCCTGGATGGTGGGCTCGTCGCCCTTGACTACAAGACTGGCCTCATTGATGCGGTAGTAGGTCTGGTAGATGGTCTCGTGGCAGCGTTTAGTGCGGTAACTGAAATCAGAGTAGGGCTCTATAATCTGGATTCCGCAGCGCTGGTTAAAGAGAGAGCGGAAACTGATATAAGAGAGTTTCTGTGAGAACTGACCGCCTATGCCAAAGGGGTAAGATGCGCCGTAACCATCCACCACAATGCGGTAAGGTCCGCCCTCAGGAACCTGTGAAAGGTCTATACGATATACATAGTCACCAGATGAACGGTCCTCACCAATCTCAGTAAGTGTTCCGGAGCAAACCTTTTTGCCCAGCTTGGATTTCTTGTACTGATATACGGTGTAAGAGGGCAGGGCGCCTTCAATCTTGCGTACGCCACCATCGCCCAGATAGATTGCAAAGTTTGCAAAACGCTTGGTAGAGAGCGCACTGTAAGCCACCTGATTTGTCTTGATGGCCTCACAGTATATTTTCTTGGGGTCAAACTTAAAACTATATGTGCCGTACGGAGTCTCAACCTTGTATTTCTGGCCGTTCTTAAGTGTGGGCACGGTAAGATATATAAAGTGGTCACACTGGTCTGCAGCCGCTGCAACACGGTTCACACCCAGAACCTGTGTGCCGTTCACTTTCCAAAGTGCCGGATCAGAGATATCAACCTCATTGACATCAAGCGTATCGCTGATGAAATAGAGTTCAATCACATTGTTTGAGGCAGTGCGTATTTCCTGCAGCGTAAGTTTAGCGCTTGCTGAAACGCTCAGCAGAATAGCGCAGACGGTGGTCAGTATCGTTCTCATCAGTAAAAAGGTTTATTTTTTGGCAAAGATAGAAAAATGACCCAAAGGGGACAGTCCCTATTGTGCCATTTTTTCTGGAATGACACAGAAGGGACTGTCCCCTTTGGGACGTTCGGTGTGGTTGGGGTGTAGGTCATAGTAACGGAGTGTGGTGACGGAGCCTACCTTGAGCAGGTGCATGGTGACGGCAAGGCCGTGGTCGGTGCGGGGCGCACTCATGTTGGAGATGTAGTTGCCAAGCGACCATACGGTAAGATGGCGGTCGGCGTAATACTCGTGGGGCAGGGTGCGCACGGGCTGTACAACATGCGGATGCCCTCCGATAATGTGGCTTACGCCTATGCTGTAGAGCCACCCCTCAAGCTTCTTCTGGCTGGCATCAGGCGTAGTCCTGTATTCCGTACCCCAGTGCATGCAGGCAATGATGCAGTCAGCTTTGAGCCTGCGGGCGCGGATGACATCGGCCTTGATCTGAGTGGTGTCTATGTAATTGACTATGCAGGGAGGGGCCACGGGGATGCCGTTGGTGTCATACGTATAGTTGAGCAAAGCAATCCGCATGGTGCCGTGTTCTATAATATAAGGATAAAGCGAGTCACGTTCAGCCTGGTTGCGGTATGTTCCAACATGGCCGATGCCTAAACTGTCAAGTACATCCAGGGTGCGTATGAGACCACGGCTGCGACGGTCCATGCAGTGGTTGTTGGCGGTCAGGAATATGTCAAAGCCGGCATCACGTACAGCCAGGGCGTATGCATCGGGCGAGCAGAACTGCGGATAGCCGGAGTAGGGGGCACCGCCCAGCGTGGTCTCAAAGTTGCAGATAGCAATATCGGCTGCCTCAATCTCAGGGGTTACCTGAGTGAAACAGCCGGTATAATCATATGTACCATTAGGTCTGCGTGCAGCGTCAAGCTGGGCCTTATGCTGCATCATATCTCCGGCAAAGTATAGGGAGATACTGTCAAGGGTTTGGGCCGATGCGCCTAGCGTGCATACCAGCCATATCCCGATGAATATGGCAGACCTGGACACGTGTTACTTGTAAATGCACTTCTGACCTGCAAGCAGGGTGTTCTTCATAAGCGAGCAGATGGTCATGGGGCCAACGCCGCCGGGAACAGGGGTGATGAAGCTGCACTTGGGAGCAACCTCGTCAAACTGAACGTCACCGCTCAGGCGGAATCCGCTCTTCTTGGTGGCATCGGGCACGCGGGTAGTGCCTACGTCTATGATTACGGCACCCTCCTTAACCATATCAGCCTTTACGAATCCGGGCTGGCCCAGAGCGGCTACTATGATGTCGGCCTGGAGGCACTCCTCCTTGATGTTTGCGGTGTGGCTGTGGCATACGGTCACGGTGCAGTCACCGGGGTTGGATTTCTGCATCAGCAGGCTGGCCATAGGCTTGCCTACAATGTTGCTGCGGCCCAGTACTACGGCTTTCTTGCCGCGGGTCTCTATGTTATAGCGCTTGAGCAGTTCCATTATGCCGTTAGGTGTGGCCGATATAAAGCAGGGCAGACCTATGCTCATACGGCCCACGTTGATGGGATGGAAACCATCCACATCCTTACGGTAATCAATGGCCTCAATCACATGCTGCTCATTGATGTGCTTGGGCAGGGGGAGCTGGACAATGAATCCGTCCACATCAGGGTCATTGTTGAGTTCTGCCACTTTAGCCAAGAGGATATCCTCTGTAATGTCACTTTCAAAACGGATGAGTGTGGATTTGAAACCGCAAACCTCGCAGGCCTTTACTTTGGCTGCCACGTATGTCTCAGAGCCGCCGTCATGACCTACCAGAATGGCGGCCAGATGGGGGCGTTTCTCACCTCTCTCAACCATTGCGGCCACCTGGGCTGCAATCTCCTGTTTTACCTGTTCGGCAACAGCTTTACCATCAATTAACTGCATATGTTGAATGTATTTTACCTTCTCATCAATGAACCTAAGTTGGGCAGCTTGGCGCCGGCCACGTTCTTCATCATCTTGCGGGTCTGCTCAAACTGCTTGATCATACGGCTCACCTCCTGTATGGGCTGGCCGCTACCCTTAGCAATACGCTCGCGGCGTGACTGGCTCTTGTCAAGAAGCTCAGGGTTGGCGCGCTCCTTAGGAGTCATGGAGTGAATCATGGCCTCAATGCCTTTGAAAGCATCGTCTTTGATATCTATGTCCTTTATGGCCTTGCCCACGCCGGGAATCATACCCATAAGGTCCTTCACGTTACCCATCTTCTTTATCTGGCCTATCTGCTCCAGGAAGTCATTGTAGTCAAATTTACCCTTGCCCATCTTCTTCTGGAGGCGTTTGGCCTGCTCGGCATCAAACTGCTCCTGGGCACGCTCCACGAATGATACGATATCACCCATGCCCAGTATGCGGTCGGCCATACGGTCGGGATGGAATACATCAAAGGCATCCATCTTCTCACCCATACCCACAAACTTGATAGGCTTGTCAACTACGGTACGTATGGAGAGGGCGGCACCACCGCGGGTATCACCATCCAGTTTGGTCAGTATCACGCCGCTAAAGTCCAGACGCTCGTTAAACTCACGTGCGGTGTTCACGGCATCCTGACCGGTCATGGCGTCAACCACAAAGAGAATTTCATTGGGGGTTACAGCCTCCTTGATGGCGGTTATCTCCTGCATCATCATCTCATCAATGGCCAGACGGCCGGCGGTATCTATGATAACCACATCAAATCCCTTGGCGCGGGCCTCCTTTATGGCGTTCTGAGCTATCTCTACGGGCTTGTTGTTACCATCCTCAGTATATACCGTAACGCCAATCTGTTCACCCAGTACCTTGAGCTGGTCAATGGCTGCAGGACGGTAAACATCACAGGCTGCCAGCAGAGGCTTCTTGGCGCGTTTAGTCTTGAGCAGGTTAGCCAGCTTGGCACTGAAAGTGGTCTTACCGGAACCTTGCAGACCGGCCATCAGAATGACTGCGGGGTGTCCCTTTATGTCAATGTCAACAGCCTGGCCGCCCATGAGCGTAGCCAACTCATCATGAACCACCTTCACCATCAGTTGTCCGGGACGGACTGATGTGAGCACGTTCATGCCTAATGTCTTCTCCTTGACGGTATCGGTAAACTGCTTGGCTACCTTGTAGTTGACATCGGCATC
>JAEEGL012045474.1_pt1 | contig 15897 bp, 16 predicted proteins | sample 9134231 | NCBI WGS metagenome assembly JAEEGL01 (sample SAMN16246548, study PRJNA631951) | gut metagenome | biome: gut microbiome; feature: rumen; material: fiber-attached | host: Bos | place: Iran: Karaj | collected 2018-10
TCTTCAAATACAATATTTAATATTCCGTGATAACTTCCGAATATTACATGCCCTATATATATCAGTCCTTTAGGTATAATAATACTTGCATGTTGAGGCAGTCTCATTTGCTGGAAAGCCTCAGTGCCAATTGCAACAACGCTATCTGGAATCACAAAAGATGTAAGTGGAGAATGGTACTGTTCAAATGCCTTCTCACAAATAACCTCTACTCCAGATTTAAGTTGGAATGTATCTGGCACTCCCCATTCAAGGCTCTGAGGTCTTACATATTGCAAGAACCTCTTACCATCCTTGCTATATAAGCCCTTGTGCTCAGCATCCCATACACCTTCGTCCAAGTCTTGCTGAGTTACCTTTGTTAGTTGTTCATAATCTTTCATACTTGCCATATTCTTAACGTTTACAATTGACTAACACTTTCTATATTCCATAAGTCATTCTTGTGCTCTTCGTCATAACCGACTTTCCTTATCGTTATTTTTTGACCTTTCACAAACAGAAAACCAGAATAGCCAATTTCTTCCAATCTTGTTTTGTGTATTAGAGTTTTTACTCCATCAGAAGTCTTAATCCTGATTCCAAATGGTTTAATTTCAAAAATAACGCCATAAACTTTCTGATTATTCTCAAATGAGGGATATTCATTACGTTTTTTACTATTTACAAATGGTATACCATAAATTTTGTTTCCTTTAATACTAGTAATAACAATATTCATCATCTGGTTTTCTTTCACGAAATCATATCCTGTAGATGGATTATTATCATAGATTAATGATTTGCGGCGGATTGTTATGCAACGGGCTCCAACCTTATAGATATATGATGATATATTTGAAGAATAGTAACATCCTAGAACGGGTACTATTTTGGATATTTTTATATTAATAATATGATACGTTTGACCAATAAACCCTATTAGATTTCCCTTATATGACCCTATTTCAATATAAGGTTCTTTTAAAATATTTTGGCAACTATTATTAACAATCCACCATAGGCCAAAGGCTTTAATCTTATACAGATTTTCTCCTAATTGTATCTTTGATTCAGGAATCATGTTGCCATTAATATCTATGTATCCTACAATTCCATTAAGAATTGCTTTAGCTTTACCATCTTCCAAATTATAGATATCTTGATAAGTTTCTCCAACAAAGCACTTTGACTTAATATTGTACAACTGACATTTCTGATTACTCTTTTTAACTTTTATACAATCATTGCTCCATTTGGATACATCTAATATATCTTTAAGAAGCGATTCTTCTTCCTCTTTCAACTCGCATTTTGAAAAGCCCCAAAAAACTTTTAAAGTGTCCGTTATTCCAATTACAGAATCATATATAACATTACCACTGCTATCCAAAAAACCTCTTTGACAATAAATATCTATAGCTTCAGCTTTACCATTAATCAAATCGCCTATTTGTTTGAATTGACGATCTAGAATACACTGTTCGCAAATAGAATATAACTTGTAATATTTTTCATTTTTTTGTTTGAATTTGATAATATTATTACTATAGAATTCTGCTTCTTCAAGATTCAACGATTTCAATATTTGAATGTTATTAACATACACAAGAATTTGGTTAAACCCTCTTCTTATTGAACAATCGTCTCTTATCTCAATATCCATAATTTGACAACCATTTTTGTCAACATATCCCTTATTATGCGACTTGTCTTTTGCTTTTACTCTATCTCCTTCAAAACAGCCTATCCATCTGTATTTTTCATCCAGTAGTTTTTTATCAGCAATATTATATAATTGAAACAAACGATCTCGAAGAACCTTTATTAAAACATCATTGATAAAAGTAGCCTCAGCATAATTAGAAAGAATTAATTCATCATTTTTATAAACTGAAAAATTCCCAAAAAACTCTTTTATTATCCACTCTCCCTTTACCTCAACGATACGAGATATTTCTTCTCCTTTTTCATTTATATATCCTGTTTTATTATAAACAGAAACCTTAGCCTGACCATCTATGAGTTCTCCAATTTGATAGTACTTTTGTTTTGTAACTATTTCTCCATGATTATCAAATAATGAGAAATACTTAAATGTTGAATATATATAGTTACGATCTTGTATTTCAGCTACGTATAAATGATCTGACCATTTATTTATTGAAAGACAGAACCTATCAAATGGAATAATGGGAACACATTCAGAATTTAATAACGCGCAATAATTTGTCTTTACAACAAAGGAGCCGTGATCAAACGCCTTAATATCCCTAAAATTATAATCCAATAACAGATGACCATCCTCGCCAAACAAGCAATAAGTATCGGATGTGTTTTTAGCAAGGATCTTATTATTGTCAAATATGGTAATTTCGCGATATTTGCAAGGGATAATAACTCTATTGTCAGAATCATTAATTCCCCACAATTCGAAATACTTTACTTTTGTTAAGGTGGCCGTTAATTGCTCTTTTGCTTCACATATTTCATTGCCATTATCATCTAACCATCCATTAAGTCCCAGTCTTACAGCATGAGCACGACCATTTTGAAGTTTGTCGATTTGATAATAATCTTTTGAATTAACAGGTGTTCCATCTAAAGGAATGATTTTATATATTCCTAATCTATTATAAGGATTGGGATATGTTTTGGAATTCTGATAACCAACGGCAACATTTTTTGACCAAGACTCAATCGAATCGAATTCACAAGCGACAATAATTTTACCTGCATAAATACTTAATAATCCATAATGCAGCCTTTGCATAATTTTGTAAACACCTGGGGAAAACGATTCGATTGCCTCAATTTCATCTTTGTATGAAAAAAAAAGCTTTGATTTTAAATCAAAAATCTCAACAAATCCAAAGCAATAATTCACAACAACTTCGTCGTTAAGGATTTCTTTTCTATCAGGAATAATATTCCCTTCTGTATCAATATATCCTGTAGCTTTTTGCGAAGAAAAATTTACGGAAACCTTTGCTATACCATCTTGGAAATCATCTATATGGCTAAATAATATGTTAGACTTGTACATCCCTTTCTTATCTATTAAGCTATATCCATCTCCTTTTGAGACTTTAAACCCATTTATTTCTTCAAGATAATCAATTTCATCAAACTCACATGGAAGAATCTCAACACCTTCTTCATTCATTACCCCCTGATAACCCAGCCTTTTAAAAAGATACAAACCGCTTACAACTTTTTTTTCTTTAAAAGTTACAGGAATTCCTGTAGGAGACAATTCTCCATAGTGGTTTAAATCTTGATATGCATAAAGTGTATTACGAGACTCATCAAATGTAATATTATAGTATATGTCATCAAATAGTTTATGCGTGTTAATGTTATACAATGACCATTTCCCTCTTATTTGTACTTTCAAATAGTCTTCTGATAATAAAACTATATCATCATAGATACAATCAAGGTCTAGTGTCAAATTTTTATTTATCAAACCAAAACACCCTTTCTTTTGTACTTTTAGATATATATCGTTAAACTTTACTATGTTGTCGTATTCTATGGGCAGAATAAAATCTTTCCCATTATCAGTTAGTATGCCATATTTTCGTTCCTTTTCAATCATCCTTGATACAACTATGTTTTTATTGATGATTTCGCAACTATTAAAAACATAGTCATGCAATTTTTTCCCAGCAGGGCCAAACAATAGAAATGAAAAATACGAGCCACCACAAATAATAAAATCATTTATGACTCTTACATCTGTACCAGACACATTGAACAACTCATTCCCTTTTAAATCTATTGCCATGGAACAACCTGCGTGATATTCCCATGAACCATCATACCATGTACCATTCCAGAACTTTTTAAAATTCCACCATCCAGTATCTACTAATAGACATGAAGACCCTATTGGAGTCATTTTCCCATATTTGAATGGAACAATTTCCTCTCCGTTTTGATTGATACAACCATACTTTTGATCTTTTGATACCGCGAAGCAATTAGAGGAAACAGGGATGAAAGTATCATATTGGAATTGAATGACCTTCTTCCCTTCTACATTTATCGCTCCCCAATGACCTTTCTTTTTTGTCTTAACAGGAGCGACACGGCCTATAAATGGTTTTGCATCTTCATATTTGGGTTCAATAATAACAAGATCATTATATCTATACCCCCATAAATCAGGCAGGGGATTACCATTATCATCTTCTTCGTTTTCTGATCTATTGTTGGAAAATAGTTGCAATTCAATTTCCCCATTTCTGGCCATATTAATTATATCAATCTTTCTTCTGTTCTCTTCTCTTTGATTATCTCTGGCAATTCTATCTTCTTCCGAAAGCATCGAAAGTCTTGTTCTTTCTTTTATGTCTCTGAAGATTTTATCCCATCTTTTTTCTTTTACCTCTTTCCACTCATCAAATAATTGCTTTGATTTTGGGTCTGCTTTATCATAAAACAATTGGTCGCTGTCAATATAGAAAACATCATGAGTCTTTTCATCATACTTAAGTTCTTTAATAGAAATCAGTTTATGATGCCATTTGAAAAACAACTTTTCGTTGAGGATGTATGGTTCCTGCCAATAACAATTTAGCATAAGTGTTCCTCTCCTCAGAGATTCTTCTTGAGCAAATATGTAATTTGTTTTCTCAAAAGGCAACTTCGGTTTATCATCATTTGGTTTACTGCTATAATAGGATTCTGTATCAAATACAAAAACATTCCTTCTATGGGAGTAATATGTATCCTTTTCACATAATCTCTGATCAGATGGGGTAAAGTACGGAAAAATCCAAAGTATTTCATAACCGACTAATCTATAGAATGAATTTCTATCAATAATTGTATTCAAAAATGTTGTATAGAGCTGAAACTCAAATACCAAAGTCTTATTGTTATATTGAGCTATAACATCAGGAATTCTCCACTCATTAGTAATCTCAGGAAAAGAAATCCGTTTATTTTTTGCTACATCAGAAAACTCATAATTATTTGATAGAATACAATACAAAGTCTCTGTTATACTCTTATGTAGTTTACTCTCTTTAAACATATTATACCAAAGTTCTGCCCATCGTAAAGGGTTATAAGCAGATTCGGTTTTTATAGGACAGTCTTCGCTGTTTGGGAAGTGAGCGAAAAACCACGACTCTCTTCTATCAAATCTTCTAGAACATAATTTAAGTGGTTGTCCACATACTGCACACACATATTTGTATATGCCACTTCTTTGCGCAATTTGCAAACCAGAACGAATTTGAGCATTCTGATCTTCTGATGTATTCTCTAACAACTCATTTGCATCTTTATAGCTACCATCTTCTATATCACGCAAATCTATAACAGATCGTTGGGTTTCGTATTGAGTACTCATATTGGTAAAAAACTAGTCAAAAATGATAATTCTGTTGCAAATTTAGTATATTCTATTGGAATTAGCAAGTAATCTGACGGAAATTTCATCTGATACGATGAAATCCCCGTCAGAAAGTATGTAATCAGTCCTTGGCTAATAACGTTAGAAGACTTTTTGCTACTTTGCTTGGTGCCTGAGGCAGGGAGATGAAGAGCGAGTTGGCATCATCTGTGATGGAGATTGTCTGCGAGCCAGAAGTAAGTGGGGCAATGAGGCGGATCTCTAACACGTGGTCATCTTTCTTCATCTTTACCCCAGGTTCGATGGAACCTGCATCCATAGTCTCTGTGACTTTATAGCCGTATTGTGAAAAGATATCCAAGACCCAGTCAATACACATGAAGAAATCATTAGGGTATCTTTCGCGAAAGGCTGCAGCCATTGCAGCATTGAGAAGTATGAGGATTCCACGTAGGATTTTGTATGTAAGCCATAAAACTGTGATTCCGCCAATAACCGTCAATGTCGTCAGAAATGCTTCCATATCAATAAAGAATAAGGTAAGTGATATATCCGTTCAATCCTAAAAGTGCAAGAAAGGCCAGCACGAAGATCAAGAGGTTCACCATCTGATAGGTGGTATGCCATCGGAAGGCGAGATGCCGCAAATCCATTACACAGAGGTCAAAAGCACCATCGAATGGCAGATTATAATGTCTGAGCATCCAGACAAAACCTCGGATGTAAGGATATGCATAAACTGCCAAGGCGACTACACCTATTATATATATGGTGGTCACACCGTCATTACACATCCTGAAAAGAATCGCAGCCAAGGGAGCAATGCCTGAAAGCATCAGTACACCTCCTTGCACCCAGAGATTGAAGACCACAGAGATCTGCTTGTAGGTAAGTCCGAAGAGCTTACCTAACCCAAGCAGAAACAGTACGCACACACCAAATGGCAGTAATGCCAGATCAATCCATCTGAACTTCCTTTTTAACATTAGAACAAGTTTTTTAGTGAAACGCTTCTGGGAGTTTCCCAATTGCGGGTGCAAAGGTACAACATTTTTTTGAATTCTCCAAATTTTACAAAGTGTTGGTAATCAATCATTTAACGTTTTGGCACACTTTTTGCTGTTTTCAGATTTGGGTAGAAATAATAGAAAAGTACCTCTAATCTATGATGGATTATGGAAATCCATTCAGTATCTTTATCGCCCTTTCTGCTGTATTTTCATCAAGTCCAAAGAACGGATTCACAATAAGCAGCTTCGGAATTTGATGCTCATTAAAGTTATAGGCATCTAAGTCATCAATGATAACATAATTACACTTTGTAGGGCATTCATTGATCCATGCGTCAATTTCATCTCCACGGTTGTGACCATAAGATAGGGTAGGTGTAACATCTGTAACAAAGCCTGGTAACACTCTATACTCCCACATATCTAGGATTTCCTTATAGCTCATTAAATCCTTCCATGTTGATGAAATGACAATATCGGCCCCTGTATTATCAATGATATATTTGAGGTTCTTGACACACTTCGGATCAAAGAGTAAGCCGTATTCATCGGATATAGGTTTACCTGCTTCACTAAGAATGTGATCGTAATACTCCGTATCCATCACACCATCAAAATCAAGGAAAATAATCTTCATTTTCTGAGTTGACCTTCTTGCTTTCCTGTGTTGCACATATTAGAGAAATTATCATACCTAAGTCAAAATATAGCAATCGACTGTCAAGATAGAAAAATCCAATTATGCCTGTAATCAATAACATACAACATAGATACTTTTTTAAAACTGGTGTGTCCTTCTGTGTTATAGACATAAGAGAGTATATACATACGTAAACACAAATAGCAATACCAATGTACCTTTCTATCGTTTCCATAACCTTATATGTCTCTTCTATCGGACTAAGTGGGGTCATAGCCGCTCCTAATAGCATATACACTCCCCACAAGAGAAAAAAGGGAACACATAACATCATATTCGATGTAAGTCTTATCTTACTTTCTTTGGGTCGCTTCATTAATTCCTTTTTCATAATTACCAATGATATTTTCTGATAAGTTGTTTAAAGACTGGTTCGTCAGACAATGAAGCAAAGAGTAGGGCGCATGTACGTATTTTCATCACGCCTAATTTACTAAACACTTCATAAACAGGCTTGTCACTGTCCAATAGCACCTGAAAAGCTTTGATGAGTCGTTCCCTGAGAATGGGATGCTCTATATAAGCCTTGGCTTATTCACGTCCATTGAGACCATAGAAATCAGTGAGCGGACTTGTACCTGATCTTTTCAACTGAGGATAGACGTATCTAACCCAACACTCAAAAGAGGGTTTTCCTTCCTGGATTTCTTTCAAAGCCAGTTCATACAAGGTGTTATCACCTCGTTTACCTTCCTGCGCTGTCAAGAATCTTTGTAGATTTTCTTCCATATATCCATTGAAAATTACTCAGGATAGTTTCCTTCGATGTATGCTTTAATCAATGAAGCGTGCGAGAGAGGACTTTTGGGATTGTAGACATCTGGATTTGTGTTGTAGTCGAGCAATACCACAGGTTTGTTCTTCGAGATGATTCGGATCACCGTGACCAGCTTTTGGAGCTTGTTTTCCAGCACCCACTTATAACAAGGAAGATAGATCAACTTACGAGCCGTGAGATAGCCAAGCAGTTCCTCGCCATGCACACCTTTTCGATGTCCGAGACAATGGCCGAACTTCCGTTTAGTCCGTTTCATGTTCTTCATATCTCGTTTTGAGAACAAGCTGGTGTCAATATCATTGTCCTCGAACACCTTCAGTCCCTGCCAGATGCCCTCAACAGACAGTGCTATCTCGCCTTCAGTAAACGGAACAGGAATACCACCAATGGGATAGAAGGGGCTGAACTTGACGAACTCATCCTGTGCCTTGCTCGTCACGTCGATAATCATCGCATCAGGATATTTTTCCTTCAGCGACAGAATTGGCTTGCCATTTTTGTCTTTCTTACCTGGTTCAAGCGGTCTTTTCTTTGACTCGATGATAATCATAGGCTTCATTTTTGAATCCTCAGCAAAGATACCACTTTTTTCCGAATAAACACTAATTTTCATCATAAAAACTACAATTTATTAATATTTTACCCAATGGCGGGCATTATATATTGCCAAAAAATGGGAAAAGGTAATCAATTGCGTAAAAAGTACACAGAAAAAACTAATGGTAAGGCATCTTTACCTCACCATTAGCGTTTGTCTATTCAACAATTATGAGTGCGGATTCTGGATCTCACTCGTCATCAACAAAGAATTGTTCCTCTTTTGCAAGCGAGAAGCTAATGCCTTTGCCCAGTTTGTCGTAAAAGGCTTTACGTGAGCATTTATCTTTCATAAACATTTTCTTAGTGCCTTCCATATCGGAACAGAAATTCATACTATGGTCGATGCCCATCCCTTTGGCGACAGCCAGTGCATCTTGGTTGGCGCCGATGTAAGTAAAGAGCCAGTTTTTCTTCTTCAGGTCCTCCACGAGTTTGAATATTCGCTCATGATTCCATTCTATAGAAGCGTTCTCGTACCCATCTGTAATAATGGTCACCAGCACATTGTCTTCCTCATCGAGAAATCGACGCAGGTTGGTGATGCTGTTGCCCATCGCATCATAGAGTGGCGTGCAGTCAGTGGGCTGATAATCCTTCTCATTAAAGTCGGGCACCTTTGTGATGGGCATACGGTCATAGACTGTGGCAATGCGCTTGCCATTGAATACGACCAAACTGAGCAGTTGCTCCTGCTCTGCGTTCTCTTCCTGTGCTGTACGGATGGTCTGAATGGTTTCCACTACGCCTGCGATGGCTTCATTGCGGATGCTGTACATAGAGCCAGAGGCGTCTAAAATGATGAGATTGTTGATTGACTGTTTCATGTTGTTTGTTGTTTTAATGAATAACTAAGATGTGGTTTTAAACTTAAACTGTTTTCTTCAAGTAGATATAAGCGGGATAATTCCCGAGTACAAAGAGGGTTACAGGACAGATCCAGATTTTCTTCGTGAATCCTGCGATGCCTTTTACCTCGTAATGAGCACCGCCAGTCAGCGAATGGTCTAGACGTCGCAGTTCGGCATAACCATCATGCTTCTCCTTCTTCCTGGCGGGAATCACGTTGACACGCGTCTCACGTCCGTCATTAGAGAGGAATGCACAGAGATCATCTGCACCAGCCACCATCATCAGGTTGTGATGATCAAAAGGCCAGCCAGGAAAGTCTACATACCAACATCCGTCTGACTCACGGTTAAACTTCAGTTGATACTCACTCTTCTTTCCGAACACGCTCTTCTGAATCAGAGAGGCTGCGTTCTTCAAATCCTTCATTGAATAGTCCATCGTTTTTAATTTTAAATAGTTTGACTTCAAGTTTGACAATGCAAAGTTAAGGCATAATTTGCCATATAACAAATCCCTGCAAGGCTTGCAGACTTTGCAAGGCTTGCTTTAGCCAGCGTTGTTGAGATCCTGAATATGTCTTGGTGGCGTAGAGATTTTGTTTCTATCAGGTCATTAGTAATATATATTCATATGAATTCATATATATTACTAATGACCTGATTAAACATACATAAAAAAGGTTTTTTTAAAAAGAGGCTTAATCTGGCATATCCCAGGTGACCATCTCCCTTGGTATGAGAATCTTCTTGGCTTCCCCTCTTTCTCCTGTTATGTAATAGTTACGAGCAATGCTGTCATCGAACTCTCGCAGGAATGCCTGTTTAATGCGTGAGCACTTCTCGTTGATAGAGTTGCGTGTGGGGTCAGTTACATCATCAATGCTCTTACGGATGTCCTCAAGGCTGTCTCGTCCCGAAATCAATCCATATATGTGAAGAAGTTCATTACGGTAGTCAGGTAAATACGAGAACATGATTCCTTCTGGATGGTGTAGGTAAAGCATGTAAATGGCCTTTGACAAAGTAGGCATCTTAATCTCCATATTGTTATAATCCGGCAGGAATATGCGTCCGTATCGGATATGTATCCGGCTTAATTGCTGAGTGGGCTTAAAGAGCCTTTGAAGTGCAATTTCTCCCACTCCGCTCTGACGAAGTCGTTCCACAAGCATCTGTACCTCACTCATCATATCTTCCACACTTGGCTCAACATCATGTGGTTCTTTACAGACTGCAATATCAGATGAGCCACACATTGCATCACTATAGCATACTTCAGATATTACAGATTTAGAAACTGTTGAATCTTCTGCTCTGAAGAGATTTCCAGTATAACCATGATGATTGATGTATTGCTTAATGAGTGCTATAGGTGAACTCTCAAAATGAGACAATGGAGTAAATTCATAAGTATATGTATCCTCTTTATCAAAATCCTCACCCATATATTGAATGAGTCCAGGATTGAGGTGACGCGCATCATATCCTTCCACTATGTATTCCAGCAAGTCACTGTCCTTGTAGAGATTGATATGAGGAATGAAATCGTCAGGATCTGCCTGGGGGTTGAAATATCGGTAGATCTTTTTAAGATCCATATCGTGTGCAATTTTGGGAAGGAAGCAGAACTCCAGTCCGCCACGTCGGAATTCTTCTACAATGCGATCATAGTATTCATTAATGATACTATAATAGCGTTTCATCCCAATTCCTGTCACATCAAAGTAAATGATCACATTGGTTTTGGGCTTAAAGGGTAGCCGGTTTTTATAAAAACTGATGTACTGCATATCTGTTCTTTATTTATTTAGGTGCAAAGATACTATTTTGTATTCATATTCCCAAATATAAATACATTTTTTATATTCCCCTTACCTCATTCACCAAACATATCAATAGGATCAAATTCCTCAATGCGTTTGAACTCGCGCCATACCTTTACATATTTCTTATCATTGTGGTCGTACATAGAGCAATATTCCTCCTCATAATCCCTGTATTTCTTGGCGCAGAAACATGGAACGTGAAGTACTATATCACTCATATTATCCAAATTCCCAAAAACATCAAATTCTATTTTCTCAGGATCTTCAGCATACAAATAGATGTCTTTGAGATTGGGGCATTTGGTGATAATATTGTCATAGAACCAATCCCAATGGCAGACTCTACTTCCATATAAAGATTGGCTCTTGAAAACTAATGTTTCAAGATTTGGACAATCCGTAATGCCATGTTCCTTTAAACTACTACATAATTTTGGGAATATAAGCGTGTGGAGGTGACGGTTTCCAACAAAAGCGTATTGATTGACTTCTCTTACTCCTTCTGGAATCGAATATTCTATCCGGTCACAACCATTTGGGTATCTTACCAATGATATGCTTTCATCCCACCACTCATTATAGAAGAATACCGAGCCATCGAACGAAAAGATGTCAGAGAATTCACTGTCACATATAGGCTGTCCTGATTCATTTAATGGCCACTCGTCAAAACCACAGACATATCGTTTGATAGAACCGGCAAAGGCATTCTCAAGAATATAGTTCAGGCCTCTTTTCCCTTCTATGTAGAAATCACCCAAAAGAGGGCAGTTCTGAAATGCCAAATGCCATAGAAATACATTCTCTGGAAACTCAATATCCCTAAGGTTAACACAATTAGAGAAGGCGTGATTCCCTATGCCTTCTATCCCGTTTGGTAAAATGACTTTCTCCAAACGAATACTGTCGACGAATGCATCGTCTTTGATGGAAATCTTGTCTACATATATGGCATCTGCCATTTCGTTATATATTTCGCAATCAGTTTCAGTGACATTCTCCATATCGAGTACTCGAAGCTTACCTTTCTCCTGGCTCATTGCTGTCAAGGTGTCAAAATCATCTTCTCCAAGAAACCCTGAGATTTTCATTTCCTCCATCTCATATATTTCGTGTTCATTTATCTGAGCACGCAGCGGATTCTCCTTTGTGCAAATGAATGTTTTAGTCATGCGCTATGAGTTTTAATGACAAAATGATGATCAGTTATTCGTCTAAAAAATCTATTGGATCAAACTCCTCAATACACTTAAATTTACGAAATGAATATTCTTTCTTCTCATACGATGAACCATATTCATTATAACAATAGTAAATGACTTCATAGTTCTGATATGCCTTCTTACAGCAGCAAGGAACATGCAGGGTTACATCATTGATGTTTTCCAACCCATCAAATATGTCAAAGCAAAAGACATCTGGATCTTCAGCATATAGGTAAATGTCTTGTAAACGTGGTAATCCTTTCATGCCAACAGGCCATCCTATATAATCGCTGTCTTTACCGGAAAACATCCTGAATGACTTATTCTTGAATATAATGGTCTTAAGGTTCTCACAATTCTGGATAGGATGCTCCTCAGAAGATTTCACGCTCTCTGGAACGGTCACTTTTCTCAAATAGGGATTGCCGTTAAATGCATATTCGCTAAACTGGTAAACGCCATCAGGAATATCAAAATCCTTCCTTTCATCTCCTGCCGGATAACGATGGAGGGTAACACATCCACCATAGGGAACTCTATAAAGGACCCCATCAAATGCAAAGAAATTGGATTGTATATCTTTCAGGTCTTCAGGCCATCCCTCGTTATCAGAAACGAACCGTTTGCCGCTTCCCATAAAGCAAATATCTGAATCAAACCTACAGTCACAGTCAATCTGAAGATCTTCAGGAACATATATTTCCTCGACATTGGGACATTTGGCCAAAAAAGCATCCAGATGTTTAATGCTACTAGGAAAATCCACCTTCTTCAGGTTTGTGCAATTATAGAACATGGGATAGGTCAGTTTTTCAATATTCGGCAGGTAGACCTCTTCAACTCCCTTTTCATCATTATAAAACGGAGTACTCTCAATTGTTCCATCCATACCGTCAGTATTCAGTTCTGTAACGCCACTCATGTCGAGTATTAGCAAGCTTCCGCACAGCGACATACAAGACAGGGCCATCAAATCTCGTCCTCCAAGATAGCCGGATACTACAATCTCGCTTATTTCCGGCCACTCGTTTACGTCAACTTGGTCATTAAACGGCATTTCTTTAGTACACACAAATTTCCTTTTCATCCTTTTTATTTCCATTTTAATTCATTTTTACCCAATAGCAGGCATTATATATTGCCAAAAAACGAAAAAAAGTAATCTATTGCGTAAAAAATACGCATAAAAGCTTGCAGGAATAAAATATTTGTTGTACCTTTGCAGCGTGAATATTACGCAATAATTTAAAATAAGGGGGTATGATTAGAATTATTAAGGTAAGTGGTTTTGAGAATGAGAATGTTGAGAAGCTGTCTCTGATGGAAGAAAAGAGAGGGCTTTTGGGTGTTAGTAGCCTTATATTTAATAAGGTGGTAGTTGGTGAGAGAGAAAATGTGTTGATGAGATTAATGGGAAGGTTTAAAAGTTTAAGGTATGAAGATTTAGAAGAAGTTTATGATGATGGATGTCTGGTGTTATGGGAAAAGATGAAAAAAGGGGTTGAGTTGAAGGAAAAGAGTTTGGTTGGTTATCTGGTTAGGATTTGTAGGAATATCGGGATGCATTATTTGAGAAAGGTGAATGAGGATATTGAGAGTTTGGACAGGATTATGGAAAGAGGATATGAGATGAGGGAAGATGATGAAAGAGGAATAGAGGAGATGTTTGATGTGATGGAAGAGAGAGGAAGTGAGAATGAGGTCTTTGAAAGGTTGGAAAAGGTTTGGGAGAAGTTGAAGAAAGTAGATAGGATGATTCTGGAGAGTTATTATGTGGATGGATGTAGAATGGAGGAGATTGCGAGGAGAGTTGGATATAGGAATGGAAATAGTGTGAAGAGTAAGAAAAATAAGGTTTTGAGGAGGATGATGGAAATGATGCGGGAAGGGGCGGATTTTAAAGATCTGCCCGAAGCTGCTTAGAAGAATGGATAATTGATAATTGATAATGGATAATTGACAGTTGAAATATGGAAGTATTTAAGTATCATTACAAGTACCCACACCCGAGTGTCACGACAGATTGCGTGATATTCGGATTCGACGGTACGCGATTGAACGTCTTGCTTATTGAGCGAGGCATCGAACCATTTAAGGGACGCTGGGCCTTTCCTGGCGGATTCCTGAAGATGGATGAGTCGGCACTGCAGGGTGCCAAACGTGAATTGTTTGAGGAGACAGGGCTGAAGGATGCCTACATCCATCAGTTTCATGCCTTCTCCGATCCAAATCGCGACCCTCGCGAACGGGTCATCACTATTGCCTACTTTGCTTTGGTGCGCCTCAGTGAGGTAAAGGCTGGCGACGATGCAGCCAAAGCCCAGTGGTTCCCACTCGACAAGGTGCCGTCGCTGGCTTTCGACCATGATTTGATTCTTCGTGAGGCTACCAATGAACTGCGTCGGCAGATTCACTTTGAGCCCATCGGCTTCGAACTGTTGCCTGAGAAGTTCACCATGACCCAGCTGCAACATCTCTATGAAGCCATCCTCAGTGTGAAGTTCGATAGGCGCAACTTCTGCAACAAGATGCTGAAACTCGGTATTCTCACCCAACTGGATGAGACACTCCCAATGCCTAACAAGAAGGTGGCATTCCTCTATAAGTTCAACCCAGAGAGTTACAATGAGATGAAAGAAAAAGGCTTCCGTCTTGAGTTTTAACTAAACAATCGGAGTTGGTAAAACAATCGCAGTTCCAATTGTATCAGATCCTTGCGACCGATGAGGCTGAAGATGGTGATGTCGTTGTCATCATTGACTATTCACGGAAAACCTCAGCTCACTTTACTGCGGGCTGAGGCGTTAAAGGATTACTTGCGAGCCCCTGGTTGAAGAGAGGCGTACTCCTTTGAGGGGAGATAGCAGGGACAGCGTTTGGCTACGCGAGGGAACTCACAGTGACCGAGGATGCGGGCATCAGGATAGTCGGCAGTGAGGGCCTTCAGGAGATCGTAGAGTGCGAGCTTCTGGGCCTTGGTACGAGTGTCGGCAGGATGGCCGTTCTCGTCAAGGCCTCCCTCATAGACGATGGCAAGAGAACACCAGTTGTAGCCTTTCACATGGATGCCCTGGACGGACTCGGGCAAGAGATGGATGACACTGCCATCGTAGCGGACATAGTAGTGGTAGGACACTTGGCCGTATTTCTGCTTTCCGCAGTTGATCAGGGATTCCACGCTGAAGGGGCGGTCGCAGCGGCAGGACACGCAGTGCACGACGAGATACTTCACGACTTTTAGAGGTTTCATGATTATCAAGAATTAGAGAATTCGAGAATTAATCAAAACCAGTGAGGTGCACAGGACTGGACGGCGATGGTGCCGAGGACAGTGGTGATGACTGTAGCGAGGATCTGGAGGATCTGCTTAAGAGTTGACCATTTGAATTTCATTTTTTCAAAAAAATTGAATTAAAAATTTTAAGTTTTTTATTCGTTCATTTTCTCTGGCGCAGAGAAAACGAACCAAAAGTTTAGAGTCCCAGAGAGGGACGGCTTTAATGCAGGGAGACCTGCAAAACTTCCATCAACCCCAACCCCTTCTTCATAAGAATGGGCTTCAACCTTCTCCCCAAACCCCTCA
>JAEEGL012124531.1_pt1 | contig 15897 bp, 19 predicted proteins | sample 9134231 | NCBI WGS metagenome assembly JAEEGL01 (sample SAMN16246548, study PRJNA631951) | gut metagenome | biome: gut microbiome; feature: rumen; material: fiber-attached | host: Bos | place: Iran: Karaj | collected 2018-10
AATGGGATAATGGTCGGACTCTTCAAACCCGGCAGCACCTCGACGATTTCTGCCAAACGCGCCTTGGGGGCATTCATACGAACATATTTCTTATCTTCGGCTATCAGCACGGACTCTATGCGGAAAAGCAGGTCGTCGAGGATGGCTTTCTTCTCAGGACTTAATCCCTTGTTTCCTATCAGCAATGCCTCGCTCTGCATCACCACCTCCACTTCCTTCAGGTTGTTGCTCACCAACGTGGAACCAGAGCTGACGATGTCGAAGATACCATCTGCCAAACCGATGCCCGGCGCTATCTCGACAGAACCCTGAATGACATGAATCTCTGTGTTCACGCCCTTTTCCTCCATAAACTTACGGAGAATGACGGGATAGGAAGTGGCGATTTTCTTTCCGTTGAACCATTCCACGCCAGGATAATCTATCGTCTTGGGGATGGCAAGAGAGATGCGGCATTTGCTAAATCCCAGACGCTTCACGACATCGGCATTCTCATTGCGCTCCACAAATTCGTTCTCGCCCACAATGCCGACATCTGCCACTCCATCTGCCACGGTCTGAGGGATGTCGTCGTCGCGGAGGAAGAGCACCTCAAGGGGGAAGTTTGATGACTGAACAAGCAGAGTGCGCTTGCTGGAACTAATCTTGATGCCCGTCTCCTTCAGAAGATTCATCGTGTCTTCGAAGAGACGGCCTTTTGATTGTACTGCTATACGTAACATATATAATAAGGTGATGGTTTCTAAATGATTAAAAAGAGTTTAATTAAGTGCCCCATGGAAAGTCATAATTGAATGATTGGAGGGGATGTATGTTGCTATATAAGGATGCCGACGATGGGGGTCGTCGTGTCGGAAGAACTCAAGAATGGAGCTGAAGGGATAACGGCTCGTGTCGAACACGATGTAGTCGTAATCCCTGTAAAGCACATCCGTACTGGGCATATCCCCCAAGCGAGAATGAAACACATCGTACTTGAACATGTGTTTCTCCGCAATACGCTTCATGTCATCGAGATTCTGTCCGTCGCTCACAATGAGGAACTTGAACTGCTCAATCTCCGGTGCATGGCTGGAGAGCGCACGGCTCTTCTGCACCAGATAGGACATGACTCCTTTCAACACAATCGTGACGGTGATGAATACCGAGTAGATGCTGCTGTAATGAGAAAAATGTTTCTTGAAAAAAATGACCATCGCCTTATGGAAGGCGTTGATATACTTTAGAGAGTCTTTCTTGGTGCTCTCTCCCTTGTAATGCAGGATATATGTAGGCAAATAATAGTTTTTGTAACCGGCTGCCAACACGCGATAACTCAAATCCACATCTTCTCCATACATGAAGAAGGTCTCATCCAACAATCCTACTCGGTCAAGTGCCGCCTTGCGAATGAACATAAAGGCACCACTCACGATTTCTATTGGATTGATGGATTGTTTATTCAGATACTGCATATAGTATCGCCCGAATACACGACTGCGGGGGAAGAGTGTTCCAAGCCCTGACATCTTGCAAAACGCCACAAAGGGTGTCGGAATGCCTCGACGGGATTCTGGCGCAAACGAACCATCAACCTTCAACATACCCACACCACACATACCCGCCTGTGGCGATTTGTCCATGAAGTCGATGCACTCGCGCAAGGTACTCTCACCGACGAATGTATCCGGATTCAGCAATAACACATACTCGCCTCTCGCCTCCCGTATGGCTTGATTGTTTGCCCGCGAAAAACCGACATTGGCATTGTTCTCTATGTAGCGCACCCACGGGAACTTTCCCTTCATGTATGATATTGAATCATCCGTACTGTTATTGTCCACCACAAAAACTTCTCCACACACACCACATAATGCTTTCTCCACCGAGAGCAAGCATTGTTCCAAATAATAACGGACGTTATAGTTGACTATGATTACCGAGAGTTTCAATGTCTTATCAAAATACAATTGTTAAGAGGCTTACACCACTGTTCTTTTTACTCTTCTTCCTACAACCTAATCGTTGTCGTGCGTCGTCAGATAGGTTTCTATTTTCTCCTTTGACGGCCAACAATAGATGGTTACACACAACGCAATAAGCGCACAAAGTGCGGCACTCGTACTTGTCGCAATGTAATAGACCACAATGCCAAACACCGCTGTAATGCACAAGATGCCCATTCTCACCACACTCCACACATGATAAGCCGTCAGAGCCTCATCATTGTTCATGCGACGCAAACCTTTGGTTGTATTCAGCGTGAAAAGCCTAATGGCAACAGGAATACAGATAATGGTTAGCATAACCACCGCCATGTTCAGCACAAACTCATGCTGAGAGTGAGGCTCCACCCAGCCATTGGGAATAACATTCAACTCGCCCAAGCACACGGCCAAAACTGTAATCACCCATACTGCCACAACTTCTATCCGTAACGCTTTAAGCAGTTTTTGTATATACTTTTCCATTCTTATGACTACTATCGAATTAAAACTTTCTAAAAACAAATAAGAGCACTTTTTACCTACCTGTGAAAGGCACTCTGTTCACCAACGAGCGTCCTAATGTCACCTCATCAGTATATTGCAGCTCATCGTTGATGCTCATGCCCCTAGCCAAAACGGTCAACTTCACTTCCGGATGCGCCGTCAGTCTCCTATATATATAAAAATTGGTGGCATCTCCCTCCATGGTGGAACTTAATGCCAAAATGATTTCTTCCACATCGCCTTGCTCCACTCGCTCCATTAAACTGTCTATCTCCAACTGGCTCGGCCCCACCCCATCCATCGGGGAAATGACACCACCCAACACATGGTACAATCCCCGATATTGCTGGGTCTGCTCAATCGCCATCACGTCCTGCACATTCTCCACCACACAGATAGTCGCAGCATCACGGCTCGGATTGGAACAAATCTGACATACATCGTCATCGCTGATGTTATGGCAGACATGACAATAGTGTACGTCATGGCAAAGCGTCGAAACAGCATCCGTAAAAGCTTCTACCTTACCGACATCCAATCGCAGCATGTGCAACACAAGCCGCATCGCTGTCTTGCGCCCAATACCAGGCAATTTGGCAAACTCATCCACGGCACGCTCAAGCAGTGCCGACGAATACTGTTGATTCATTTCTCTGTCAATTTTACACAAATCGAGTGCAAAGTTACGGAAATAAAGTGAAAAGTGAAGAGGGAAAAGTGAAAAAGTGAAAAATAAGTGAAAAGTGAAGAGGGAAAAATGAAAAAGTGAAAAATTTGCTACTGCATTTGTACGTCACCTATTGACGACTGCTGCGGTAACAAATTTTTCACTTTTCACTTTTACCATTTCATTTATCAGCGCAACTTCGAAACGAAGCTATACGCTTTTCTCAGTGTCAAAAAAACTTTGTAAGCCGTTATTGCATAGCCCACATAGTTCATGTATTTGTTGGACGAATTTCGAAACAGGCTGTTAGCTGGCGGCATATAATTCTCCGCCAAATCAGTCTTCAGCCTACGGGTGCTTTGCTCTATTTGCCGCTTAGCTTTCTGCTTTTCGAGACGTATAGCCTCCAGCGAGGTGTACTTTGTAGTCATCGTCCACCTCCTTCCTCGTCATAATCCAGTTCTTTAGCCAGACTTTCAGCCAATCGGCGGAGTTCTTCATCTCGTTGCTTTCGGCTTTGCCTTGTTGTCATCTGTTCCGTCAGCGTAGGCCCCTCCAACAGTTGTTCGCTAAAAAGCTTCACCAATGGAGATTCAATCAACCTCTTCCTAAACAGGAAGAAGATCAAGATGATGAACACCAAAACACCACCAACGATGTAATAGCTGACCATCTCACTGCCAGTCAGCATGGTGATGGACTTGACCAATCCCGTGCTTAGAAAAAAGATGGCACTAGTGGCCAAAGCAAAAGTGACAGCAGCCAACACCACGTAGGTGGTCACTACTGTCAAATGCTCTGTGGCCTCAAGACGCAGGTAGCGCTCAAGCCGATAGGCAAGGCCCTTCAAGTCATCACCAACCTTGCCCGACGCACTCATTCTGTATCAAAATCTTCGGCAGGATCAGCCTCCTTCTTCTTGCCGATATTCTTGATTTCGTCCACTAACTTGTCGAAGCTGTACTTGTCAAGCTTCACACCACGCTTCTCAAGAGCTTCCTTGATTTTAGCTCTTTGATCTTCACCTTTCTCAGGAGCAAAAAGCAGACCTACTGCTGCTCCAGCAATAGCGCCACCTACAAAAGCGGCCACCAATGCAATACCATCACCTTTTGTCATAGTTTTGTTTAGTTTTAAAGTTTATAATTGGGTTAATACAAAATGTTTTCTACGAATTTTGTGCCAAATATACGACTTTTTGCAATAAAAACAACACTTTTTCGCGGATTTAACGTTTTTTTACACTATACTCCTTTGTAGAATAGCAAATAAAACTTAACTTTGTAGTGCCTCTTTTTGAAAAAGTATATTATTCAATCATTTAATCAAACACTAAAATTACTATGATGAAAAAATCTCTAATGATGAGCCTTGTACTCATTGCGGCTCTTGTATTTGTATCGTGCAAGTCACAGGAAAGCAGTTACAAAAAGGCATACGAAAAGGCCAAGGCTCAAGAAATGGCAAGGACAGCTACAGCTGACCAAGTGGACACCGCTCCTGTCGCAGTTACTCCTGTGGTAACCACTCCTGCCGTCGAGCCAAATACGGCTAACGACCGTCAGGAACGTCTCACCGTGATGAACGGAGGAACACTCAAAGCTTTCAACGTCGTATGTGGCTCGTTCCAGAATGTGAACAACGCCAACAACCTGCGCAACACGCTCGTGGCAAAAGGCTACTCTGCACAAGTGGCTCAGAACCCAGAAACTGGTATGTACCGTGTAGTGGCCTCATCTTTCGACAACCGTGCATCAGCCATCAGTTCACGCGACCAGCTCCGCAGCACTTATCCAGACGCATGGATTCTCTACAGAACATATTAAATAATAACTGTGCGCTTCAAGGAAGCAATCCCAGAAAGTGGCAATTGGTTTTACAGCCAGTTGCCACTTTTTTCCATCGAACATTTCTGCTCTATTATGAAGGGTTCCGCAATATGAAGTTGGGGCGAACATTATGGGTCATCATCCTCATCAAGCTATTTATCATCTTCGCCATTCTGAAAGTGTTCTTCTTTCCCAATTTTCTCAAGCAACACTCTCCCCAAGGAAAAGAGGCCGAATATGTGGCAACCGAGTTGATAGAGCGTCAAGCCCCTTGACAGACAACAAGCGACGAAGGCTTTAACAACCATAACCTTAAAAAACAAACCTGTATGACAAACATTCTGCTGAACATCAATGCCGAAACCATTGATTGGTCGAGAGCACAATTCGCTCTCACGGCTATTTACCACTGGCTTTTTGTGCCGCTTACCCTCGGACTTGCCGTCATCATGGGCATTGCCGAGACGTGCTACTACCGCACGAAAAGCGACTTCTGGCGCACCACCGCCCAATTCTGGCAACGTCTCTTCGGAGTCAACTTTGCCATGGGAGTCGCCACAGGCATCATTCTCGAGTTTGAGTTTGGCACCAACTGGAGCAACTACTCATGGTTCGTGGGCGACATCTTCGGAGCACCCCTGGCCATCGAAGGCATCGTAGCTTTCTTCATGGAGAGCACTTTCGTAGCCGTCATGTATTTCGGATGGAAGAAGGTGTCGCCAGGTTTCCACTTGGCCAGCACATGGCTCACAGGACTCGGAGCCACCATTTCGGCATGGTGGATTCTGGTGGCCAACGCCTGGATGCAGTACCCTGTCGGCTGTGCATTCAACCCCGACACCATGCGCAACGAAATGGTGTCATTCCTCGACGTAGCTCTCTCGCCTTTCGCCATCGACAAATTCTGCCACACGGTCATTTCAGCATGGATTATCGGAGCCATCTTCGTCGTGGCAGTCAGCGGTTGGTATCTCTTAAAAAAACGGGAGACACACCTCGCCACCGAAAGCATCAAGATAGGAGCTATCGTAGGATTTGTGGCCTCTATCGGAGCAGCAGCCACAGGGCATAAGTCAGCCCAAAGTGTTGGAGAAGTACAACCCATGAAACTGGCTGCTATGGAGGCACTCTACAACGGAGGCAACGACCAAGGACTGACCGCCGTGGCGTGGGTGAATCCTTTCGTACAGCCCGACTACGAAAACGACGGTGAAGCACCACTAAGAATCGCTATGCCCTACGCCCTCTCGTTCATGGCCACCAACGACATTCACGGCTATGTGCCTGGTGTGAACGACCTTCTCAACGGTTACACCCGTCCCGATGGCACCACAGAACCTTCTGTTGACGAGAAAATCCAACGAGGAAAGGCAGCCATCGTCGCCTTGGCTGACTATCGCGCTGCCCAAAAAGAGGGTGACCTAACCAAAGCTGAAGCCGCCATGACTCTCCTGCAAGAAAACATGCCCTATTTCGGCTATGGCTACATCCACGACAAGAGCGAATTGGTTCCATTCATTCCTATCAACTTCTGGGCTTTCCGCATCATGGTCGGTTTAGGGTGTCTCTTCATCCTCTTCTTCGCACTAACCCTCTTCTTCGTCTATAAAAAGAGCCTCACCACCCTGCCCCATTGGGCATACTGGATTGCGGTCATCATGGTGCCATTGGCCTACATCGCATCCGAAAGCGGATGGATTGTGGCAGAGATGGGACGCCAGCCATGGACAATCCAAGATATGCTGCCCACATGGGTGGCTGTGAGCGATCTCCATTCGTCGAGCGTCATCACCACCTTCTTCATCTTCCTCGTGCTCTTCACCACCATGTTGGCCGTGGAAATCAACATCTTGCTGAAACAAATCAAGAAAGGACCAGAATACACACATTAAATAAAAAGATACGATTATGTTGACATACGAATTTCTTCAACACTACTGGTGGTTCCTGGTTTCGCTGCTGGGAGCATTGTTGGTTTTCCTCCTGTTTGTGCAGGGAGCCAATTCTCTTATTTTCTCCCTCGGAGGCACAGAAGAAGGCCGTCGGCTAGTGGTCAACTCCACAGGCCGCAAATGGGAGTTCACCTTCACCACACTCGTCACCTTCGGTGGAGCCTTTTTCGCCTCTTTCCCCCTCTTCTACAGCACCAGCTTCGGTGGAGCCTACTGGCTGTGGATGCTCATCCTCTTCACCTTCGTGCTGCAAGCCGTCAGCTATGAGTTCCAGAACAAACTCGGTAATCTGTTGGGCACACGCACCTTCCAGTTCTTCCTCATCCTCAACGGCATCATGGGGCCTCTGTTGCTCGGTGGTGCAGTAGCCACCTTCTTCGAAGGTTCCAACTTCCTCATTGCCAAAGACAATCTCGTTGCCTCCCCCTTGGCACTCGACAGCCAAGACGTTGCGCTGACACCCATCATCAGCCAGTGGGCCAATGCTTCTCACGGACTCGATGCCCTGCTCAACCCGTGGGTGCTCATCTTCGGTTTCGCCGTAATGTTCCTTGCCCGTACACTCGGCATCCTCTATATAATAAATAATGTGGCCGACGAGGACATCCGTTCGCGTGGTTCCGTGCGCCTTTTGGGCACAGCCATCCCCTTCGTCATCCTTTTCGTGGCCTACCTTGTCCATCTGCTTTTGAAAGATGGCTTTGCAGTCACACCCGAAAGTGGCCTCATCGTTATGGAGCCATACAAATACCTCCACAACCTGCTCACCCTCTGGCCGCTCTCCGCACTCCTGCTCATCGGCGTGGCACTCGTACTCTACGGCATCATCCGCACCATCCTCTCGAAGACCTACATCGGCGGCATCTGGCCAACGGGCATCGGCACCGTCCTCACCGTCCTGGCACTCCTGCTTTGTGCCGGATGGAACGACACCGCCTACTACCCTTCGACCGCCGACCTCCAGTCATCACTCACTTTGGCCAACTCCTGCTCCAGCGAGTTCACCCTGCGCACCATGTTCTACGTCAGCCTCCTCATCCCCTTCGTACTGGCCTACATTGTTCACGCATGGCGCAGCATCGACCACAAAAAGCTCGACAAACAGGAGATTGCCACCGACCACGCATACTGACACTTCATATATGTAATAAAAAAAGCAAGGGCTTGTTTGTCCTTGCTTTTTTTATGGGATATATTTAACTTCTTTTTCCGTTCTTCCAATTATTGTCTCTTACTTTTTCTCCTTCTTTGGAGCAGTCTTCGTGTATCGCTTGTTGAGGGCTTTCACCACTTCTTCGGTCACATCGTAAGCCTCGTTAGCATAGAGCACATTGTCGATGCCAGACGACTTGCAGAGGATGAAGTCGTAGCCCTTCTCTTTGGCGTATGACTTAGTGAAATTCTGGATGGTGTCGGTCAGAGCCTGAAACTCCTTCTGGTATTCCTCCTGAAGAGAGTTGCTGAGACGTGCCTGCAACGATTCGAGGTCTTGCTGGAGCTTAGCGAGACGTGCCTGCTCAGCCTCAAACTGCTGTTGAGTGAACTGGTTGCTCTGGTACTTACGGTTAAATTCCTGCATCTGAGCCGTGAAAGTCTTGCCCTTTGCGTTGATGGTCGATTCAGCATTGGCACGCTTCTTGGTGAACTCTTCTTCGAGGTCTTTGCACTTCTGATACTGCGACGTGAGCGTGTCTATCAGCACGTATGCAATTTTGTAACTTTGCCCCTTGCCTGCAGGTGCTTTCTCTGCGACGGCTGCCGGAGCAGCATCTTTATCAGCATTGTTGCAAGAGGTGATGGTCGCAGCAACAGCAACCATGAAAAGTCCGCTAAGGACGAGTGTAGTAGTTTTTTTCATTGAGTCTTTATTTTTTGTATTATTCTTTCACTGCGTATGGCGACTTGTGGCGCATCGCGTATTCTTGACTCTGTACACAAGTCACCCCACGCTCACGCATTGCTTTCGACTGACTCACGTGCGTCTTCACAAATCGGCCATTCTTTTTCAAAAGGACACGAACGGAAAGCAAAAGTACTGCAATGCCTACAATTATCACACAGAAAAGCATTGTTTTCAGCATAAAATCTTTACCTTTGTAACCAAATTCTTTGCAAAGATAAGAGTTAAATGGTTTGCCGCTAAATGAAAGACCCGTTTTTTAACCTTATTTAGTAAAATTAAGTACTTCTGACGATGAAAACAACTGAATTGACCGATGGAACAAGACAAAAGGGCTACCCAAGAGGAAGTTTCCCAGTGCGTATCAGCGTAAAGGGGGCAGAAGGTTGTAGTGCCCTCACACTCATCGATGCGTTTCTCACACAATCGAAACAAAACTACCCGTTGACCCTCCTTGAAACTGCAACGGGCGACGACTCACACGCCGAAGCGGTGATAGCCGTACCGTTTCCCGAACGTGAACACATCCGCATTGACTTCAACATCTTTGCCAGCGAGATGGAAGAAAAGCACGGAACGGGAATCTTCTTCCACATGGAGAGTGCCTTCTAATGAGGGCGTATCAAAAGTTACATTTTGGTACGCCCTCTATCAGTTTTATTCGTGCTCGGAAAAACCACGTGATGTTTTGCTATTAGAATGAGAAAAGGTGGCAGACAACCTTGTCCCAATAGCGATGCTGCAAGTGTTCTGGACGGATGAGGAAGTTGAGTGTGCCGCAGTCGTGGAAGATGAGGTTCCAACGGTCTTCTCCATCGATTTGCAAAAGGGAGAGTGCGCCGGGAAGTGCCTCGCGCACCTCTTCAATATATGGCTGACCCAGCAGACGCAGGCCGTCGGGGTTCTCGCAACAGGTTGAGAACGTAATGGCCTCGGCTGGCAGTGTGGCAGGTGTGCCGTCGGGGTAACGCAGGTGATGGGTGTGCAGGTCGGCGCACGACGGCGAATAGAGCACACGGAAATACTCGGGTTGCCACAGCCCCAAACCCGGATAGGCGGGCGTGTCGAGGGTGCCGAGGAAGTAGTCGAGGGCGGCAAAGAAGTAAAGCATCCCCTCGTGGGGCAACAGTCCCTCGGGGTCTAAGGCGGCAATATCCTCGCAGCGTATCTGACAGACGAAGGTCAGCGGGTCCTGATACGTCTCGCCGTCCTCATCCGTCACCGTCACGTCAGGCCAGTCCAGCTGCTCGGGCATATCTGGCTCGCCCCACCACTTGCTCTGACCAGTCAGGGGGGTATCTATAGGATGTGTCTGAAGCTCAATCACGTTTTATCGCAGCTTGGCCGCAGTTTAAGGTTTAAGGCTTAGGTTCATCACGTCCCAACAGGTACGGCGGATGTCGCGAAGGTCTTCCTCGTTGAGTTTCCTTTCGGGATATAGCGGCTTGAGCGGCATGTCGTCCTGCCACGTTCCCTCGAAGCGGTAGTCCCACCATTTCGTACACACACCTTCGCGGTAGGAACCATCGGGGTGTTCGGGATGGATGAGACGTCCGCAGTCATACTCACCCTCGGAGTACCACTCGTAACGGCTGGTCGGCCTGATTCCACACTCGGCCAGATAACCCTTGCCCTGTCGCACACCATGTTCGAAATGGCCTTTATAAACCATTCTGCCCACCTCCCTGTAATACTCTCTGAGGTCGGGATACTGCGGGAAGGGTATGTGCTCCTCATCCACGAAGTATTCCAGACGGCCCTCGCCATGCGGCAGACCGTTGGTGTCCCGTTCACCTTCGTATTCCAATCGGATAATCTTTCTTGGTTCCATAGTTGGTTGTTTTTCAGCGTTTTCAGAATAATCAAAATCTTATTCTACGATCCACGTCAGTTCTACCGAGTAGTCGTCGCCGTCATAGACGCAGCCGTCGCTATACTCGTCGCCGTCAATCGACTCCGACAAGTGCAGCGGCTGGTCAGGCGTGAGCGTGTATGTCTCGTCGTAAAAGGATATGGTGATGGCTTCCTGGGTGATTTTCGTAATCTCATAGTTCCAGAAACCGTCGATGCCCAGCGTACCCAGCTTAGCCTCCATGTCATATTCCTTGTACTTCCACTCGCCATCACTGTAAACCGTCCAACTCTTGTTACCGCTCTTCACGTGCAGCATGACCTTACCCGTAAACGTATCTTCGTCGTCGATGTATTGGCCATCAATGAATTTGCCCTCATAGCGGCGTTTGCCATGATAGTCGTTGCCTACAAGCACACCCTGACCGTCGGGGCGGTCATTCTTTACCTCACCTTCATAGACCCACTCGTCGTGGTTGTAGCTGATGTGCCCATCGGCCCACACGTTGGCCGTCATCTCAGGGCCTACTCCCGTAGGGTTAGGCAGTGCCAACCGCTTGGAGGCACACCAGTCGCGCTGCCATTTCTTGGCCTCCACCCGTTCGCCTTTCAGCCAACGTTCACTGCGGCACTTGGCCTTCTTGGCACAGTGTACCTCTATGTAGCCGTCGTAGGGCTTGAAGTCCTTCACGTCGTCGCCATAGTGGTCGATGGAGTCGCCATTAGGCAGCCAGAGCGTGGCGCGGGTCGATAGCTTATAGATGTAGCTGCCGTACTTGTTGGACTCATAGTCGCCGCCGCGCTGTTCCACCTTATATATCTTACCATCGATAGCGCGGAGCGTCAGGCGAAGCGTGATGCAGTCAACCTGGCTGCTTTCGTCCAGTTCCCAGTCCAGCACCCTGTACTGGAACAGGTCGTCTGGTCCCTGGTAGCGGACGATTTTGTCGCCGGCGTACCACTCTCTCACCCAAGGATCATCCTTGCCAGAGTAAGTCTTCTCCAAGAACAGCTCGAAGCCATAGCGGCGACCGCCGTGCAAGAACATGGCGATGCTGTCAGGCATGCCCGCCGACGGATACTCTGTGGAGCACGGAGGACGCTTGATGCGGAACACGCCGTGCAGACCCCACCATTCGGGTTTCTTGTCCTTCGAGGTGTTGATCCATGCGTGCTCGATATAGCTGCCGTCGGCAAAGGTATAACGTCCCTCTGCGGCGTAAGCCGGGCCGTTGATGCTGGCATAGCTCAGGTGGAACGTGCCCTTGAAGTGGTCGCCGTTGGGATAGAACACCTCTCCGTCGCCGATAGGGCCTTCCAGTTCCTGCCGGATGGTGTCTCCCCACTGCCAGTCACCCTTATAGATGATTTCCTTGGCAAGCAGCCGGACGCAGTAGCAGTTGCGGCTATAGACACCCCCGCCAACATGGTGCTCGCTGCTGGACACCTCTACCTCCTCATCAATCTTGATGGTGTAGGTCTTGCCGTACAGTGCAAGCGTGATTTGTGCGCCATCGTAGGCTGTCACCGTGTTTGTCGCACACAACTTGGGCAGCGGTTTGCCCACTACAATATCACTCTCGTCCACCTCGTAGTGCTTAAGAGGCATGGAAGTCACCGTGGCACCTCGGTCCACATGGCTGTTATAAACGTTGATGTAACACGCTACTGACATAATTTTGAGCGCGGCTTGTACCGCAGTTTAAGGTTTATTGTTTTATGTTTAAAGAGTTTCGACTTTCAATTTCCTTCACGTCCATGCGTCAAATCGTCCGTCATCGTCATCAAGTTCTTCCTCTGGCAGTTTCTCAAACAGAGGCATCCAGTAGCGCTCCATTTCTTCCTTATGACGTAGCAGGAAGGCGGGGTCATCCACACGCCGCAATTCACTCAACGCTTCTTCGTCGTCTGGGCGATAGCGAGCGGCCTTGAGAGCGAGTTCTCCTATCTCCATGGACGACAGTGTCCTGCTTGGCGGCAGACAACCGGCACGCGCCTCTGTCACCATCTCCTTGATGCAGGTGGTGTCGGCCAGCCAAATACCCGCTTCCAGATAGTCGAAAGCTTTTTCCAAGTCCTCGGGAAATCCCAGTTCCCCATAATAATGGTGATACCACAAATAATAGGCACAAGTACCGTCGCCCAGCTCCAGTCCTCGGTGCAGACGCTTGTCGATGGCCTGATGAATCCTGACCTGTTCGGCTTCATCCAGCGCATTGAAATCCTCTTCGCTCATATCCGCTTGGTAGAACATACACAAGGCACAGTCCAGCCGTATGCCATCCTCTATATATTCCTCATACAGAGCCATATTACCACGCTGCAGAAAGGTGGTTGCCAGAAAGAAATAGGCATCCTGCTCACCACGGTCAAGGGCCTGTTCATAGCATCGGATGGCATCGTCCTGTCTGTCCATCTCTGTGTAAGCAAAGGCTAACAGGCAAAGCCACATCGGGTCGCTTTCCCTCTCTGTGGCGATGCGCTGTTCTATTTCGACGGCCACCTGTGCGGGTTCGGCCTCGCAGTAGATGCCGAAGATGCGTTTGCGTGCATCTGTCTGGGCTGCATACGTGCTGCCACATTCGACGGCCTGCCGCAACAGTAGTTTGCAACCTTCTACATCCATATCCGACGGGCGGGTTAAAGATGTCTCGCCATAGCGCATCATTTGGGAATAAGCGGCCAAACTGTCTGGCAGTGCGTCTCTGGTGCGGTCAAACAACGTTTCAGCTTCTCCTATCGCCCCTTCATAAGGATTCTTGAAATAGAGCCAGCGTCCGTAACCGTACTGTGCAAAGGCATCGCCCTGGTCTGCTTCCCGTTGCAGCATAGCGACCTCTTCCTTGGAGAGCCGCAGCACACGCTCTTTGGTGCGGAAACGTCGCAGGAACTGTTCGTCGTGTGTGTTGATAAGCGGGGTGTTCATGGGCTTTAGGTTACAGATAGCAAATAATTTTGCCACAAAGATACACTTTTTTTGGTAGAACCGCACGTTTCTTCCATTTTTTTGTAAGTTTTCCCCCAAAAAACATGAACAAGGAAGGAAATCCTTGCCTGGCCTCGATGGGAGAGGTCAGGCAAGTTTGTGTATGGAGGTTGCTTTCTTGTTTCCTTCTGTCAGTAGAGAGAGGGTAAGGAGGGCTGTGCCGACAAACATTCTGGTAAACAGCACCCCCGACCTCTCGGAGGGGAGGGGTCGGGGGTGGAAGTGAGGGTTGGATGACTTTTTACCAAGCAGTTCGCCAGGGGTCGGCACTTGTGGACTCGCCACCATATCTCAGTGCTTCGCCAGCGTCAAGAACCTGTGGTCGTGACATCCGTATCGGATGACGGACTGGATGGCGAGCTTGAAGACCCTACCAATTACTTGGGTGCCAACTCCGTCAGGAATTCATTGGCGGTCATCAGCGGCAGGTCGCAGAACTCTGTGAAGTGGCGTTTGTTGCCAGTGATGATGGTGTCACATCCACCAACCTTCGCGCATTGGTATTGAAGCATGTCCTCGAAATCCTTCACGCGCTGACTCAGGGCGGCCTGTAGCTGGTCGCTGTCCATAGGCAGCACGGTGATGAAACCGGTGAGCATGGCAAACAGCTCATAGATGTCGGCCTTGCCGTCAAGGATATAAGCCATGTTAGCAAACGTCAGAAACGATGCATAGAGTCTTACTTCACCGTCACGTCCGCGCATGAGCAACTGCTTGGCATCGTCGCCACCTGCACGAGCCTGAATGTAGTCAATCAGGATGTTGGTGTCGAGAAATACGCGTTTCATCGGCTCAGTATTGCTTTTAACCGTGGGTCACTGTCTATCTCTTCCTGGGTGAACGTGGCACAACCGCTCCATTTCTCAATGTCGGGTGATACGGTTTTCACCTTGTAGCCTTTCTCTTGTGCTGTCTCTGGCTCCAACTGCTGGGTAGCGAACAAAGTTCTAACGAATGAGAGCATCTTGCTGAGCATCACATTGCTGTCAAGCAAAGGGTTCATTTCGCGGAACAGTTCCGCACGTATTTGCATTGTCTCCATAATCGTACCTTTTTACGTTTTCTGTGTGCAAAGATACAACTATTTCCCCAATCCTCCAAAGATATGGCAGAAAAAATAGTATGTGTTCTCGGTATCATTTAGGTGTTGTGATTGTTCGGAGGTTAGGGCGTTAGGGGTTACTTCTTAGAACAAGTCAAAATGCGTACCAGTCTGCAGAAAGAGCAGCGTCAGCTCGGTGTCATTCTGCTCCCACATCATCAACCAGTCGGGCTGTACGTGGCACTCCCACTGGCCGTTCTTGTCGCCCGACAGCTTGTGCGGGCGGTATTCATGGGAAGTGTGCCAGTAGTTCTGAGCAGAGCGATTGCGTCGTGAATCAGCTGCAAGTTAAGGCCTCGCTTTTGACATCGCTTCAGGTCTTTCTTGAAACGTTTGGTGTAGTCGATGCTATACATGGCTGCTGCGGAGTTTGCTGAATTCTTCCTCGCCAAGTATTTGCCTAAACATGTCGTCCGCGCTGTCAGCGTGATACACACGTCCGTGCTTCACGTCGTCCATCGCCTCGCGGTAACCCTTGGTCTTCGTGATGTCGAACTCCTTTTGCTTCTGCTTTTTCACGGTTGTCACGCCTTTCAGCATGCTGATGGCCTTCTTGATGTCGTTCAGCATCGACAGGTCGCTGATGCCTACCAACAGCTGGGCTGCTGCGGGTAATTGCGTCGTCCTTTCTGCCATAATTCTCGTTGTTTTACGTTTACGGCTGCAAAGATAGTGCAAATCGAGCGAAATAGCAAAGGAAAACTCGTTTTTCTTTGTATTTCCGAGATGCAGCCTATTTTCGAGCAAAGCTCAAAGATACAACTATTTCCCGAAACCAAGGTCTTTTTTTCACATCAATTATCATGAATTGCCCATGAATTTTCCATGAAACGTTAGTTCGGCGTAGCCAATGAGTCATGAATTATTTGCAAATCTCGAAAAAAAGTTGTATATTTGCACTTGAAAAGGATGTTGTTGTGGGAAGCCCACGGATTTCCACTCCAAAAACGCAACTTCCAATCGTAAGCTTCGATAGTACAATCGTAGGTTGCGATTGGTTTTAGTACACCCGTTGACCCAGAGGAGGCAACGGCGCAGAGTCACAGGTGGCAACGTAGGAGGGTAAACACAAATCACCATGAATTGACTCAAGTTTCGGACGTTTATACGCCTTTGGCAGATTTTCTTGCTCCTTCGCC
>JAEEGL014027110.1_pt1 | contig 15897 bp, 6 predicted proteins | sample 9134231 | NCBI WGS metagenome assembly JAEEGL01 (sample SAMN16246548, study PRJNA631951) | gut metagenome | biome: gut microbiome; feature: rumen; material: fiber-attached | host: Bos | place: Iran: Karaj | collected 2018-10
ATTTTAATTTTTCTATTGTTGTAGCATCTATTATATAATCTGATTCCATTGTTCCACTTTCAAATTTTTCTTTTTCTAATAAAGGATTTTCTATTTCTTCTATTATTTGATCATTCTTATTATTAGTTTCTTTTATATTTGTTATACAGGAATATTTCTCTTCTATTTTTTCATTTGGATTTTCTAATTTTTTTTCTGAACTTTTTTCTTCTTTATTTTTGTTTTCTTCTTTTTTTTCTTCTTCGTTATATTCATCTTTTTCTTCTTTATTTTTGTTTTCTTCTTTTTTTTCTTCTTCATTATATTCATCTTTTTCTTCTTTATTATTATTTTCTTCTTTTTTTTCTTCTTCAGTAAATTCATCTTTTTCTTCTTTATTTTTATTTTCTTCTTTTTCTTCTTGTTTTTCTTCATTATTATTTTCTTCTTCTTTAATTCCATCATTTTTATTTTCTTCTTCTTTTATTTCATTATCTTCTATTTTATCATTATTATTATTTTCTTTTTCTTCTGATTTATTATCATTATTTTCTTTTTCATCGATTTTATCATTATTATTATTTTCTTTTTCTTCTGATTTATTATCATTATTATTTTCTTCTTTTTTTTCATTATTTTCATTGTTTTCAAATGTTTGATTATCTTTGTCATCTTTTTCATTTTTTTCATCTGGATCTTGGAGTCTCTTATTAATTTTATCATCTATTTCTTCATCATCCATAAATTCATAATCATCATATTTACTTTCATCATTTTGATTTTTTTCATTATTATTATCCTCGTTTTTACTTTCTTCATTTTTATTTTCTTCTATTTTACTTTTATTATTAATATTAGAAGCATTTATTCTAGAAGTAATTAATTCACTATCAACTTCACCAATATAACTTAAATCTTTTATTAAAACATTTTTACTTTTTTCTGAAATATTTTGATAGTTTTTAATTTGTTTTCTTCCTACTGAAAAAAATTCATCTATAAATTTAATATCTTTTTCAATTTCTTGAATTCCATGTAATTTTTTATTATTACTTTCTTTAATAAATTCATCATCAATTTTATTTTTAAAATGATGAACATAAGAAATAGGTTTATCATCTTTAAACAGATTTTCATTATTGTTATTTTCATTTAATTTATTTTCTAATTTATCCAAATTACTAATTTCTTCCTCAAAATTTTTATTTTTATCAAAAAAGTTAAATAAAAATTCCATATTTGAATTATATAAAGAATTAAAAAAAGAGAAACTTTCATTATTATTCATTAAATCACTTATATGTTGTTTACCTTTTCCATTTTCTAAATGTTTCATAATTGCTAAACCAAGACATCTACACATATATTCAATATCAAATTGTTCCATATTTTGATGAATATAATCTCCTTCAGAGCTTTTTATTAATCTTATATTATCATATATTTGTTGTTCTTTTGTATATCTTTCTTCTGTTTTAATATTATTATTTTGAATTTCTTGAGGATAATTCTCACTTAAAGCATATCTTGGTTGAGATGTTTGAATATTTTTTTTATCTATATTTTCTTCTATTTCATATTCATCTTCATAATTTATTTCTTTATTTATTTCATTTTGATTTTCTTCATTATTATTATTTGAAGTGTTATTTTTATTATTATTAATATTATTATTATTGCTTAGATTGTTATTTTGAGGATTTTCCAATTTTTCATCAATTTTTTCCTCTATTATTTCTTCTTCTTTTTCTAAAGTTTTTTCTATTAATTTTTCTTCTTTAGGCTTTTCTTCTTTTTCTTCTTTTTTTTCTTCTTTTTCTTTTATTTTTATTTTAGGATATTGTTTTTCTTCTTCTTTTTTGATTGTTTCTTTTTCTTCTTCATTTTTTATTGTTTTACTATCTTTTTTTTCAATTGGTTTTAATTCTATTTTTTGCCTTTTATTTTCTTTATTTTTTATAATTAAATCATTATTATTATTATTATTATGATCTTTTTCATTAGAATTATTATTATCTATATTTTTTTTGATAATAGGTAATTTATTTGGAATTGGTTTTTTACCCATAAATGTATTTACATTAGTATTATTTGTTGTTGTTGTATTAGATGAGTTATTTGTATTATTAGATGAAATTTTTTTATTATTTAAATTTTCAAATTTACTTAAATCAATATTATTTAAACTAGAAGTTATATTAATATGACTTAATGTAGAATCTTCAATTGAATGATAAGAATCATCTAATTTTTCATTTAATTGTACCATATAATATTTTAACATATTATCAATATCATTAGACATTTTTTCTTCGATTTCTTCTTCGTTTTTAATATTGTTATTATTTAAATTAGTATTAATATTTTTTAATTTCATATTTTCATAAAATTGTGTATTAAATTTATTAACATAATTATTATGATTACCTTCGGAATTATTATAAAAATGACTATTAGTTTTAATTGTATTATTATCATTTAAATAATAATTTATCCCAAAATCCCCATTTGCAAAGGAATTAACAATTTTATTATTATTAGTATTATAAATATTAAAATTTCTTTGAGAATTTACAGATTTATTTTTATTATTAAAAATAATATTAGTTGTATTAGGTCTATTTATATTATTAAAATTGATATTACTCTGATTAGCAACTCTCTTAATTCCTCTTGAAGATTTAGGCTTATTAACATAATTATTACTTAAATAATTTTGCTTATTTAAATTTATTTGTTTTAAATAAATATAAAAACTTTCCATTTTTACCATTTGACCTGGATACAAATGAATGTTTCTTACAAAATCTTCAAACTCTCTTCTTGATAATAACCCAATTTTTAAATAATTATTATCATCATATCCTAATTCATAAATTTTTCTTAGATATTGTGATAAACCAAATTCATTTAATGTATGTTTTAATTGATTTTGTTTTTGAAATTGATTTGGTTTTTCATTTTGAATTTGATTTTGACGGTTACTGTTTTTATTTTGAGGTAAAAACAAATTTAAATTTTTTGCCATTGATTCCAATTTTTTTTTTTTTGCTGATGAATTATTTGAAAAAGTTATTTTTGGAAGAGTGGATTTTGTGTTTGATAATTTTTGTTTATATTTTTGTTCTTGACGTATTCTATCCCAATCATTCATTTTTATATAATTAATTTTTTTTAAATTATTTAAATAATAATTTCAAATAGAATCTATTTATTCATATTCGCCATTTTTCTCCTTAACATAAAATTTTAATTTATATCATTATTTTCAATAATAGATATATCATTTACCTCAAATTTATAATTGAAATCTTATTTTTTTTAAAAAGTACTAAAAGATAATTAAACAAATTATTATTAATGTTTATTCTATATAAGGAATTATTCAAATTATAAAATAATTAATACTTTGTTTATAAAGAAAAATAAAATATAAAAACATAAATATTAATATAATGAACTAATTTTTTAAATTCATTCATGAAAATTTTGGGAATAAAAAAAGTTTGAAGTTTCCTTCTTGATTATTTAAATTTAGGTAAGTTCCCTATTTATATTTATTAAATATAATGAATTTTATAGATATCATTATTTTTTTTCCATTGTTCAATGACTTATATTTTTTTAATTAAATTTGAATTTAATTTATTTTATCTTTTATAATTCATAAATTTTAATGTATTCCATTTATCCCATAATCATCATTTTTTTAAAACATTTTTTATTTTTTTTCTTTGAGTAAAATTTAAATTTCTTTATAAAAAGGTTAAATTTATTTAAAACATTTGATTATATATATTAAATAAATAAATAAGTTTAACTTTTTATGAAAAAATCTAAACAGATGAAAAAACATATTATTAAAATAAAGAGAATTAAAGAATAATTAAATATTAAATCTTATAAACAAATTTTTAACCCTATTTTTCAATTCTTTTTTTCTTTCTTTTAAATCTTGTATATGGATTATCTAATAAAAACTTAGAAACAGAATCATGGATTCAAAATATAACTTATTGTTTATTCATAAAAAATATATAATATCCTAATATTCTTATTCTTTTATATTTTTTACTTTTTTACTTTTTCTTAATTTATTTAAAATATCAGAGAATCCGAATAAATAATTATCTTTTGATTAATAAAATAATTTATCTATAATCTATTTATTTGAAAAATTAAAAAAAATGAAAAAATCTCAAAAAAATAATTCAAAAAGTAAAATTGAAGAAGATAAACCAATGGTAGCAAAAAATTATTTTTCAATATTAAAAGACTTTGAGAAAAGAAAAGACGAAATTCTTCCAAAAAAAAAACCGTATAAACCAAAAAAAACATTGAAAGAAAAAATATATAATAATTATTCAAATAAACTAGGTGATTATTATAAAACAAATAAAAGTAGAATCTCATTATATGGAAGTAAAAAATATGAAAATTTATCAATAGATGAATTAGTAGAAGAAATGGGACAATATAAGAAAACTATTTTAAAAAAAATAAAAGACAATCCAGAATTATATTCAGCTAATATGAATTTTCCTCATTTAACAGATGATAATAAAATTATTTTAACTCCTTTACCAATTGAACAAAAGAATAAAAAATTAAAAATTGATAATGATGAATTTTATAAAGCTGAAAGAACTGGAGTTGTAATGAGAACTATTGAATATACTAATAGATTAGGAAAAAGAGATTTTGAAAATAATCAAAATATTTTTTTTGTTATGAAAAATGCAGTTGATAAAATTACAAAGTTTTGGAAAAATAATAATAATAAAGAAAATATTAGGAAATATCATATAAGGAAAGGTATTCAAATTTTAAAAAAAATTTCTTGTAAAAAATATTTTATGATTTTAAAAAAGTTTTACAATGACTTTCAATCAAAAAATAAAACTTATTTTTTAATTAATAAAAAAGGATTTAATAGGTTATTTTACTGGAATAAAATTATTTATTTAGGAATTAATATAAATAAATCATATATAATGAGTAATAAAATAAAAAAATTTTTAAAGAACAGAATTAAAATTATTGGAAATAATAAAATTAATAAACCCAAAAAAAAACCAATTTTAATTTATCAATATTTTACAAAGACAGTAATTGATTTGAAAAAAATTAAAATGTTACAAAAAAATATTTTAGATTTTTTAAATAGAAAAACTTATAAAATTAATGAAAAATTGAAAATAAATACTCTTTCATCATCAATAGGATTTCCATTAAAGATATTAAAAATAAAACCATATTTAATGACAAAAACAATTAAATATATTAAAAAGGAAGAAAATATTTTAAAAAAAATGAATTTAAAAAAAAGCAACATTAACTTTAGTTTTGATGAAAATAATGTAATATCATTACCACTAATAAATGGAAGTAATTCTTATATCACAAAAATTAGGTCTAAATCTCCAATTTTAAAAAAAACTAATAATTATTTTCAAAATCAAATTATTTCAAATGATATAAATTTTAAATTATCACAAGATAATAATTATTACAAAAAATACTCTTTTTATTTTATTAAAACAATTTTAAAAATTTTATTTGGAAATTTTATTAAGCATTTAAGAGATTATAATAAATTTCGATTAGAAAAAGTAAGACAATTAATAAAACTAAAAACTAATGTTTATCTCAGACATTATTTTTTAATTTGGATTAATAAAAGTAATTTTATTTATAATTATACTTCCAATATAAAAAAAATTGCAAAGTATCCTAAATCAACATTTAGATTAAAAGCTTTTACTTATTCAAAATCAAGGAAAAATAAAAATAAAATTAATTATCAATTATATTTTGCATTCACTTTATTTAGAAATTATATTTTTAAAAAAATATTTAATTCTTTTAAGAATTTTAATTTCGAATCTAAGATAAAAAGTTTTATTTTTACACTAAAATTTATAACAATGAAAGAATTTTTTTATCGATTAATTTTAAACAGTTTAATTAAAAATAATATTAATATAAATAATAAAGAAATAGTAAGTTTATTAAAATTTGGTTCAAATAAAAATTTCAAATATAATAAAAGATTAGGTAAAATTTTAAATTTAAATTTAACAAATAATTCAGAATATGATAACTCAACAATGTTTTTTAATGAATATGTAAAAAAATTATTATTGATTCAAAAAAAGAATAGAGAAAAATCAGATTCAGAAAATAGTTCTGAAACAGAGAAAATCGATGTTTCAAATGAAAATATTAAAATTCCAAATTTTTTTGAAAAAAATATATCCAAAAAAAAAATAAAGGAAATTAATATTGAAAATAATAAAAATAATAATTTAATAGATAAAAAAAAATTTATAGAAAATGATCCAGAAAAAGATAATATTTATCTTAATTCTCCTTATAATAGTTTAAATTATCGTAAAAATGAAAAATCCTCAGATAAAATGAAAAAAATTATGATACCAAAATTATCGAATTTAACATTGAATAATAGTGAAAGAATTCTAAATTATACATCAAAATCTCTTCCTAAAAAAAATGATAGAATTACAATAGTAAGAAGTCCAAAAAATAAAGATAAAGTCGAATTAAGAGATATTTTTATATATGATTTTCCTTATTAAATTATAAAAAATGTATAAAACTTTAACTTTTATCATTTCTTTTAGGAGTTATCTTTTTGTAAGTAATAATTAAAAATGTTTAAATTATTTGTTCCAACTTCTTATATATTAATTTGGTCTCTTCAAATTAAATATTCCTTTCTATTCTTAAATATTAAAATGATATTTCTTGTATTTAATTATTAAATTATATTTAATAAAATTTAAATTTCCCTTTAATTATAATTTTTTCTTTATAAATTCTGTATTATTGAATCATTTTTTTATATTGGATGACAATTCAAAAATGTTAAATATATTAATATTATTGTACTTTTAAACTAATAATTTAATATATATTATCTTTTTTTCCAAAATTTATTTATTTTGAATTTTTTTAATTTATTATTAAATAAGGAATAATGAAATAATGAAATGTAAATATGTTATAAACATTCAATTAAAAAAATGGAATAAATATGATTTATTATCATTGAGAATTAGATTTATTATTTCAGACAAATAATTACTGATTTAATTTTTCATAAAAGAGATTATAAATATAATTATTATTTTTCTTCAAATTGTTTTTAAATAAAAAATTAATATATAATGAGAATAATATCAATTAGACATTGTAAAAGTAGAAATAATGAATTGATGGAAGAAGACTATAGAAAATATTTAAAAGAAAGAAGTTCAGACCCAGATATAGGAAAAGGTGAAGAGGAAAGGTGTAAGAGAGTAGGACAATTTTTAAAAGAAAATAATATAAGGATAGATAAATTTTATTCATCTCTTCATTTAAGAGCATTAAAAACAATGACAAATATTGTAAAAGCATACAATGAAAAAACTCCAAAAGAAGCTTTTTTAGAAATTCATGAACTTGGAGGAATTTATTTAGAAAAAAAAGGTTTTCCAGGATTAAATTTAGAAGAAATTAAAAAAAATTTTCCTGATATTATAATTCCAAATGATATTGATATAAGTAAAGGTTGGTATTTATGTGAGCATAAAGAAACTTTTGAAGAAGCAAAAAATAGAACTAAAAATGTTATTAATAAATTAAAAGAAATGGCTGTTAATTGTGAAGATGATAATTATACTATATGTTTAATTACTCATGAAAATTTTTCTAATGGATTTTATTCTCTTTTAAATGGAATTGATTATATGAAAACTAATTTAAATTTTGGAAATGAAAATTTGGCTTTGTCTTCTTTTACTATTGATAAGAAAAAAAATGTTAAAATTGAGTTTCTTAATTTTAATTGTTTTAAGTAAATATTTTTGGTTTTAAATTTAATAAAAAATATAAATTTATTTATGTTTATAAATAAAAATTTAAAAAATTCTTTTTATAATATGTTTGAATCATTAGAAATATCATCATTTCTATTTTTATTATTTTGATAAAATCTATTATTTGCATCATCTATAATATCTTTAATATCTAACATTTTATCTAATTCTTTAGAATAAAAACCATAAATATCTTTTTTTTCACTTTCTTCTCCCATATTAATATTTATTTTATTAATTAAATCAATTAATTGTTCATTTTTACAATCTTCAAAATCATTTGGATTATCAATAGAATTATTTGTATCTTTCATTGTTAAATTTTTTATTGAATTCTCTTTATCTTTATTTATTTTATTGTCTGAAATTTCATAAGAATCAGGAATTATTTTTCTAATATAATCCTTTAAATTACCACCACACTCCCTATCTCTATAAACAAATTTTTTATAAAATTCTTGAAGTTGTTTTTCTTCTTCAGTTTGTTCTATTTCTTCATTAATAATACTATTAGTTATATTTTGACCTTTTAAATTATCGTTATTATCTATAACTATTGATTGTGATATATTCGAATCAATTAAAGATTGATTTTTGAAATCAATAATACTACTCTTGAGAATATTTGGTTCTATATTATTATTGTTTAATAAAGTACTTTCATTATTAATATTGTTAGCATTTATTAATTGTGAATTTTTCATTATGCTATTTGACACCAAATTATTTTTTAATTTATTTGTTTGTTTTACTTTTACAAAAGAATTTCTTAAAGTATTATTCTGAGATTTTATTAAAGAATTTTGCATTGATGATCTTCTTAAAGGAGAAATATATGGAATATCATCTTTTTCAAAATCGAGAGAATCAAAATTCTTTTTTGATTTAAGATGAGCATTTTCAATTTTAAGAGCTGACATTTCATTTAATTTTTTTGTCTCATATTGTTTATATTCTAATTCTAATTTTTTTTCTTCTTTTTTTTGTTTTTTTAATTCCATACGTTTTCTTTTATATTCTTCATCATTTTGTTCATAACTTCCTCTACTCATTGATATTTTATTTTTTTTATTATTATTTTTATTTGATGATCTTAAAATATTATTATTTAAAATCTCATCAATTATTGGAAAATTGGGTGGTTTTTGATTTTCTTTACTTTCTTCATTTGGAGAAACTTTTTTTTCTAAATTATATAATTTTTCATTTAAATTATTATATTGATTTTTTATTTGATAATTTATAATCATTTTTTCTATTGAATTTTTAGCTTCATTAAATAATTTATTTTTATTAAGATTCTTTTTTTGAATTAAATTATATTGTTGAGAAAAAGCAAGATGCCTTCTTCTCATATGATCTTCTAAAAATTGTTCAGTATAAAATTTTTTATTTGCACAAAATTGACAATAATATCTTGTTTTTGATTTACTCTTTTTAACATCATATTTTTCATCTTCTTCATCATCTATTAAAACATTATTATTTTTTTTTCCTTTTAAAACTTCTCTATATGAATGAATTAATTTCTCTTGTTCTTTATTTTTCTTTAATAAAGTTTTTATTTCATTGTTGGAAACAAAATTATTATTATATGGTAAATTATTATTCTTAAATTGACTTGAAATTGAATTTATTTGATTATTTAATTTATTGTTTTCTTTTAAGAAATAATTAGTATTATTTAAAGAATTTTTTGTTATGTTTTGGAGTATATTTACTAATTGAATAATATTTTCTTCAGGTAAAGATTGAATATCATTCAAATTAATTTTTGAAAAAAGAAAATTATTTATAAAAGGATTAATTGATTTTGAGTTATTTGGATTTAATTTCATCATATCATTCATAAGAAAATTGAGATTAGGATTATTAAAATTATTTGATTGATGAAAATTAGAGAAATTAGTTTGATTAAAATTAGAATTATACGTTTGACCAAAGCCAGTATTGTTAGATAGGAAAAAATTATTATTTGATTGATTATTATAATTTTGATTATAGTTTATATTATTTGAACTATTTGTTTGATTTGGATTAATTATTCTATTTGTATCATCAAAATTAATTTGATTGTTTGACATTGATAATAAAGTATTTGATATTAATTGAGGATTTTCTAAAAATGTATTTGAAATTTGAGTTTGTGAAGCTTCCATTTTATTATAAAATTATAAATATTTAATATAATGATTTTAATTTTATTTTTAAAGAAAAAAATAAATAAATAATTAAAAATAAATTTTAAAACGAATATGAGGATAAAATATTTTTCACATAATAACATTTTTTTTCTATTATTCCTCTTTTTTATAAATAAAAATATTCAATGTTTACAATTAAAGTCAACTACAACTCAATTAGAATCAAATAAAGATTCTCTTGATGAAATAGGAGGAAATTTATTTGAAGATATTTTAAATCCACCTAAAGTGGAAGAAGAAGAACAAGAAGAGGAAAAAGAAAAAAAAGTTAAAGAAAAAAAAGATGATAACGAAGAACAGTTAGAAAAAGAATTAAATGAATTACCCGATTCAAAAAATAAAGAAAAAAATAAAGAAGAAGAAAATAATAATGAGAAAAATAATGATGAAGTCAAAGAAAAAAGTAAAGATGAAGATAAAAAAAAAATAAAAAAAAAAAATAAAGATAAAGAAAAAAGTGAAGATGAGGAAAAGGAAAAAGAGGATAATGATAAAAAAAAAGAAGATTCAGAGAAAAATAAAAATAAAGATAAAGATAAAGATAAAGATAAAGATAAAGACAAAGATAAAGATAAAGATAAAGACAAAGATAAAGATAAAGATAAAGATAAAGATAAAGATAAAGATAAAGATAAAGATAAAGATAAAGATAAAGAAAATGATGAAAAAGAGTCAAATTATTTATTACTTAATAATTCTTTATCTAATAAAAAACAAAATGAAGATAATACTGAAACTGATATAAGTTTAGTGTATAAAGTACATAATCCAATATTAGATCCTTCAAATTCAACGAAAACAAAAATGTGGTCTATATTAACAATAATAATATTTGGTTTTGGATATTTAATAATAAGAACTGGATATAATGCTTTAAAAAATATGAATAAATTTTTCTCAAAATGTATTGCAAGTTTAAGTAATCAATTATTATTTTTACTTTTTTGTTTTATGATTGTTATATTAATATATACTTATGGAAATTTTGATTCTATTCCTTTAAATTGGGAATATTTTATAGCAGGTATTGCAATTTGTATTTTAGGATGGATTATATTTAATATTTATATTATAATTTTATCTTATTTTGCAGTAAAAAAATGGGAAAAATTAGAAAAAAATTCATCATCATTTACTGATTTAAGACATAAATTTGATAATATTGTTAATAATAAAAATAATAATAATAAATTAAATGAAAGTGAAATTATTGAATCTTTTGAATATTTAATATTAAAAAGATTTTTTTTTATTCCTTTATTTCCTGTTTTTAAACCTTGTTCATTTAGAAAAGAAATGAATTTTAGTGTATATTTAAAAAAATGTTTAATAGAAAAACTGCGATTATTTTTTAAATTTTCATGGACTTCATGGATATTATTATTAACTTCAATTATGTTTTGGAATATTTTTATATGTGATAATTCAGTGAGAAATAGTTTAATATTTTTAATGATAATACCATTTTTAGGTTTATTAATATCATTTATATTATTGTTATATACTAAAAATATATACAGAAAAGTTATAGAACCAATAAATCAAAATAATATAGCAGATTATCAAGATGTTGATTCAAATTCAAATTCTGCTCTTCAATCAATTGCTCATCCTAAATATTTATTACATTTAATTCAAAATGAAAAAGAAATGGAAAATTTGAATGATAATAAATCATTTATTCATCAAAATTTTCATCAAAGACCTCCTTCAATTTATGAAAATTTATTATTTTTTGGAATTTCAGGTTTCTCTTTAATATTAAATATCATCCAATCAATTTGTATTATTTTTATTGTTTGTAGTGTAATAACTTTTACAAAACATTATCCAAAAATCATAAATAAATATTCAAATCTAATAAATATTTTATTAATTGGTTCTCTAATTATTTATTTTGTTTTACAAGGATATTTAACTGCTCTTTTATTAAAATATTATACTATTATTAATTCTATTGAAATGAGAAGAAATGAAAAATGTGTTCAAAAAATGATAAATAATCATTTATATCATAGTGGAAAAATTGCTGAAGAAATTTTTAAAAATTTTAAAAAAATATATTTTGATATGAAAATAAATCAACAAAATGAGATTCAAGAAGAGAAAATATTAATTAATGAAAATAATGAACAAGAAAATGAATTAAAATGTACTTTTATTCCTTTACAAAATATGATAAAAACTTGTATTTGTAGATATACAAAACAAAATAATGAAAATGCATTTATTGATATTGAAAATGACTTAATTCCTTTTTTAAAAACTTTAGGTAATAATTTAACAAATGAAGAAATTGAATTTATGCTTCATTTAATTCAAAATTTTAATAATTTTAAAGGACAATTATCTTTTGATAATATTTGTGACATTTATGGAGCTATTCTTCATTTTAGACAGAAAAATCCTTTACAAATAATAAATTATGTTTTTGATAATTATTATAAAAATAATCCTCAATATTTTCGAGACTCACATTTTACTTATAATAATATTGAATTATTTGTTAATACTTATCATAAATTTTTCAATGTTGAACAAGCTAATTTTATTAAAGAACAATGTAGTTATTTAGGAGAAAGTTTTACTTTAGATTCTTTAATGATAAATATTTTATCTCTTAGACAATATTACGCTTATTAATTTTTACAAAAATCAATGAATATATAATATTTATTTATTTTTCTTTTTTTTTTAATTTAAAACATATATATTATTCCAATTCATTTATTTTCCTATATAAATAGAAATCTTTTTTTGGTATTAAATGACTTTGTAAAAAGTAATTGAGCAAAAACCACAAATATGGTTTAATAGAAGGTGAAAAATAAAAACCCATAAAAATTAATCTTAAATTTAAAAAAAATTAATTATATAAATCCAATTTATAAAATATCAATATTATTTTTATGTTACTGATATATAATAAATTATTTTTTTATTTAAAATATTCAAATAAATTTCAAATTTTAAAATTCAAAAATATGGTAATTAAAAATTAAAGAATAGAAAAAATATAAAGTTTAATCAAAGAGAATCTTGAATATACTTATTTTTAGGGAATATATATAATAAATTTAGAATTTAAAGTAAAAAATATTCTTTAAATTAATTTTATATCATTATTTCTTTTTATAATTTCATTTTATATATATCAAATATTTTTTAAAAATTCAAATCTTCCTATATTAATGATTATTGATTTTTTTTAAAATTCATATTTTTTGAATTATTATTTTTTTAGGTTTTAATTTTAAAAATTAAATTAATTTAAAGTATTATGTTTGATGAAAGAGGAAAAGCAGAAATTTCAAAAGTTTTTGATAATAATTATGAATATATAAGTATTCTTGGTGAAGGAAGTTATGGTAAAGCATATTTAGTTAAAAATAAAAGTGATAAAGTAAAAATAAATAAATTAAACTTTAATTTTTAGTCATTGGCAGTGATAAAAACAATTCAAATTCCAACAACAGAAAAAAGAAATGAAGCATTATTAGAAGTAAAAATATTAAAAAATTTAAAACATCCATATATAATACATTTCAGAGAATATACTCAATATAAAAATACAATTTATATTATAATGGATTATGCAAATGGAGGTGATTTATGTCAAAAAATAAAAAATCAAAGAGAAAAAGGAAAGTATTTTTCAGAAAATCAAATTTTAGATTATTTTACTCAAATTTGTTTAGCAATAAAACATATTCATGATAGAAAAATATTACATAGAGATATTAAAAGTCAAAATATATTTTTAATGAAAGATAATAAAATTAAATTAGGTGATTTTGGTATAGCAAAATGTTTAAATAATACTTTTGAAAAAGCAAAGACTTTAATAGGAACTCCTTATTATTTAAGTCCTGAAATTATAAATGATAAACCTTATGATTATAAAAGTGATATTTGGTCTCTTGGGATTTTATTATATGAAATATGTGCTTTGAAAATGCCTTTTGAAGGATTTAATATGCCTCAATTATATATGAAAATTTCAACTGGGAATTATCCTCCTTTAAGTAACAATTTTAGTCAAGATTTAAGAAATCTTATAAATGCTATGTTAAATGTCAATAGTAGTAAAAGACCTTCAATTGTTGAAATTTTAAGAAATAAAATTATTAAACCAAGGATAAAAAATTTTTTAAATGAAAATGAATTTAATAAGGAATTCTCTCATAATAATGCTTTAAAAAAACATAATGATAATGGAGTTAATGAAGATAAAGATAAAGAGATTTTGTCTGAAAATAATAATAGTAATAAAATGTCTAATAAATATTCCAATAATTATAAATCTAATAATCATTCAAATTATAATAAAGAAAGAGAAAGAGAAAAAAATATAATGAATGAATTAAACTTACTTAAAAAAGATTTAGCAGGTCCAACCAGAGAACAGAAATTAAATAATAATTATCTTATAAATTATAATAATAATAATGGAAATAATATCAATTTTAATAATAATAATTACAATCAAAATCAAAGAAATATTTCTGATAAAAAGGATAAAAATTATCATAGAAATAATGTTCAAAATAGTGAAAGAAAAAAAAATATACAAAGAAAAGAATTTTCAGATAAAGATAATTCAAAAATTACTCCAACTGAATTTTCATCAAAAAATAGTTATAATAGTAATAATAAAAATAATTATAATATAATAAATTATAAATATTCAGACAGAAATAATAAAAGAGATAAAGAACAAAAAAGTAATTTACAAGATTTAATGAAACAAATGAGAAAAAAATTAAAAAATGAACAAGAAAAAGATCAAGGAGTTATTTGGATGAAAGGAATGGAAAATTTTATTGATATTTTAAATGAAAATAAAAATAACAATAATAATCAAAAAGAAATAAATAATCAAGAAGAAGAAATGATAAATTTAGAAAAATTACAAAGTGAAGATGTGAAACAAGAAGAAATTAATATTAAAAATAATATTAATGATTTTATTGATAACAATTATAATTATGATAATGATAATAAAAATTTATATCATGATCTTATGAATGGAGATGAAATTAATAGAAATTTAAATATTAATTATAATAATGTAAAAGATGATAAACCTTCTAGTGAAAAAATTGATAATTTATTATATGAAGAATTAGTTAATGATTTAGGAAAAGATGTTTTATTAGATTTATCTACTTTAATCAAGAAATTTGTAAATGACAATATTATAAATTTTGATTATGAGGAAATTAATAAAAATATAAAAGAATATTATGAAAAAAAAGAAGTCGCTAATTTTATTATTGATAAAGCAATAAGTAAAATCCCTGATATATATTATTTGATGTTAGAAGAAAAAATAAATTATAATATATAAAAATTTTGAATAGTTTATAGAGAAATTTTTTTATATTATTTTAGTTATAAATTAAAATAATTATAGCGCCACAAAATAAGAAAAAAAATATTTTTTTAAAATATCAAATTTAAATTTAAATTTTAATTTTAATTCACATATAAAAATTTTTATTCAAAAGAAATAATTTTTATATGATTTAATTTCCTAATAAATATGAAAAAATAATTAAGAAAAATCTTTAAATTTAAATTAAAAAAACAAAAAAAAAAATTATTGTTCAGCCCAATAATAGACAAAATCTTTATAATTTATTTTTCCATCTTTTAAATAACCTCCAGCATTTAAAATTTCTTCTATTTCATCATTAGTTAAATTTTTTCCATTAATAGGTCCAAAATTTTCTAAAACATATCTTAATTCTTCATCTTGAACAGTTCCTTTTTTATCTCTATCTAAAACAGTAAAAGCATCAATAACAAAATTAGGGTCTTTCATATTA
>JAEEGL014034397.1_pt1 | contig 15897 bp, 15 predicted proteins | sample 9134231 | NCBI WGS metagenome assembly JAEEGL01 (sample SAMN16246548, study PRJNA631951) | gut metagenome | biome: gut microbiome; feature: rumen; material: fiber-attached | host: Bos | place: Iran: Karaj | collected 2018-10
AGTAAGCAGGACCAGTTGGACATAGACGGCGATGAAATATAAATGAAAGGCCCCACTGGTTGTCAAAAGATTGAATGCCAGTCTTTCCGGCTGCCGCTTTATGAGCGTGTAGATAACCGTCCAGATTACATAGGGAACCAAAACGCGGAGCAGTCTTTTCTTGAAGAAACGGCCCCAACTCTCTTGATCCCAGGTTGTAAGATAGCCGGAAAGAAAAAGGAAAAGCCCGACGGCGAAGTTGATGAAAGGCCGGCAATAGACCTGCCAGAGCCCCTTCGGGCACGTGTGGATCAGAACCACAGCCACAATGGAGATACCCCTCAGGACTTGGATCCGGGCATTTTTTTCCGTCGTTCCTTTCATCCGGCAGTATCTGTGCCAGGTTCCTCTTCTTCGGGTTCACTTTGCTTATTCCGGAGATAGGATGCGCAGATAAAAATGGCAAAGAACAAGAAAACGTCTGTCGCCGCCTTTCCCCACATGATGAATCCGGCAAGCAGGGCCAGGAGGAACATAAGCGTATAGGTTTTATTCTCCATGCAACATATGGCGGAGGCATACGCCATGACGGTGGATATGGCGACCAGACCGATAATGCCGAAGTAAAAGATGAAGCGGCAATAACCGATATCGGTGCCTTTATAGTAACCGGCATTCAGTACCGGTCCCAGATAATTGGGATCGATGCGTTCACTGACAAAATAACCGTCACCAATGATCCAGGTTTTCAATTCATCCGGCCAGATGACCATCTTTTCCAGCATGTCGTTGGAACTGACGTGCCATTCGCCGGTTTCCACGAGGGAAAAGAAACCTTCAAAACCGAAACGCATAAGACTGAAGAACTTATCGTTGGTTTGGTAGAAGAAGACGACGAGCGGTATGCCGACGAGCAGGATTGAGGCGACGGCAAGGAAGAGTTTCCTTGGGTTGGTCCCCTGATGACCGACGGTGACGACACCGGTTCCGAAAACGAGCAGTATGCCCAGTCCGATGGCGGTTCCGACCAGGGTCGTGCGGGCAATCATGTTGCCGATGACGGTAATGACGCAGAAACTCAGGAAAAGGACGATCATCCTGGAGGACGGCAATTCCCTGCTTTGGAGAGCCAGGAGAGAAGCAATGCCGACGAGTGTGCAGGCAAACCGGGTGCCTGCGACGTCGAGACCGGCTCCGATACCATACAGGCGGTGGATATGATGGAAAAAGGCTCCGCCGACGATATATCTGTCGACAAACTGTTGGACGGGGGGATTGTAGTCGATGACCAGGGCGATGATGCATTGGAATACGCAAACGCCTGTCAGGTAATACACGATGATGGGTACGTCAATGCTGTCGTGAACGAGAAGAATGGCCCTGCAGACGACATAAGCGGCACTCAGCCAGACGGTGGCAGACACGATGTAAGACACGTATGTCGTATCCGGCGTATCATTGTACGTGATGGAAAAGAGCGAAATCATGGATACGGCGGCCGAAAGCAGCAGAAGGATCAGCAGGGACCGGGGGAGGGACAGTTCCCGCTTCTGGACGAGGGAATACAGAATAAGCGCCAGCCCGACGACGGCCAGCATCATTTTCGTATTGATTCCCGGCAGGAAGGTGAATTCAAACGGGAAATAGAACATGCTGACCAGGATCCCCGTCAGCAGGACTTTGAGCCATTTCATCAGCGATACAAGAGCTTATAGAACACTTTGTCCACCAGGAAGCGGTAGAAGTCGACGGCCGGGAACAATCCGTGCGCGGCGAACCACTGGACCAGCCGGGTCCTGAATGGCAGGTGTTTGTTTTGCATGATATAGGGATCGGATTCGGGGAACCATTCCTTCCAGATCCTGTATTGGGCCCGGTCTCCGGAAAAGAGGAGCGGGAGTTTCGTGTTTAATTTGAACAGGTTGACGTATAAGTCTTTATCTTCCGTCTCCCAGTCTTCCAGGCTGTCCAGCGTACGTTTCGTGTTGAAGAGAATGTCGTCCAGATGCCTTTGTGAGAAGGTATTGGAGAAAGCGTTGCTGTTCAACTTGACATAGTGGTACAAGGCTTGGTGGACGGCCGCCACCCTCCGGGCCTTCGTGGCCAGAAGGATCATCGTCATGTCTTCACCCATTCCGTGCCCGTCCGGGAAGCGGATGCCGCCGGAAAGATACAACTCCCTGCGGACCATTTTGTTCCAGACATTGTACTTCATCAGTCCGGCCAGGAATCCCTCCTTGATCATCCGGTCCGGTTCCGTATAGTCGGGCGTGACCATGTAGCGTTCCTTCTCCCCGAAGTTCAGGAAAAAGTCGCAGTAGACGAAATCGGCGCCGGTGCTTCCGGCGGCTTCATACATCTTCTCCAGCATGTCCTTTTCCACCCAGTCGTCGGAATCGCAGTGATAGATGAACGCCCCGGTCGCGGCGGCAAGGCCCGTGTTGCGGGCGGCGGGCAGTCCCTTGTTCACCTCGTGGGTCAGGATCCGCGCATCCCGGTCTGGATGCTTCCGGATCTCTTCTTCCAGGATGGCCCGGCTTTCGTCCGGAGAAGCGTCGTCGACAAAGATGAATTCCACCTCCCCCAGCGTCTGCTCCAGGAGGGAAACCGCGCAGCGCCGGATGAACGGGGCTACCTTGTAGAAGGGGATGATGACCGAAACTTTCATAAGGCGGAGAGGGTGCGGACACGACGGATGAAATCCATGTCGGACGAGTTGAATTTCCTGGCAAACAGGGCATCGGACTGGGCTAACGTGCTGAAATCCTCCGCCGTCCAATCGTACAGGCAGCCGTCTTTCCACCCGATCAGGCGGAGGTTGCCCTTCCATTCATCAGTCGTGTTATAAAGATTCTCCCGGAAAGGGGAGTCCCAGCAGAGGGTCTGCATGACCAGCTCGTCACAGCAGAAACTGTGGGAGAAGGTCTTCCGGATCCAATCCTTATGGGCAATGAAATATCTTGCCATGTCGTCCGTGATGCTGACCCAGTTGGCTCCTTTCTTGAAGCTGATGTCCCTGTTCCTGCGGATCCGGAGGATTTCCTGCGCCTTGATACAGGCACTGCGCAGACCTCGACGGAGGAGGCCGGCGTCCCGGAAATGCTTCGGGAACAGATGCCAGCGGCAGGCTTTCCGGACCAGTTCCGGCGTCATTTCCGTGACGGCATAGCCGATGAACTCCTTCCCGGCATGCTCTTCAAAGAAACGGTGGAAGGCATCCGGATTCTTCAGGGGAAGGTCCACGCCGGAAATCAGGTGATAATAGGCATAAGGCTCGCCCGATGCGGCGGCGGCCTCGAAAAGGGCCAGTTCCGTCTCTATCTGGGATACATCCCCCCACCGGACGTCGATCCGCCGGTCCAGGATATGTACGGGGGACTTTTGAGCTGTGACGGCAGGCAGGACGGGTACTTTCGCATCGAAATGGATGAAAAGGTCATTCCGCGCATCGTCCAGGGCATCGACCAGCTCCTGCAGCAGGGCGAACTCGGTGTGTGCGATGATCAGGAAGGCGTGTTTCATTTAAGATAGACTCTTGTGGCCCACAATGTTATCATTTCCTGAAATACCGGCCGACGTGCTTGATCCGTTTCATCAGGGACATGCGGTCGAGCCGGGAAAGCTGGTCCTGCCAGAAATCGTAGCAGAAGGCCTCGTCGAAGACGGGGGAGCGACGGTAGTAGTCCCACCAGATGTCCATGTTGAGGCACTCCTGTTTCCAGGGCTTGGGACCGTTGTAATGGACGATGCCGGACCGGAGGGCGTGGTCCAGTTCTTCCGCGCCGTGGATGGCTTCCATTTCCTGTCTTCTCTTGACAATCAGTTCATACAGGAAAATGGTCAGGCAGAAGGACGGGCCGACCGGCAGGATCCGGCCGTTGCAGGCGATGTTGAGGATGTCCATGTCCTGCTGCGGGAACGCTTTCTTCCCCAGTTCCTTGAACACGTCAATCATTCCGTCTTTCCGGATCTGGGCGAGGTTCATGACAATATTGCCGGCATAGTAATACCCCTTGCGGTAATCCAGTCCGATTTCATCCAGGTGCACCCGTACTCCGGGCCGCAGGGCGGAGCCGTTGTCGACCCCGGCGAAATAGCAGTCCCCCAGGTCGAGGTCGTAGTACCGGCTCAGGTCTTCCCGGAAGATGACGTCCACGTCGGAATACAGGATCCTGTCGTACTCGGGAATCAGTTCCGAAGCGAGCAGGCGGAAATAGGTCTCGACGGAGATGCCGCGGATCTCATAGGCGCCGAGGAAATCGTCGCCCACCTTCCGGAAGGTCATTTTGCAGCGCGGATAGCGGCGTGGCAGTTCCGCGAGCGCCGTCCCGGAGAAATCGAACTCTGGGCGGTGCAGGATGATGATGTCGTAGAACGTCTCCGGACCGGCGTTTTCCAGCAGGGAGGTCATGCAGACCACCGCCGGCATCAGCATCCGGTCGTCGAAAGAGAAGAGGATGGGGACTGTTTTCATGATTCACCCAGAAAATACTTGCGGACGAAAGGAATCCTTTTCATCAACAGGACGACGCCCAGCAGCGCGGCCGTCAGGATGGCGGCATAGAGCCAGAGCGGCAGGCCGAAGCGGTAGTCGATGCCGATGATGGCCGGCACGGTGAAGATGAATAGGCCGTTGATGGCATAGATGCCCAGCGTGTTCTGCCCGACAAAGGCGATGCCCTTTGCGACCGGACCGTCCTTGAGCAGGTTGTAAATGATTGTCAGTAAGAAGAATGCGACGATGGTCCCCGTCTGGTAGGCCAAGGCGCGCATCAGATAGTTCTCGTGGGACAGCAGGTACTGGACCGGCTGCCCCTTCCAGACGAGCGTATGGAAAAAGCACAGGAAGTAGAGGATGGCTGCCACGGTGACGGCCAGATACTTGTGCCAGTCTTTCATCTTGTCCTTATACTCCCAATACAGGATGCCCATGAGGAAGACGGGCAGTTCGCGGATGATCCGGAACTCCTCGACGATGTATCCGAAATGGCGGGAAGGGACCTTCAGCAGGAAGGGATAGATGAGATAGCCGGCTACGACGGCCAATCCGTACCACAGGTACCTGTTTTTCGACTTCGTCATAGGCCAGGCCACCATGTACAAGTAGAACAGGACATACAGGAACCAGATGTCCATCAGGCTCTTGATGATTTTGGTGGCGAAATCCAGATGGCTCGGGAGTTTGAGAAGGAGGAACAGGAGACTCCACAGGAGGGCAGGACGGAGGATCCGTATCCATTTCTTCCCGGCGAACGCCCCGAAGGACCGTTTCATGGACGGGACCATCAGGTAGCCGCTGATGAAGAAGAAAAGCGGCATGTGGAAGGTATGGATGACCGTATAGGCCCAGCCCGGGTCGGCGTATTTGGCAATGACGTGGCCGAATACGACGAGATAGATCAGGACTCCCTTCATGAAGTCCAGCGAGAGATCCCTGTTGGAAGTCCCCGTCATCGATAATCCCGTGTCAATCCGTGCCGGATTCCCCGGCATACGGCCTTGAGTTTTTCCCACTTTCCGTTCTCCCCGGCGAGGATGCTCTTCAGATACATCTGCGTCGTATACAAGACGCATTTCGTGCTCGGGTTGGATTTGTATTCCCGGTGCATCCAGAGCATGTTCCGGAACATGAAGTAGTATGTCTTCGCCGAATAATTGTAGCAGTCGATCCCGTGTTTCTTCGTGATTTTTCCGAACTGTTGCCGGAGGTTGTGCCCGGGAAGGGCCAGGATCCGGTAGCCGGCGAGTGCGGCACGGTGGCAGAACTCCGAATCCACCCAATAAATCCCGTAGGATTCCCGGAAGCCGCCGATGGCCAGACACTTCCGGACATCACAAAGCGATCCGCTGGTGATGGTCGATTCCACGGGGAGGACGCTCTCCTCCGTGCCGTACCGGCGGTTGACATTCGGCGCAAATAGGATGGCATCGGCATACGCCGGATCGCGCCTAAGCGATTCCGCCTGCTCCAGAAAGGCTCCGAAATCCTCGAATTCGCTGTCCTGGTCCATGGTCAGCAGGCAGTCGAAGCCGAACTCGGCGCAGTAGGCCAGGCTTTCGTTCAGGGCGTGGGCGATATATTGGTTCGTCCCGTCGCCCATGTATACGACCGGACAGGGGATATCCTGCGGGAGGCTGATTTCCTCCTCGGAATTCCGCCACAGGATCAGCGTGTCGAGATACGGCGCGATGGCCCGGATGTCCCTTTCCAGATCCTTCGGGTCCGGATGGAAGAGAACGATGCAGGCGGCGATTCTCATTGTTTCAGGATTGGGGGACCTTGATGATGCCGAGAGCCTTGAACAGGCTGAATACCATCTTTTGCAGCCACTCGGGGAGACCGGTCAATGCCAGAAACACCCGCCCGTGCCGGTCGGTTGACTGCGGATCCAGCAGGGGACGGACTTCCCGGCGGAAGAAGGCCAGCGTTTCCATCTTTTCCTTCTTGCCGTATCCCAGGATAAACATATTGTTGACGGCGCGGTTGGACAGCGCGACATTCTTGACATTCTGCTTCCGGAGGATTTCCTTCCCTTCCGGACTGTCCGTCCAGGAGCGCAGGACCTCCATGCTGTCTTTGACGAACCGGAGAAGGGGAAGGCTGTGGTGGACCCGCCGGGAAAGGCTGGAGGGTGAATTCTCCACATAGTGGTACCCCTCTTTCCCGATACAGACAATGGACCGGCAATACTGTATGTATTTGAAAAAGAAGACGGTATCTTCTCCGTAGCTGTATCCGGCCGGGAAAGCCAGACTGTTCTTTTCAAGGATTTCACGCCGGAACAGCTTGCAGCAGGGGGAGCCGAAATCGAGGAGTCCGTTCTCCAGGAAACAGGCGGGAATCGCTTCCCCTGCGGCGGTCGAATCGGAGAGATGACGACGGTCGATCTCCTCTTCGCCCCGCTCCTTTACATATCCCTGCAGCACGAGGTCGACCCCGTCGTCCATCCCAGAGAGGAACGTCTCGATGTACCAGGGCTCGCACCAGTCGTCGGAATCGATGAAACTGACGAAGGTTCCCGTCGCTTCTTCCAGTCCCCGGTTGCGGGCTGCGCTGACGCCGCCGTTGGCCATGTGGATGGCCTTGACGCGGGAATCCTTCCGGACATACCCGTCGCAAATGGCGGGGGAGTTGTCGGTGCTGCCATCGTCGACGGCGATGATTTCCAGCTCCCGGACACTTTGCGCCAGCATGGAATCCAGGCAGCGGGAGAGGCGGTCGCCGGTATTGTAAACGGGGATGATGACGGATATCCGATCTGCCATTCTTCAGTCCTCCTGGCCTTTTATGTGATGGAACAATCTGTCGACCAATTCCATATGGTCGGACGAGAACTTGCGGGCGAACCATCGTTCGCTGCGGACCAGTTCGTCGTAGTCTTCCTCTTTCCATGTATACGGGCTGCCGCGCTGCCAGTCGATCTCGCGCATGCACTGCTGATACTCCTGACCGTCCGGCCGGTAGAGGGTGCCGGCATACGGGGAGGCCATGAAGAAGGACTGGATGACGCGTTCATCAGGAATGAAGGAAAAACGGAACAGGCGGTTGATCCGCTGCTTCTGTCCCACCAGCCAGTCGACGAAGTCATGGGAAAGGGTAACCCATTGCGCCCCCTTGTACAACCGGAAGGGATAGTGGACGCGGATGCCCAGTTTGCGCTGGACTTTCACGCTGGTCCTGTCCACCCAGTTGCAGGCCCTCTGCCAGCGGGTTCCGTAGGGGCGGTACACCAGCAGGTGGTAGAACCGGGTCCGTTCATCCTTCTCCTCGTCGTGCGGACGGCAGAATCCGATAAAATTCCGGCCCGGATTGTCGTCCAGGAAACGATGGATTTCCTCCTGGCCCTTCAGCGGCATGTCCACGCCGGAAAGGAGATGGTAATACGCGTAAGGTCCCTTGCGGAGCGCCGTTTCAAAGAGGGCGATTTCGGCCTTGACGATAGACAGGGACCCCCAGTTGCAGGCGCGTCTCTCCTTGATGAATGTCATGTGGCTGTACCGGCAGGAGACGGTCTGGAACGGGGAAATGTCCGACCGTTTGTCGATATGGATGAACAGGTCGTTTTCCGGATGATCCAGGAGCAGGACCAGTCTCCGGAAGAGTTCCGGCTCATTGTGTGCGAGGATGCAGTATGCGTGCTTGGCCATGCCGGTGCGGTTACCCGTGTATGATGTCTTCCTTGCCGAAAAGCAGGCGTGCAAGGGTATCACTCTTCCTCAGGACCGACCCGAGCAGCAGGCAGACGGCCGTCAGCGCGAGGACGAGGGGAACGGCGGCGCAGAACTCCAGGAACGGATTGCCGGTTTCCACGAACCAGGCTCCGAGAGGATGCAGGTCGGGCAGGAAGAAGAAATGCAGGAAATAGATGTCCAGGCTCCTGCGGCCGGCGAACGAGAGCCATCGCCCCGCCTTCCCTTCACAAACCTTCCCGGCTGAACGGAAAAACAGGAATACCAGCAGGACGGCGGAGAGGGAGAAAGCCCAGTCGATCAGGAATCCCCAGTGCGCGATGCCGATATGGTGCAGCAGGAGCAGGAGGAAAGGGGTAAGGATCATGACCGTTTTTCCGGCGGCGGAATCCATGATCCGCTCAAGGGCGGCGAACTCCGACCGGATCAGGGCGCCGAAGGCGAAAAACTGGAAGTATTTGAAATTCTGGTAGGAAAGTGCAGCAGCGGTACGGCTGGACGTCCACTCGGGGCACAGGATATCCAACAGCGTCGGCACGAACGAAACGGCGACGGCGATGACAAACAGGACCCGTGCGGCGTTTTTCCCGCTCAGGAAACGCCGGAGGGGGAAATAGCCCGCCAGATAAAGGAGCATGAACAGGAACAGGAACGGCGTGAACCAATATCCTCCCTTGAACTGCGAAAAGACGACACTGTCCAGGGAACGGTGTTTCCAGACGGCGAATACCGTGACGAAGATCAGCGCCGGGATGATGAGTTCCTTCGCCTTCTTCCCCAGGAAACGGAAGGGGAAACGGCTTTCCTTCCCGAACCGCTCTTCCCGGTACATCAGGAAACCGCTGAGGAAGAATAGGATCGGAAGATGCAGGAGGGAGACGGTGTCATAGCAGAAACCGGTCTTCTCCGGGATACCGAAGGAAATGGCCGATACGTGGCAGTAGACCACCAGCAGCATGGCGAAACCGCGGATGCAGTCCAGGTATGGGATTCGATTCATCATTTGGTGAATAATATCCTGCCGGCAGCGGAGACATATTGCATGACGGCCTCCCGTTCTCCCTTTTCCATTCCCAGTACATAAACCGCTGCGGCCGTCGACAGGACGGCGACGCCGGTCACGGCGACCAGGCGCCAGAAGGACTCGGGCATCAGGAAATGGCACAGGGCGGGGAGGACCAGGGCGACGGCCGTCGTGAGCAGGCAGGGGAGGAGGACCCGGCGGAGGAACACCGTCCATCCCATCCCAATCAGTTTGGTGACCAGATGGGCCCGGACGAAGATCAGCAGGAAATAAATGGCCGCGAAGATATAATAGGACCATTCCGCCGAATAGCCGGCGTGGAATGCGATCCAGGTAAGGGGGAACACCCAAAGGGAGCAGAGGGTGTTGACGATCTGATAGCGCCTGATCTTTCCCGTGGCGAACTGCGCTTTCACCAGCGGCGAGCTGAGGATCAGGAACATGGATCCGATGAGGGACAGCCGGGTGAAGGAAACGGCGTGATCGGGAGGAATGTCGAGCCAGAGGTCCAGCAGGATCGGGGTCTCCAGGCAGATCGGGATGGCGAAAAACAGCATCAGGAAGAAGGAGAGCCGGGATCCCTTGCAGACAATGGTGCGTGTGGCTTCCAGTTCCCCTGCGGCATAACTCTTTGTGATCTGCGGGTCCAGGGCCACCATGAAATTGCTGGCGAAGCGGTACACCGCGCTGTTGACCTGGTCTGCAATGCCTCGGGCTGCGTTCAAAGTGACGCCGAAGTAATAGTTGATCAACAGGTTGACGCCCTGCGTGTTGAGGACCCATGAGGCTTCCCCGAAGAAGCTCCATCCGGCAAAGCCGCCGATTTCCTTGAGAAATGCCTTGTCGTAGACCGCCTTGAAATGGCACTCGGCAAAATGCCGTCTGCAGAACAGCACATACACCGAACGCATCAGGATGGTGACGAGCAGCAGCAGGATGGCATAACTGACCAGCCTGTCGACCGGGATGACGGGGAGGAGGAAAACGATGACCAGTTTCAGCACCCCGTCGAGGATGGAAATCCAGGCGAAGTCGCCCATCCGTTCATGGGCGATGAGGGCGGCATTGTAGGGGGCGCTGATGAGCCCGACCCCGAAGGAGGCGATGGAGCAGAGAAGGACCCAGAAGGCGGCCATGGTGCGGCCGTCCGGGATGTTCATCTTGTTGAAAAGGTACCAGGATCCGAAACCGCCCATGATGACGGCCATGGCGACGGCCATGGCGGACTGGATGATGACGGCGGTGGAGAATACCGTCCGGAGCCGTTCCGCGTCTCCTTTCCCGAGTTCGTAGGTGATGTACCGGCTGATGGCGGCCGAAAGGGAGGCGGAAAGGATGGAGAACATGCTGACGAAGCCGCCGACGACATTGTAGATGCCATAGTCGTCGACACCGAGCGTCTTCAGGATGACCCGGCTGGTGTACAGGTTCAGCGCGAACATGAAAAACATCCTGACATAGAGGATCAGGGTGTTTTTCGCAATGCGCCTGGAACTGTAGGTGGATTCGGCCATCAGCCGATCAGGTATTGGGCGAAGGGGGCGCCTTCTTTACGGGCGCGCCCCGTCAGGAAGTACTGCGGAAGGAACAGGACCACCGCGGTCAGATAGACTATGACATACTGCAGAACCCAGTTGTCCGTTAACCTGAAAACGAACGCCAGGGCCAGGACGTGCCACAGGTAGATCCAGATGGTGTTCCGGCCGATGAAGAGTAGCGGACGGACCCGGGAGAGGAGGCGCAGCAGGGGCTGGCAGAGCCAGATGAGGCTGCTGACGGCGATGCCGTAGGTGATATAGGGATACTGCGGCGGCCGCTTGAAGTACTCCAGGTCGAAAGGAATGCCGGGAATGAGGAAGATGACGAGGGCTGCGACTGTGAAGACGACGGCATACAGGATCCGCTCCCGGGTCGCGGCCGTCTTCATCCGGAGGCCGGCCATGAAGGCGGGAATGTAGCCGAGGAGGGACAGGATACAGCCTTCCCAGAGGTCTTTGACCAGCCAGCCGTCCCGTCCCTTGAATACCGGGACGAGAAAGGCCGTCAAGAGAATGAAGCCGGTCATGATGGCCAGATACAGGGCGGGACTCTTCACCGCCTGTTCCAGGGAGACGAGAAAGGGTGAAACCAGCATGACCAGCAGGAAGATGCGGATGATCCAGCCGTATCCGTCCAGGCACAGATACGTCCGGCCGATCTCCTGCCAGGAAGGGAAGGTGCACAGGCCGGACCGGGAGCCCAGGTACAGGATGATGAAATACAGGGTATAGAACAACCAGACCGGGACCATGAGCCGGAGGAAGCGGTGTCCGATGTACTTTCCATAGTCGTTGACCGGGCGGCGTGCGCTGACCAGCCCGGAGACGAACAGCATGAGCGGGACGTCGAAACTGCGGATTTGGAATAGGAGGGAGCCCGGGCCGAGGATATGGGCCAGGATGATCAATGAGATTCCGATGAACCTCATTGCGTCGATTTCCCTGATGCGCTCCGTCCGGGTCATTCCGAGAGCAGGAATACGTCGTATGTGTGATGGGTTACCCGTTTCTCTTCGGGCGGCAGCTGCATATAGTCTTTGTAAACCGTGCTGAGATAGGTATGCCTGTCCACGATGCAACGGTAGGGCTTTCCTTCGAACAGGACGTCCTCGTATTCACAGAAAAGCCGTGTCGGGAAGCGGTAGATAATGAAATCCCCGAATATGACCGTGCTGTAGGGGGATTGTTCCGGCAGGTTTTCGTGGGCGAGCCGGTTCAGTTCACGCTTGAGCGCGCCGATCCCGTGCGGGGAGAAATAGACAAGCCGCTTGATGCAGTACTTCAGGAACCAGACGGCCCTTTTCCCTCCTTCCATTCCCTTGTAATACGGGCAGATGTCCATGATCTTCTTGTGGATGGCCCTCAGGTGGTCGCCGTAGGACATCCAGTCTTCGGGCATGCCGTCGACGGGGAAAATGTCGATATTGACTTCCCACATCTTCTTCCCGGTCCGGGTGTCGACCATCACGGTCCCTTCCCGGCAGACCTTGAGAAACTGTTCCGTGCAGTCCGTCCTGGCGCTGAGGTCGACGACGAAATCCCGCTCGTGGCGGAAGGTCTTCAAGAACCGGTCATAATCCTCCCGCGGCATCATCAGGTCGATGTCGTCGTCCCAGGGGATGTATCCTTTATGCCGGACGGCCCCCAGCATGGTCCCTCCGCAGAGGGAATACCGGAGGCCGTTCGCCTGGCAGAATGAATGGACATCATCCAGCAGGGAAAGCTGTATGGCGCGCAATTCCGGAATGGAGAGGGCCTGCATCCTATTCAAAGACCGTTTTGAAATACAGGATATCCTTGGGATCGGTAATCTTTACATTCTTCTCGGAACCCTTGGACAGGCAGACCGGTTCCCCGACATCGAGCATCAGCGTCCCGATGAAGGCGGAGTCCCTGCCGATGCCCGTTTCATCGCTCTTCCGGTAGGCGGATTTCATTTTCCAGTAACGATAAGCCCGCGGTGAGCCGGCGCGGAAGGCGTTTTCCCGGGGAATATACCGTAAATCAGTTCGTTCCGGTCCCTGGAAAATGACGTGTTCGATGAGCGGCAGCGAGGAGAGGGCCCCGCCGAATTCCATGCAGTCGTGAATGACGTTGCTGATGACGAAGTCCTCCACGAGCGGGCGGACCCCGTCGTGGACGACGATGATGTCGTCCTCTTCGCAGTGCAGCGCGTCCAGGCCTTTCCGGATGGACTCCAGGGCGCTGGACCCGCCGGTGACGACCTCCCGCAACTTCGAGATGCCATACTGTTCCCGGTAAGCCGAGACCCTGTCCTCCCAGCCTTCGATGCAGACGACGGCGATCCCGTCGACGAGCGGATGCCGCTCGAAGATTTCAAGGGTGTATGCGAGGATCGGTTTCCCGTTAACCTCGATGAATTGCTTGGGGATCGTGGCTCCCATCCGGGTGCCGCTGCCGCCTGCGAGGATCAATGCGATGACCATGAATGTCTGTCGGATGATGATTTTTAATCAAAAGGTCTTGTCTGATCCTTGGGAGGGTACCAGACAAGACCTTGATTGTCAAGGAGTTCTACGCTCCGCGATTACTCGGAGAGACGGAACTCGATACGACGGTTGCGGTGGCGGGCCTCCGGAGTCTTGTTGTCCGTGACCGGACGGGTCTTGCCGTAACCGACGGAGGAGAGACGCTTGGCGTCGATGCCCTTGCCGATGAGGTACTTGACAACGGCGTTGGCGCGGTTCTCGGAGAGCACCTGGTTGTAGGCGTCGGTACCGATGTAGTCGGTGTGGCCTTCGACGACGACCTGGACGTCTTCGTTCTCCTTGAGCCAGGCGGCGACATCGTTGAGGACCGGGATGGCCTCGTCCGTGAGCTTGTAGGAGTCGAAGTCGAAGAGGACGATGCCCTCGTTGAGCGACTTGTTGATCTCGACTTCCTTCTCCTGGATGTCGCGTACATATACGGTGTCGACCTGCTTTTCGGTGACGACGACGGTGTCGCGGACGTACTTGACGGTCTCGACCGGGGTGACGACCGGCACAGGGACGTACTTGGACTTCTTGCCGAGGTTAAAGCGGAGGCCGAGGGTGGCGCTCAGGTTCATGCCCGGGAAGCGGTTGCCGTTGGTGAAGGCGGTGTTGCTGAACGCGGTGGCCTTGAAGTCAGGGACGATGGCGATCTTCTTGGTGATGTTGATCGGAAGGGCGATACCGGCACCGCCGGCGACCGTACCCTTGTTGATCTTCAGATAACCGGCGTGGACGTACGGGACGAGCCACTTGAGCGGGCGGAAGAGCGCGTCGGCGTGGACATAGTTGAACGGGTCCTTGCCGAAGTCGGTGTAGATGTCGCTGGTGGCGAGGCCCTGGTAACCGGCACGGAAACCGGCCCAGTCGTTGAACCACTTGCCGAAATAGACGTCCATGGCGAAGCCGGCGCCGTTGCCGGAGTTGTTCCGGGCGACGAACTCGCGGCCGTTGAAGCCGAAGTTCATGCCGCCGCCGATACCGGCGAACCAGTAGTCATTCTCCTCGACGGCCGGAACCGTCGTCGCCGCATCCTGGGCGAAAGCCGCGAAACTGGTACCCAGCGCAACGGCCAATGCAATGATTTTGTTGAATTTCATATGCTTACTTTATTATGATTTTTCTATTAGAAGTGGTACACGGCACCGAGGGACAGGAACACCCGCAGGTCGAACGGGAAACCGGCATAACCGTGGAACGCGTCGAAATCGCCGGGGTGCGGCATCAGGCCGTTGAAGTTGTCCGTATAGGCTTCACCGCAGAGGTCGGCATAGATGCCGAGGCCGAAGGGGAGCGTATACTCGGCGATGGCGCCGAGACGGAAGGCGATGACCTCGTTGGGGCTGTGGATCTGCTGCCAAGGGTGGATCATCTGATACGTCTTGTAATACTCATTGTAATCCGTCGCCGCGAATCCGAAGGTGTGGGCGCCGCCGATACCGGCGTACAGTTTGGGATCGAAAGCGGAGCGGACGTCGTTGAGCCCGTTCAGGTGAAGGATGGCATCAACGAAGCAGGAGATGCTCTTGAAGGTGTAGGGGTAGAACTGCCTGCCCGTTTCCATCATGTTGCCGGCGCCCGGGTTGACGGCGTAGCCGACATTTCCGCGGAGACCGAACGTACGGTTGAAGTCATAGCCTACGCCGACGGAAGCCTGCCAGGTAAAGAGGTCTTTCTTGTGGTCGAAGTACTCGTAGGCGAACGAGTTCTCGTTCCGGGAGTACATCGGGCCGCCCTGGACGGAGATGCTGAACTTGCCCGTCGGATCAAAGGGCTGGTTTTGCGCGGAAACTGCGGTTACCCCCACGAAAAGGGCCGCGCAAATTGTAATAAACTTGTGCATATTCGTTGATAATTTTAATGATTTCTTGGAAGGCATCCTTAACGGCTTCGCCCTTGCCCCTGAACGTATCAGGCGCAAAATCAAGGAGTTATGATGAAATGACTCGCATTTCCGATGACAAAGATACGCATTATCTTCCGAAAAAAAAAGAATCCGGCCTTTTTTCGACCGGATTCGCTATGGATGGAGCGGGGAGCTTACTCGTCCGCCGCCAGCGCCTCCAGCGCGGCGTGGACGGCCGCGAAGGGGAAGGACTCGACGAGCGCATCCATCCGTGCGGCGATGGCATCGTTGCAGAGGTTGCCGATGGAGCCGGCGTGGGTATGGTGCAGGGTGCCGGTGAAGCGGAACGAGCCGGCGGCGATTTCGTCCGCGACCTGCCGGTAGGCGTCGCGGAAGGGGACGCCCGCCGCGGCGCGGCGGTTGACCTCCTCCACGCTGAATGACAGGGCGTAGCGCGGGTCGTCCATCAGGCCTTCCCGCACCCGCATGGCGGACACGGCGTAGTCCGCGATGTCGAGGATGTCGTCCATCCTGTCGAACAGCGGCAGGAACTCTTCCTTGAGCAGCTGCAGGTCGCGGAAATAGCCGGAGGGGAGGTTGCCCGTGATGAAGCGGATGGTGCCCGGAAGGCCCTGGATGCGGTTGCAGGAGGCCCGAAGCAACTCGAACACGTCGGGATTCTTCTTGTGGGGCATGATGCTCGACCCCGTGGTCAGGTTGTCCGGGAGGGAGATGAAGCCGAAATTCTGGCTGTTGAACAGGCAGCAGTCCATGGCCAGTTTCCCGATGCTCTCGGCAAGGGATGCATAGGCGAAGGCAACCTGGCGC
>JAEEGL016124215.1_pt1 | contig 15897 bp, 11 predicted proteins | sample 9134231 | NCBI WGS metagenome assembly JAEEGL01 (sample SAMN16246548, study PRJNA631951) | gut metagenome | biome: gut microbiome; feature: rumen; material: fiber-attached | host: Bos | place: Iran: Karaj | collected 2018-10
AGTTCTCTTTCGAGCGTCTCTTTCCGCTCCTTCTCCTGTGTGACCCGGATGGTGAGAGTCTTGTTCTCCTCCTGCATCTCCTTGAGCCGCCGGTTGAAGGACTCAGACTGGGTCTTGCTTGTCTCGGAAAGGGTTTTAACTTGCTTCTCGAGGGAGGACAGTTGCTCGCGGTCCTTCTTCCGGTCCTCGGCATTCCCCTTGTTCAGTTCATCCAGCCTCTTCTGCAGGTCCGCGTTCTGCTTCTTGGCGGCTTCGAGCTGTTCCTTGAACTGGGCTTCGATCTTCTTGGACAGTGCAGCGGTGGAGTCGGCCTTCTTCTTTGCCACGCTTTCAACGATATCCTTGAAATAGGTCCCGAGAAGGGATGGGGTCCCCTTCTCGAGGTCGGCGATCTCGTTGATGAACACCTTGTCCGGAGTGTGACCTACCGCCGTGATGACGGGGGTGCGCATGGATGCGACGCATTCGAGTATCGAGAGGTCATCAAGGGCCTCCAGGCCGGCACCTCCTCCGCGGATGATGCAGACGCAGTCGTGCCCATTCTCGTCAGCCTGCCGGAGCATGCGGATGAACTCGTCAGGACGAGTGAAGGTAGCCCGGTACTCCCTGAAGTCGATCATCACCCCAGCGGCCTTTTTCCCTGCGTCGAAGTCCTTGTCGGTAATTGACGTCTGGGCGTAGACCAGCGCCACGGATGGCCTCCTGTCGGCATAGATGGCCGCCTCGAGGATGCCGTCGACATTCTTGAATCCTGCTTTGGCCTTTTCGCTGCGAATCTCGATGCGTCGCCTGTCGTCCTCGGAGATGGTCTGTTCCTGGACGATATCCATGCCGGTCACGTTGAGTTGGAGCTTGACGGAGCAGTCGTTGGAGATCTTGCGGTCCACGAATCCCTTGAGATCAACCAGATTGCCGTCAGAGAGGTGGGAGCGGATTTCCGAGGAAACAATGATGGTCAGTTCCTTGGAGGACAACTCGTCCCGGAGGAGATCATAGTAGGCACCGCCGTACTGGATTCCCTTGCCCGGATGGTAGATGCCGCGGACATGGACAATGCCGTTGGTCTTCCGGGCAAGCGCCTCACTGAAGAGCCCGATGACTTCGGAAGGTCTGTATGTGACAGGCAAGAGAAGTCCTGGCGTGGATTTCTGGATTTCGCTCATGGTGCTGCTTTCGTGATACAAAAGTACGCAATTATCGGCGTTTTTCAACGCCGATGGAGACACGGCGAATCTCCCTTTCGCGATGGCCTTTCATTTATGACACCTTTATTGTCTCTGAGGGACGTTTTATTTATCTTTGTCTCTGGAATCATCGTTTTTAGCAAGATAGCATTATGGACAAGTATCCCGTTGGTCAATTTGTGCGGGTTCCGGACTTCACCTTCAGCCCGTCAAGGTATATCGAGTATGAGAATGGCGCGATAAAATCCCGGGGCCTGACACACCTTAAGGTGGTGGTCAGGAACTCAGACAGCTATTGGGACCAAGGAGACCCAATCGCCGTCACCCTGGTCGGGAATGACATCAAGGCATTGATTGACTCGTCGTTCGGATTTGAACAGTGTCTTGCGAATGACGACAGGCTGCTGATGATGGGTGATCCCTTCACCATGGGGGACAGGAGATATTCTCCTACGGAACCGATTGCCTCCAGTATCTTCACGGAGAACGGGATCCCCGTGAAGATGTCATTTACCTTGAATACCCGGCTTATTGAGATGATGTAAGCAGAGTTGGGCGTGTTTTTCCCGGAGTTTTTCGTATTTTTGTCCTATGAAATCGAAAGAACCCCGCATCTACGCCGGCTTTCAGCGCCCGGCTTTCACTCCCGAGATCATTACGGAATTGCGCCCGGATGAGGTGTTCGTTTTCGGGAGCAACCTGGAAGGCATGCACGGTGGCGGAGCGGCACTGGCTGCATTCAAGTATTTCGGCGCCGTTATGGGATGCGGCGTCGGTCTCCGCGGTCAGAGCTATGCCATTCCGACAATGCAGGGAGGAGTGGAGACGATCGCCCCTTACGTGGACCAGTTCATCGCCTTTGCGAAGGAGCACCCGGAGCTGTTCTTTTATGTCACTAGAATCGGATGCGGGATTGCGGGATTCCGTGATAAGGATATTGCGCCGCTTTTCAAGAATGCCGTATCCCTGGAGAATGTCGCACTTCCTGAATCGTTTGCCCGGCTGATATGAAACGATGCTTGAGTTTTTCCTGACACCGACATGAGTAAGAAAAGACTCTATATCGACATGGACGGGGTCCTGGTGGACTTCCAATCGGGCATTGACCGGCTGGATGAGCGGACCTGCGAGGAATACGCCGGCCGCCTTGACGAGGTGCCGGGGATCTTCTCGATTATGGGCCCAATGCCTGGCGCCGTCGATGCGGTTCACCGGCTTGCCGGGAAGTACGACGTCTATATCCTCTCCACCGCCCCCTGGAAGAATCCATCGGCATGGGCGGACAAGGTCGCCTGGGTGACAAAGTATCTGGACGATGTCCTGCACAAGCGGATCATCCTCTCCCATCATAAGGACCTCATTAGAGGCGACTATCTCATCGACGACCGGCCCAATCACGGCGCAGACTCCTTCGAAGGAGAGTGGATCCGGTTCGGAAGCGTTCGGTTCCCCGACTGGGCGGCTGTTCTAAAATACCTGTTATGAAGGCGGGACTGATCCTGGTCATTCTAGTGTCCCTCGCCTCGGTCTGCTGTCTGGTTCGCCCAATGTAAACGAATAGTGTTACAACTACGATGGAAGAACCCGTCCTAAATGCACACAACAAGGAGGAGTACCCTCCCAGCCAGACCATGGAGTACAGCCCGTGATGCCTAGTTGAACTGCAAGGACGGCGAAGATTGTACTTTTTCTCATCCAGCGCTTTTCTAAGGTTGATGTATTATATCTCTAGCGGAACCTGGGCACTTGTTGCCTTGGTTAATACTGTGCGTATACGGAATCAAGGTAGGCAAGAATCTTGTCAATCGTTTCCTGTCCTCTATTGGCATCATGTCGGAACTGGCGGTCGACGTTTTTCTTCAATTCGATAACGCCTTCATCAAAGATAGTCTTGCTATAGTGCTGCAAATCAAGATAAGCCATGTCGTATAAATATTCGTTAGTCCGAACTATTAGAGGCATGCTTCCGCTTAGAGAGAAATCGAACGGATTAGGCGAGGGGATATCCAGGGCATTGGCGATTGTGTAATGGAATTCTTCATGAAACTTGGCAAGCATCATCAACCGGTTCATTCTCAACATCTCTTCATCTTTTTGGGCGATGGCCTTCGATAGGCAGTAGAAAATATTATCTGCAATCTCCCGGCGTAATTCTTCTGTTTGCAGGAATGGGTTCCTGTAGATGGACATGATGTTGAACGCAAGCCCTAGCGACTTGTAGTCCTTTGCTCTCATTAACTGGCTGGATGACTTATTGACGGCAGTATACAGATCAATCAGTGCCTGTATCTCATCCCTGCCGGGATTTGTCCTGCTGAGGGTAACAGCCTTTTGGGCTAATTTGTCGATATGGGTTAACTCTACGGTGGTTCCGGAGTTGTCATTTTCGGAACGAGTGTTTTTGGAAAATAGATTTTTGAAAATACTCATAGGATTATAAACTAATTGGGCACAAAAGAATGAAACAAGAGTTGTATAGGATTCAGCAAATTGATTAATAGCATTCGAGCATGATACATATTCCCTCAGTATTGTTATCGCGAGGTTGACTTCTGCTTTCTCCGAGCAGAAAACTCGGGAAACATGGAATGAACGACAGCTGGTAGTTTTTCATCTGGAGTGTTCTCCTGCTTACACTTCAAGATGTAAGAAAGAATACGTGCGTTATGACTTTTAATGTCCTTTGTATCCATTACTGACTGAAGTGTTTGGAAATAGTCCTTTACCGACATATGAACAGAAGGGTCAAGCGTAGAATCCAGATACACAAGAAGGTTGATGCATTCTTGCGACTTGTATTTTAGCTTCGCTGCTTTGATGGAATTAATCAAGGCTTTTCTGCCAGACGGACATGCTCCAGGCCACCTGATCGCCTCCTCTTGTTTTGGAATAATCAACGTGTTTGATGGTACCTTTGATTGGCTGTCTTGGTATCCTGGTAATTTCAAATACAGTGAGATGTCGTTGAAGGCATCATTCTCATCCTTATTGTCAAAGATGGAATTGACAATCTCCAGCAAGAGCGTGTAAACAGGACTGTTCTTTTTGTCTTCTTCCCGTAAACTGGCAAGTGATAGGGTATAATACGATTTCTCCGGTATCGCATCGTCCGTCGGTAGAGATCGATACTGATTGACAAGTTTAATGGCCAAAGGACCGGTTTTCTTATAGAGTCGATGCTCATAGTATGTCCGGGAGAATCTGCTGGCTATGGAAATAATCCTGTGCTGGTACTCGGTGTACGCATAATACGGTGTTTCCTTCTCTACGGCAAGGACAGCTTTTAACTCGTTTTTATCGTCTTTATTGACAGACTTTTTGCGAGGCGTCCTATCATCGGTAATATAAACAGATTCAATGCGCCTGATGATATCATCATGTGCCAGCCCTTCTTTTTGGGCCTGCGCTATGTTGAACATCATAAAGTACAGCTCCTGGAACCGCTTCTCGTTCAGATAGCCAAACTGAAACGCATGGGAGAAGAAGTCATGGAAAGACTTTTCTTCGCGAGGCTTATAGGTCTTTGCTATGCGATCTATTTCGTTCAGGCAATCATTTTCAGATGCTTTCAGGTGACGGACACGATGATGGACAAGATGGTGGGCGATGTCTATGAACTCGTCAATCTCCTTGTTCCCGGTTTTTGACATAGGATAGATTTCTTCCGGATCAGGCCGGCTGCGTTTCTTGCTTTGCGTATGTCGCCGTACTGCCTTCTTCGCCGCATCCTTGGAAGGGACTCCTTCTTTTAGGCCTTTTACAATATCCTCTGAAACGGCATACGATTCCGCCCCATCCTGGAACTTCATCTTCTCGCAAAAGGAGATAACAAAGTCATAGAAATCTTCTCCCTTCCCTGAAGATGCATACTCATCCAGTATAAGACGGACAACATATGGAGTGTTCTGAAGTGCGGAATAGCGATTTTTGTATGAGCCTACCTCCTCCATCGCGGAAATGTAATCCAGAAGGTCCTGTCTACCGTCCTCGTATCCCTCGGCAAGATTGGCTATGGCTGATTCGTCAACCGGAGTGTTCGTCGCATTATGGGGTTTAATGTCAACGTATTGCCTCCTTCTATACGTGATAAAGGCGGCAATAATGAGAGCAAGGATGACGACTATGATTATGAAACCTACCATATTCTTCTTTCGGTCAAGGTAGCAATCGTATCAATCGTTTTCAAAGCTGTTCGACAACCTTCATGAATGCTTTTTCGTTTGAGTCCATTTCCTCGCAGAACATTTCATATGTATTAACCCCGGACGGAATGGGCAGGTTCAATAGGAACATATTCCCGCCATATCCGAGAAGAGTTGCCTGCTTCGTCTTGATGTCCTCTCCACCGGGGACCAGGAAACCTCCTTTCCCCAGTTGACGGACATACATATATGAGATGACCTGGGCAAGATCTTCCCTGGAGATGTCTGTCAGAGATGCCCCACTGTACTTTTTGTATTTTGCATCCAGAACAATCTTCTCGTTATAGAAATCCGGATAACGAGGTACCCGATTATTCTCAAACAAATATATGGGATAACGGCCGAGTTTGTTTTCAGGGTGCTTGAACCCAATGTCAGAAAGAAGGGTGTTGAGATACTCTTCCCAGAGCCAAGCTCCGTCGAATAAGACCCCATAAACCGTGTCATCATCTTTCCCGTACTTGATTTCTTCCTGTCTGAGAATTTGTAAGCATAGCCTCCGGAGTGGTTCATATTCGGAGTAATAAGGATGAATCTTCGACCTAAGATTTCGGTTGATGATACGGCTTCTCTCCCTTCTTTCGTAACGGCTTGTTGCATCAAGGACGAGGCTGACATTATCCTTGGTTTCTTCGTCTCGAGAGAGGATTCCGGGACCGAATTCCTTGATCCGGATATACTCGATGGTATGTCGAACCAGTTCCATCAGGTCATTGTCAGCCGTATGCTCTCGAGTCCGATAGGCAATGCTTCCTGTAAAAGGGAAATTGAGACGGATATGCCTGGAAACATCGATGGGGCCACGGACACGGTTGTCATTGTATTGATGCGTAACATACTCCTTATAAATGCCTTGTGACAACGCTCTATTGAGGAAGAAAGGGAACAGGAACAGAACGAAATCGAATACTGCCTCCGGATCGGTGCTATGCCGCAGGTCAAAAAGGTTCACTGAGAAGACTCTCTCCAGCATATAATGCATGAAGTAGTCGTTCTCATCATTGTCAAACCTGGAATGAATACGGAGCATCGTCTGGCGACACCCCACGAATCCCATCAGGTTACCAGTAGAAGCGACGTTCCCATGGATATCGATGATAGTACTGTCACCGATTCTGTCGCCATATGCATCCAGACTATCGGGGAAAACAAGAAGAGAAACGTCTCCGTCTTCCTGACCACACAGTCTTTTTACTGTGCACCCGGAAATCAAAGAGAGGTCATCCCACTGCTCCTGTGCCAGGAAGAGCTGTTTGTCCCTTGCATTGTCTTGTATGGTAACCTTTGTTGCCATGCATTATCCCTTATAATTGTCGTAGGCTTCTTTCAAGATCTTGACTTTTTCTTCGATTCCGCGAGTACCACGGAGATATTCGGCGAGGATTCCCCGGATGTGATACTCCCATAACTTCTCGAAATCACCGTCATAGTTCTCCAATTTCAGGAAATATGAGGGACCGATGTCATATGCGCTGGTCAGGCCAACCTCCTTTTGCTTCAATGCTTTGTTTAGCGCCGCCATGCAACGCTTAGCCGCTTCGCTCCATTCGGGGATCTCTTCGAACATACCAATCCGGTCTTCCGCCTTGACCTCCATCCATGCGAAACGTCTTCGGATGGCAAAATCCATGCTTTCAACACCGCGGTCTATATCATTCATGGTGCCGATGACATAGACGTTTTCGGGCACATAGAACCCTTTTTCGAAAGGATCTCCGGGTTCAACCAGATTCTGGTACTGGGTTTTTACGCGACCTTTAGTTCCACGGTAACTGGGCTCAATCGCGAAGAACAGTTCCCCGAAAATCTTGGACAACTCGCCGCGATTGATCTCATCGATGATGAATACGCGAGCAACAGGACCAGAGTTTGTCCCCTCGACTAGGCCATACTTATTCTTCAGCAACTGATAGACCCCTTTGTAATAGCCTTTCCAATAGATTTGTTGCTCCCAATCGCGAATACGTTCCTTGGTAAGAGATCCGTTTTTCTTCATCTTGGAGGAGTTTTCTTGATTATCATCAAGAAGCTCATTCGTATCAAGTTGAATCAAGGACGTGTCTTGAGACGGGAAGTTGTAAAGATCCAGGCTCCCTTTGCTATTGACCATTATTCCGAAAGAGGCACTTCTGTCAATCCCAGACTGGATGATCATCGGTGAAGAATACGACGAAAGGTCCCCTATCAGTTTACCATACGCCTCATCAAAGTTGACCGTTCCACTGGAATTAAGTGCGTCAGCACAGAACTGCTTGAATACGCCGTTCACCCGTTCAAAAGTTCCTTCGTCGTTTGGCCTCAGCCCTTCCACGAAATCCGTATAATCATACGAAGGATGAAATTGTACAAACCCCGGATTGTCATCTCCTATCGCTTTTGCAATCTGCTTTGCAAGATAGGTTTTCCCAGTGCCGGGAGCACCGGTCAGGATGAGATTCTTGTTGGCTTTGAGAAGTTCAATATACTTGTCCATATCGGTATCGTTGTCGCTGTTGTTTTTCTTCAAATACTCATAGAGGTGCCATCCGAACACGGCGCGGTGCCAGGGTTCCTTAAACGTGACTTTTTCTTGGAAATAAGCCATCAGTGTCTGATTATCCTCCAACCAGTTTCCCGTCTTTTCGGGGAGAGATTCGTCCTGGTGACGTATACTCTTATACAAATGATAGAAGCGGTCTTCAGAGATAATTGAGGTAAGAGATTCCGGGAAGAGGCCCGCCCATAGCCTATGATAAGCCGCATACTTTTTCTTGCTCGTTAAGGTCGAAATACGTTGAAACAGCTGATCATAATCATCTTTGTAGATAATCCCTGCATCGACGCTTCTTCTCAAGGTTTCATAAATATCCGGCCATATAGCAAGAATGCTCTTGTATTCATCGTATGTGTACATTCCTTGCGAGTTGGCCGAGATAAAGTTGTCATCCACCCTGATGAAGAAATCCTTGGTTTCGTCGGAAACATCTTCGGCGGTTTTCCCCTCTCCAAACATCCCAAGGAACAGTTTCACGCTACTCTCATACTTTGGGAACCATTCCCAAAAAACTTGTTTATTTGACGAAATGGCACGGTCATATATCTTTTGAAGCCAGTTCTTTTGATGGGATTCTTTCATATAATACTGCATCTGCCAAAGGATATCCTGCGCGTTGAGAAGTTCGCTCCAGAAATACTGGTCCGTATCATGATGAAGCGCTGCTTGTAACTCTTCGTCCTCCTTTTCAAGGGGAATGAGTTCTTGAAGAAGATCCAGGAAGTGAGAAAACTTTTCCCCTGCGCCCTTTCCGGAAATCCCCAAGTATTTGCAATAGGTCTCGTAAATCGTGCTGGTGTACGGCGTATATTGCTGGGGATCATAACAGGCAAGGAAGGCGGCTGCCGTCCTTTCGTCACCGAAAGGCGTCTTTCCCGCCGGGGTAATTGACTTGGCGGCGGTGGAGAAATCCTGAATACGGTCGTTCAACGGCTTATCCTGAAGAAGCTTTTCGAAGACCGCATAAACGTCATCAGGGCTACTGTCCAGCATGGATAACAGGGTCGCTCCAACATAGCGCCGTTCAACGAAATTGCACTCCTTAGAGACCAGGAAACGGATGATGTCCTTGAGCGGTTTCCCGCTTATGGAAGCAATCTGCCGCCATTTGTACAACTCATTGCTCCTGATACTGTCGAGGCCTTCAGACAGGATCGGTCCGCGGTACTCCTGCAAAAGCTTTTTATGAAGAAGCTCTCGCAGGACGTCGACAAGTTCCGGTCGCAGCGTCCACTCGAACCGACCTTTGCCAAGATCCTTTCCCAGCATCGGGATGGCCCAGAATGCTTCTTCCTTGTTCTCTTCTCTTTCGATACGAAACTTGTTCCCAAGGAACTTTTGGGAAAACCGTCCGAAATTGACAACAATGTTATTGACGGCTTTGTAACTCATTCCATACTCTTTCCCGATGTCCGTACATGTGCGTTTGTTATGCGGACTCCGGAGAAACATCAGAAGGGCACCGATTTGTTGCTCTCGCCCTGTCTTTTCCGCTGCCCGAAGGACAGATAACCACTCATCCCTCGTGACGAACGGGTCCGTGACATACGTGCCATCAGGCAGGCGTTTCAGTTTTATCGTCTCCATAAACTATAGTTGCTTCCTCTCCGCAAACAGCATCTCCCCGATCGCGGTCATGATCGCCTCGTACTTCTCGTTGTCCTCGAAGAGCTTGGAGAAGGTCTCCTGCGACTCCTGGTAGCTTTCTGCCGCCGCGTCGTCGAAGATCTTCGGGAAGACGCTCGAGAGGAAGATCTGCTTGTCCTTCGCTTGCTGGATCTTCTTCATGACCTTCTTGTCCGCGAGCATCCGGTCATGGAGATTGCTCAGGAGAACGCGGTCGCCGGAGGTGAAGTTCCCGCCGTAGCGGGCGTTGATCCGGTCGATGATGACATCCAGCGGTGACTTCTCGTCCTTGCCGGCGGCGCTGCGTCCGTCGGAGGCCTCGAACTCGCCGGGCTTCTTCTCGAGCTCGATGTCGCCCTCGTGGGTCTTGACGAGCTTGTAGTAGTCCAGGCGGAGCTTCCCTTCGAGGTCGTACATTTCGACCTTCTCGCCGGGGACCAACTCGACCAGCCAGCTGCAGAACTCGTACTCCTTCTGCATGTCGGCGTCGAACATCCGGACGATCTGGCTGATGAACCCGTACCACCGGACGAAACTGCGCAGGTTCCTGCGGAACTGGTAACGGTCATCCTCGTCTTTGGCGAGGTACCGATCCACGACGGGCTTGAGAATGCCTGTCATCTTGCCGAGCGTCCTGTCGTCCTTCTTCTCCTCACCGGTGAGACGGACGAAGAAAGTGTCGATATCCCGCTGGTCGTAGATCCCGAAGTCGCGGAGCGTCCGCTGTGTCTCGTAAATGAGATTGACGTTGACGTCGCCCAGCAGCATCGTCTCCTGGTAGAACGGCTGGAAGGCGTCATGGATCTCCTCCTCGGTATTCACGAAGTCCAGCACGTATGTGTCGTTCTTCCCTTCGCAGATACGGTTGAGCCGGGAAAGGGTCTGGACAGCCTTGACGCCCTTGAGCTTCGCATCAACGACCATCGTATGCAGCAGGGGCTCGTCGAAGCCGGTCTGGTACTTGTTCGCCACGATCAAGCAGTTGAAGTTCTTGTGGAACTCCTCCTTGGTCTGCAGTTCGGAGATGTGGGTGCCGTCGGGACGGACGTTCATCCCCGGCTCGGTGTACTCTTCGTCACCGTCCTTGACGACGCCGGAGAAGGCCACGAGGATGTCCATGTCATCATAGCCGTGTTTCAGGATGTACCGCTTGATCTCATGATAGTAGCGCACGGCGGAGAGACGTGACGGCGTGACGACCATCATCTTCCCCTTGCCTCCGATCTTGTGCATCGTCGTGGCGCGGAACGTCTCGACGATGATCTCCGCCTTCTGGGAGATGTTGTACGGGTGGAGTTCCTGGTACTTCCGGATGACCTTCGACGCACGGGACGACGGGAGGTCCGGGTTGTCCTCGACGGACTTCGCGATCTTGTAGCAGGTCTTGTAGGTCGTGTAGTTCAGCAGGACGTCCATGATGAACCCCTCCTCGATGGCCTGGCGCATGGAATACACATGGAAGGGCCGGTGACGGCCGTCGGCGCCCTCCCAACCGAAGAGACGGAGCGTCTGCGGCTTGGGCGTCGCGGTGAATGCGTAGTAGGAGAGGTTCGGGTGCTGACCGTGGTGCGCCATCTCCTCGATGAGACGGAGCATCTGGTCGTCGCTGTCGCCGGTGGGGTCGAACTCTTCCACGTACTCGGCGTACTCCGCCTTGGCCTGGGTCGTGTCAGCTAGGGCGGCCTTGGTCTTCAGCGCGGCGGTGCCGGTCTGGGACGAGTGGGCCTCATCGACGATGACGGCGTAATTCCGCCCCGGAACCTTCTCTACGTTCTTATAGATGTACGGGAACTTCTGGATGGTCGATACGATGATCCTTACGCCGCGGTTGACGGCTTCCAAGAGGTCCGCTGATGTCTTGTTGTCACCGATGGTCTCCACGGCGCCGAGCGTGTGGTCGAAGCCGGAGATCGTGTCCTGGAGCTGCCGGTCGAGCACGGTGCGGTCCGTCAGAACGATAACCGAGGAGAACACGGGGGCGTTCTCCTCCGTATGAAGGGAAGCGAGACGGTACGCGACCCAGGCGATGGTGTTGGACTTGCCCGATCCGGCGCTGTGCTGGATGAGGTAGTTGTGACCGGGGCCGTCGGAGGAGGTGGCGGAGATGAGTTTCCGAACACAGTCGAGCTGGTGGTAACGCGGGAAGATGAGCGTCTCGCGGCCGTCCTTCCTCTGCAGGTGGATGAACTTCTGCAGGATGTCCATCATCGAATCCTTCCGGAAGACCGTGTCCCAGATGTAATGGGTGACATAGCCGGACCCGTTCTCGGGGTTGCCCTTGCCGCCGTCCACGCCGGGCCCGTTGGAGCCCTGGTTGAACGGCAGGAAGCGGGTCTTCTCGCCATCGAGGCGAGTTGCGACCTTCGCCTCGTAGAGATCGACGCAGAAGAAGCCCAGGATGCGGCGGTTGAACTGGAAGCAGACCTCGCGCGGGTCGCGGTCGGTCTTCCACTGGAGTTCGGCGTTCTCGACTGACTGGCCTGTCATCTGGTTCTTCAGCTCGAAGGCGAACACCGGGATGCCGTTGACCGCAAGGACCATGTCCACGGACTTGTGTGCGTCCCGTGACGAGTAGTGCCACTGGCGGTACACTTCGATGCGGTTCTTCCCGTACAGGTCAGCGGACGTCTGGTTCAGCGAGGATTCCGGCTTGAAGAAGCAAACACGGAAAGCGATGCCGAGGTGCTTGAAGCCGTGCCGAAGGACGCTGACGACGCCGTCGCGGACGCAAGCGTTCTGGAATTCAAGGCAGAACTTCCTCTCAGGGTTGACCTTGTTCTGGAGGCAGAAGCGCGCCCACGCCTTCGGCTGGGTCTCCTTGATGAACTCCGTCAGGGCGCTCTCGAACAGGCCCAGGTCGGCGCTATATGCCGCCGTGCCCTTGGTGAATCCGCCTTCCGGGGAAAGGAAGAAGGACTCAATGTCGCTCTCGAAGCGCTTTTCAGTCTTGTCGATGTTAATCATTTGAATATCGGCTTCAAATCTCTATCGTAATTGGAAAATGACAGGGAACGTATAGGTCACCCGGACGGGCTTTCCATCTTTGTATCCCGGCGACCACTTAGGGGATTTCGACACGACACGAACGGCCTCATTATCCAACGAGGCATCAACGCCACGAACGACCGTCACGTTTGTGATCCGACCATCCTTCTCAATGGTAAATTGAAGAGTGACGCGTCCCTGTATGCCGTTTTCCTTGGCAATCTCGGGGTACTTCAACTGACCATTTACCCACATGGAAAACTCATTTACATCGCCTCCATTGAACAGCGGCTGGACATCCAAGTCAGACAGGGTTAACTCATCATCGTTTTTCTCTGCATGAGTCTCTTCCGAAGGGACATCTGCCTCGTTAATGAATACTGCATCTATCAGTCCTTTGTAGGTTTCAGAATCGATAACGATGTCATTGAGTACTCCTTTTACGGCGACGATGTCTCCTTCATTGAGATTCATTGCCCGGAATCGCTTCTCGGCTCCCAGGTCTCTCTTCTGCAGTTGGATGGGAATGATATAATCGTTCTCCTCGACGAAGAAGATAAGTTTTGAAGAGTCATGTATCCCGGCGAAATGCGCCTTGATGCAGTAATGCTTGTAATCCTTCCCTTGTATTGCCTCGCTGATAGGGGTATATTTGGGGACGGCTTGCCCAAAGCTCACGAAAAGCGAGAACATAACGAGGAGGATGGTCGATATTGTTCGTTTCATATCAAATGATGTTAATCCGAGAAATCATAGAGACCTTTCAGGTTATCCTTCAGCATTTGTTTCATCTGCTGCTTGGATGCGGTGAAGATGTGCCCGAATGCGCCGACAGAGACAACCTGTTCCTTCCCCTCGAGCGATAGCTTCCCGACGCTGAAGAGGTAGTCGTCATCGACGGTCATCGAGTTATTGATATAACTGCTGATCAGCGAATTCCCGAAATAGAGTCCGACATACGCCAAGTCATCACCTCCTTTTTTCTCAATATCATCCTTGATAATCGAGACAATCCGATTGGAAAGAAAGGACGTGTGCTGCTCTTTCTTGGGGCAGGTGATAATGGCGACGAAGATCAAGATGGCAAGGGTAGCAATCGGGATGATCCGTCCCCATTTGGGACGAGTCTTGATAGCGTGGTTCCCATCAAGGTAATCATCCACTGCCTGATGGAAGAGCCGTTCGAAATCATCCAGGTTCTTTGCCTCGATCATCTCAATCTCGGGAGTGCCTTCAACGTCGCCGTAATACACTTGTTCCCCCTCGGAGAACTTGGGATTGCAATAATGGTTGCGGTATCTCATATGACCTCCTTCTTCCCGGTTACATATTCATAGATGAGGCTCTTCTTGTATGACTCAAGTTCGGAGATGAGGGCCTCCTTCGAGGCGATAAGCGAGTCGATGGCGGCGCTCTTTTCGTCCAGATATGCGGCGATTTCCTGCTGTTCTTCAAAGGACGGAACAGGCACGCGAAAGTTTACAAAGGATGTAATTGAAATCTCTTTGAATGTTGTTCCCGAACCATACAATTCGAAAAAATCCTTGAATGCAGTAAAAGCATAATAGAAATACTCCGAATATACTTTTTTCGGTATACACACTAAACACCCTTGGTTGGTACAAAGTTCATTTGCGCTAATAGCCACAGTGCCGATAGGGGCCCTTTTGGAGAAAACAACGCTACCTTTGGGGGCCATTATGGAATTACATGACTCCAGGCCCTTTATTGTTAAATTCCTTTTTCCTAATGAGATATAATGATCCTCGGTCTTATAATCGGCCGGTGTAATCCATGGGATATCTCCATCCCAAAACTCCGGGATGTTCGTATTAGGCGTACCTCCGGATACAACACGGAAGCAATACTTAATCGCCTTTGCTGCCCATTCTTCCGGCATTTCGCCTATCCATTCCACGCCAGAATCCTTCATCGGCCGCTCTCCCCGGATGCCTTTTGTTACAGCCTCGGTGATGACGGACTGCTTGAGTTTCTTGTACTCCTCGATGGATGCCCGGGTCTTCTCCAGGATAGAATCTATCTCTGCGCATTTGGCGTCAAGGAAGTCGGCGATATGACGCTGCTCTGTGATAGGTGGAATAAGCGCAGGGATATCATAGAAAAACGGAGAGTATAGGCGTAACCGGCTATCGATGATTCCTTTTGAATAGCACTTGAACTGCCAGGTATAAAGCGATGTCCGGAACAAATAATGATAATACATGGGGAAGACCTCGGTCGCCGGCTTGTAAACACAGTAAGCAGGACTAACAATTCCAGCTTGCCTTGCAACTCCAAGACTTCCTTTCCAAGCAAGCATTATGTTCGACACAATATCCCCGGGATAACACTTTTTATACCCGATAAGACTCTCAGAGCGAGAAAGATGCTCATCTTCTTCAATATGGGAAGCTCGCGAATCTACACCATAATACTCCGAAACAGACATCAGGGTCTCTTTCCCCGTCTCTGACAACTCAGCCCTTTCAGAGAATAGGGTTTTTATCCTGCGTACCGTCCACTCCTTCGGAATCTCCCCAATCCAGGGGACTCCGCTATCCTTCATCTCCCTCATAACTATGCCTCCTTCCCGAAAAGGTTCTTCAAAGATGCAGTCAGTTCCTCCTCAATCTTGAGCAACCTTGCCTGTATATCCTCCGACGGCTCCGGCTTCTGGTACTTGTAGAAGTAGCGCGTCATCGGGATCTCATACCCAACCTTGGTTTTCTTCCTGTCAATCCAGGCATCCGGATTATATGGCAGGACCTCGCGCTTGAAGTAAGCGTCGATGTCCTCGGAGAGAGGCACGTTCTCCGTGTCCCGAAGGTCTGCATCGGCAACGGGCTTGCCTTTCTTGTCCCTGACGATGTTTCCATTCTCATCCCGCTGCGGACTCTCGACGACAATCTTGTTGTAGCCGAACTCCACGGTGTCGAAGATTCTGGTCTCGCAGTAGATGTTTTCATTGCCTTCGGCGGTATAGGTGCCGTCCCGGTAGTCGCAGTAAGCCTTCACGATGAGGTCACGGCACTTGTCTGTGATGTCGTTGCGCTTCGTCCCGATAGACTTTCTTCTCGGCTCGAAACAATGGGATGCGTCAATGAGTATGACCTTTCCGTTCCGGTACTCCGGCTTGTCCTTGTCGATGACCCAGACGTAGGTGGCGATGCCGGTATTCATGAATGCGTCGTTCGGGAGTTGGATGATGGCATCGAGCCAGTCCTTCTCCAAGATGTACTGACGGATGCGGGACGGGCCGCTGTCCGCATCGCCGGAGAAGAGGGGAGAGCCGTTCTGGATGATGGCCATGCGGCCGTTGCCGGTGAGTTTGCTGATGCCGTTCAGGACGAAGAGCTGCTGACCGTCG
>JAEEGL016488788.1_pt1 | contig 15897 bp, 9 predicted proteins | sample 9134231 | NCBI WGS metagenome assembly JAEEGL01 (sample SAMN16246548, study PRJNA631951) | gut metagenome | biome: gut microbiome; feature: rumen; material: fiber-attached | host: Bos | place: Iran: Karaj | collected 2018-10
CGACCTGTCGCTAGGTTATACTTTCCGCCTTGGCGGTTTCCTGAAAGAGATAGATTTAGGGGTAGAAGCCAACAACCTGCTCAACGCCCACGTCGCCCAGAGCGGGTGGGTCTATAGCGCCATCTATGCCAGCGGCGGCCATCCGAACGACAATCGTTACTACCAAATCGGTTTCATTCCCGTGGCTGGTACAACCGTCCTGGGGCACATCACGCTGCGCTTCTAGATTCCTGCCAGGTTATTGGATCATCTGCGTCTAGCAGGGCGCAGATGATCCCTTTTCATTCACTTCGCCGAGCTGACGCACAGTTATCGATCCCTTCATCAAAGCGCTCAAGCGCCATTCCATTCAGGGAGATCGCTCCCAATCCTCATTGCATGGCTGAAAACCGCATTGATCACCCGCTGAGCATATATCTCTTTTTGCCGGCCCAAATAAACCATCTCTACCGACTTGCTCTCCAAGTCTCCTTTCTGATCAGTCACGACAATCTGGCATGTAAGAGACTTGGAAAAACGTAGTCTATTCTCGGGCAAATGGATCGTCAAGAAACGGTTTTCCCACTTGATGCTCTCTTCATCATCCACGATAGTATAAATATCGTCTTGCATATGTCTCAAAGCCTTGTTTCTAGACACTTTTTCACCAACGACAAATGCAAAATTATTATACACTTTACTTGGATGCAAACAATCACATCCTTGGGTAATACACATCAGATACTCTTCTTCCTTTTCATGATGAAACAAGTGTTGTCCTTTCAGCACAAACACATCACCAGTGTTAATCTGATAAAAACAATCACCATCTCTACGGCGGTTATAGGATAAAAAACTTACAAGCCGTCCCAATTCCTCTTCATCACAAATGCCGCATTTCACATCTCTGGCCCAGAGCTCATCCAATAATACCTTGTCAATCTTACGCAATATATCCCCAACTTGTACATTAAAACAATTAGTCAGTGATTCTATTGTAGAGCTGGCTTCACCAGGATTTAAATACTGCATCAGAGTCGAATCGTTAAACCCACCGAGCCCTTTACCGAGGAAGGCCACTTCCATAGAGAACAATTCCTTGAATTTCAGCGATAACAATAGAGAACGCCAATTATTTAATATCGTCAGTTTGTCGCATAAATGATTCACCAATTGATCAGGACTAAAACCTTGTTTAGTAACTAAAAAAACGGCGGTGTTCTCAATTAACAGGACATCCTCATCAAGAACTTGTACTTTTCGCGATGGACACTCAATCAATTTTGCAGCTTCAGAGCAAAGTGACATTTCCCAAAACAATAATATCTCATCAAGTTGATTTAGATACGGCTTTAGCTCTCGCTTCGTTTCATCTGACAATTGCTTGCAGATCGCTTTATTGAAAGCCTTTCTGGATTCTTTCAAATTCTCTTGCAAAAGGCAGTTTGAGAGATTCGCCCGCGCAATTCTTTCTAAAGCATCAATATCCAAATCCTCGTGACAAGACGTCAAAATACCATCTACTCGTTCCTTAATTGTATCGAGATCCAGCTTATTATTCAGGTCGCCCGCAAAAGCAACATAAAGGTCCCTTGACAAAGAATACAAGTCCGGAGCCGCAGTATAAATAACGATAAAACGTATTGGCGAATCTTGTGAAACCGACCTATCAATTATCTTAACTATATCTTCCAATGCGTCGCTGCCAGCACCCCTAAGCTGCCAATCCAAAAGTAGTAAATCTTTATTATTGAGCAGAGAAGAAGCTTTTAAAGAAAAAGACTCATAATCCGTGTACCGGAACAGAAATAACGTACAATTCAAATCACGATGAAAAGCTTGAAACAATTCAGAAGATGTTTTGAACTCATCCTTATTACAATCTACGCTATATGGCTCAACAAACTCATCGTCAACTCCGATGGCAGAGTTGATCGACGCCTTCAGTATCTCTTTAATATGTTCCGCATTCATACATCAGCCTCTAATTTAATCACAAAACAAGCCCCATTCAAACGATTATACTTTGAATCATTTGTCGCATATATATCCATTCCTATGGAACGAAGGGAACGCCTTGCCAGATACAAGCCAATACCTCTTCCATTACTTTTCCTCGTAAAAAACAACGTGAAGATATCTTCTCGCAGACGGTCATCGATTCTCTCGCCGCTGTTCATCAAAAGCAATTCCTTCGTGTTTGAATCGTAGTCAAAGTAAATCTTCCTTTCACGAACAGGAACAATCCAATAGAGAGCATTGTTTACCACATTAATAAAAACAGAGAAAACTACCGACTCAATTGTATAAAACTTATACCCTTTGAAAGACTCGGAAGCCGACAAATCCACATTCAGATCTTCCAACCGAGATTGATAAAAAGAACGTACATTCTCCAGCAAATACTCTCCGCTAAACTCTGTCCGTTGGCGGCGTATCGTATGATACAAAGGTTGAAGCATCTTGTAGTTTGCCTCCATATGTTCGAAAGCAACTTTAATCTGTGTATACGTCTCTGCAACCTCAGAATGAGATTTCGTATACTCACCCAATAGCCGAATTGAATTGGCCATCCTGGCATACAAGACATTCATTTCGTGATCAATAATCTCCGCAGAAATCCCAAGCTGAGCAAGTTGGTCCGTCGCCTCCAACTTTTGTTCAAGAGCTGCCTGTTGTTTTTTGTACCAATCAATCAGAAAGTCATCATCCACCTCGAAGTCAAGATTCTCCATATGTTCAACGAAAGGAACATACTTGTCGAAAATCTGCGTCTTGATTTCGTCTTTCGATTTAAGGATAAAAGAAATAGCTGACTGATAATCCTCTTTCGTATTCAGAACGGACATATCCTGAACTGATTGTTTGAATGCCTCCATGAATTCACGCTGATCTTCCTGGAAGGCTGTAAGGAATTGTGCCGATACAGTTTCAAACCGTTTTCTGAAGGCAGCTGCCGTCTGTGAAATTTCCCTTAAAGCAAGGGCATAATTCGTATCAAAATCCTTCTTTAGATTCTGCACATCGAATACCTCCCGAATTCTGGAGATGTCATTCTCACACTGGTCAACTGTCTGTGAAATAGAATCATATATGGAGAGATACTCCGCATACTTTTTCTCTTGAACGGAAGAAAGCGACACTCTTCTGGGCTTTACCAGTTTCATTTCCCGCAATTTTGTCTTCTTATCGTTCAGTTCCTGCACTATAGCCTGGTACTCTTCATATGTCACTTTCAAAGAAAGTGCCTTCTCCTTCAATTGATCTTGAAGGGCACCTATCTCGGACTGTAAGGCCGAAATCTGTTCCCGATTCTTTTTAAGATCGCTATTAAAACGTGCCTTGGTCTGCTTTGCTCGCTTATTCTCGGCTTCAATAAGGCGTTTGTTCTTAATCTCGATTTCTTTAATCTGCTCCCCTCTTAAGGTCTTGGGCACTTCGTCTTCTTTCGATGTAAAGAAGAAAGTCTTTGCCAAATCCACAAATAGAGATATCAGATCCCTTTTAAATTCCTTGTACGCCTTATTCTCAATCAAACCTTCACGACCGGCTTTATCCACCAGATCCTTGTTCCCGGATCTAGTGATAGCAATATAACCGAACATGTTTCTATGGCTGAAGAAATAATAACCGGCACTCTTCGACCTTCTCTCTTCGAATTTCAAGAAATCATAATCCGTCCTGCCATATGGGAGAACCCTGAATTTGTCACGGTAAATATAAAGACCGCCAAACTTATCGGTCTTTTTCGAAATTGCGTCATACTCTTCGGGACTTAACAAAGAGGACTTTGCTGCACCCTCCATTTCTCCCAGTTCCAGGTCAAAAGCCCCATAAGGTGTCTTCCCGGGCAATCGGACTGGACGGTAAGTATATGGAACCATCTGATTGAAAACACGAACTGTCCCGACAAACAACCCAGACTCATCCACATGTCCCTTGATAAAGTGGTCGGCCCTCTCGAAGTCCTTTCGATCAAAGAAATCATTGATGAGATTGTACGGCCCTGCAGCATTCACGACATTGAACTCTGTACTGAAATCAGGGCTGTCGATGAACAAGTTGTAGATGCCGCTTAAAGACCGCTGAATTTCAACAACGGAATCGCCTTCCTGATCATTTGGATTGAATCTCTCCAAATCCAAAAGCTGTTCATTGGGCTGAAAAATGATAAATGTTGTTCCGTGGTAATCCGTATCCCAGAAAGGCGAGATAATCTCGGAGACAATGGCTTCCGGGATAATCAATGCATTAATCCCGTCTTCAATTGTACGGCAGAGGATCTTCTGGTCTTTCCATGCGTCTTCATCTTCCAAATTGGTCAGCAAAGTCGCCTTCATATCACGGAAGACAGATTCGAGCTGACCCGCATCCGGGATGTCAGAAACCGGAATCGAAACGTCATCAATGAAAAGATTGTAGTTTTCCAATATACGCCAGTCCATCAGAAGCGCCTGACAACTCTGGTTTCGCTTCTTTGTGAGCATCAACATCGGTGACCCCAGATAAGCAACGGACAAGCGCCCGATCCCTTTTTCACCCATCGGGATTCGCTGAGACAGGCCAAGTCGCTCTTCCTCTGAATAGAGCTTGACACCATTGGCTTTTGAGTCCGTACCCAAGACAATCCATTTCTCCAAGATATCTGCCTCGGACATTCCGAAGCCATCATCCGATAATGTAAAAACCGGACTTACGACATCTTTATAATCCGGCAGATAAAGATTGCATCTCAGATTTTTGGCGTATGCGTCATACCCGTTCTTCCATAATTCAGAAACAGCAGTCGGCAGATCGGCGATCTGACCTTTCCCGAGCAGATCAACCGCTCTGGCTTTCGTTCTAAACTGTGCCATACTTCTGCGAATATAAGGAATACAACAACTCACCAAGGCGACGACCATATTCTGGAGGAACGGCATTTCCTATGATTCTCGCATTTGCTCGGATGGTTTTTGCCTTGAAAACATAATCCATCGGAAAAGTCTGCAATGTAGCACCTTCCCTGATAGAAAGCCCCCTGTCTTCTTCAGGATGTGAAAAACGGCCGCTGGATGTATTGACAAAATTCGTCGTTATCGTTGCAGACGGGGCATTCCACCTTAGCCTTCCATAAACGTCCCGGAAACTATGGTCCTTCCCGACATAGCATTTCAATTGCAATTCCGGGTCATCCTTCCATGCAAGGCGGGAGCCGCCATCATGAGGAACACGCCGTACCCTTTCCAGGTTCTTTTCGGACAGAGCAGTTGTGGTGTGCATGAAACTCGATTCATCATTATGCCCGGCAGGAATAGAAGGGAACCCCTTGTCTACTCCGAGCACCTCCTGAAGCAATTTCTGCCGCGAATCCTTTTCGGGCAGTCTGACATCGATGTCAAGTCTGGAAGCGACAAGAGAAAACCGGCGTCGTGTCTGAGGTACGCCATAATAACTCATATCTACGACGTCGTCTGCAACACGAAATCCTTTCTCAATCAAAAAAGCTCTGAATTCCGGATAAACGCTGTCCTCCTTCGACAACAATCCCGGGACATTTTCAACCAGAACAAACCCCGGATTATAATATGCAACAAACCTCATAAACTCCCGCAAGAGGTCTTTGGAGGCCTTAGACTTGTCTTTTTGTGTGTGAATTATACTGTAGTATTGGCACGGACTGCAACCGACAAAGATGAGTTTATCATCATTTTTACTAACACCATACTCCTTTTCCAGAATGCCCTCATCCAGTTTCTTGATGTCAGCACAAATAAACTTGCTCCCTTTATTATTGAATTCATATGTTTCTCGGCACTCTTCAGCAAAATCGACCCCCGCGATAACATCCACGCCGGCTTGGCGAAGGCCGCAGGTCATTCCCCCTCCACCACAAAAGAAATCAATAGCTTTTAATCTGTCAGTCATTGTCCGGCAGTTTAAGTTTGTAAAAATACAAATTATTTATCAAATAACAATTCTATTGCAAAAGAAAAGAATCTACTGGTAATTTACGTCCGAGCTTTCTCAATCACAGGAACTCAACGGCGACCGCTACTCCGCCAGCACGCACCGCCTTGCCTGGTGTTTCCTCCGCATCGCGATGGTGCTGACGACCTTGCGGCTGATGGATGCCGGTACGATCAAGGAGAGCGTGGAATGCTCCGATGCCGACTTCGATATGACGATGGAGATCATCCGGGTCATATCCGAGCACAACGACTACATCTTCAACGTTCTGGACCGGGAGCGACCGGAGGGCATCGCAGTGGCCGATTCCTACTCCTCCGCGACACGCAAGACCATCCTGGCGGCGCTGCCCGGCTACTTCAAGACCGACGATATGAAGACGGTGGCGAAGCAGGTCGGGAAAAGTCTGCGTACTGTACGGCGGCAAGTGGCGAGAGCGATCCAGGCCGGCGAGATACAGCAGGTGAAGCACGGAGAATACAAAAAGTTATAGCTGGAAGGCGCCCCGGACTGCGGTTCGGGGCAAGCCTTTTGGCTTGATTTAACGGAAGTTACGTGTAAGCCGGTTACTTAAAATTTTATAATTGAGAGAAAATGAGTAAATTTGTTGGTTTAATGGGATATTATTCCCCAGAGAGAAGCAAGACACCATGGCTAAAATAGTGAATCGTCAAAAGACGTATACTTTCATTGACCTATTCGCAGGCTGCGGAGGGTTAAGCGAGGGTTTTATCGAGACAGGCCGGTTCAAATCATTAGGCCATGTGGAATGGGAAAAGCCGATGGTTGATACTTTACGTCACAGGCTTGTGTCCAAATGGGGCTTCTCGGAAGACCAGGCAAAAAAAGATGTGATTCTTTTTGACATACAAAAAACCGAAGAATTGATCAACGGCAATTGGTCAAAGGAATCTGTCGAGCAATACGGAGATTATAACCATCCGGCCATTGTCAGGAGCGGCCTGAAAGGACTTGTCGGCAAGAAAAGAGTCGATTTAGTAATCGGTGGTCCACCCTGCCAGGCATACTCGATTCATGGCCGTGCTACGGACAAGAATTCCATGCAGGATGACTACAGAAACTATTTGTTTGAGAGTTTCGTGAAAGTCGTTCAAGCCTTTGAACCAGAGGTTTTTGTATTCGAGAATGTCGCCGGAATATTATCAGCGAAACCAGGAGGGCGCCACGTGACTGAACGTATCTATGAGGCTTTTGAAGCAGCCGGATACGAAATCAGGACTCCCGCCGGTCTCGCCAATTCCGTTTACAACGCAGTTAGTTTTGGCGTCCCACAAAACCGTCCGCGTGTGATTATTCTCGGTGTCAGACGAGGCAGCAAGTTTTCTCTTGATAATTTGTATGCTTCTATTTCTGGACAAAAGAGCACCGAACAACCAAAGACGGTCCGTGATGCTATTTCCGATCTTCCGCGCATCTATCCCCTACCGGAGCCGATTAAGGTCGGTAGACAGAGCGTCTCACACCAAGTTCAGAATCCAAATCCGCTCATTACTCAACATGAGCCGCGCTTCCACGCCCCACGGGAAGTACAAGTCTTCCGGCAGTGGGTCACGCACAACATGAACCATATATCCCAGCGGGAGAAAATCGATTTCTATCGAGAAGTAACCGGTCACGACACATTGTACGCCAAGTACAAGAATCTTGAATGGGACAGGCCTTCACACACTATCGTTGCGCATTTGAGTAAAGACGGATATATGTTTATACACCCCGATGCTGAACAGGCGCGGAGCATTACAGTCAGAGAAGCAGCTATTCTTATGTCCTTCCCTCTCGATTTCGAGTTTTTGGGGTCGACTCCATACTGCTACAAAATGATAGGAAATGCGGTCCCGGTCCTGATGGCTAAGTCCATAGCAGAAGGTTTGGTAAAAGAGTTTGACAAATGAATGTATTAGTTGCTTGCGAAGAGAGCCAGGCCGTTTGCAAGGCTTTCAGACAAAGAGGACATAACGCTTACAGCTGCGATATTCTGGAATGCAGCGGCGGGCATCCCGAATGGCATTTCCATCAGGATGTCCTGGAAGTTATCAAGAATAGAGGTGGCCATCTTGAGAATGGCGAAGATTATTATCTTCCCGAGGGTCAGGTATGGGATCTGATGATTGCACACCCGCCATGCACTTACCTCTCCGTAAGCGGAGCAAGGTGGCTTTATCATCCCGATGATGCTGGTCTTCCTGTCGAGCAGAGGCGTGAGCACCCACACCATCCCGGGCGCAGACAGATGCAGAAGGAAGCGATGGAGTTTTTCATGGAATTCACCAAAACTGACATCAGGCATTGGGCTATCGAAAACCCCGTGGGCATTATGAACTCTCATTACAGGAGAGCGGACCAGATTGTCCAGCCTTTCTGGTTTGGCGACAGGGCATCAAAGAAAACTTGCCTCTGGCTGCACAACCTTCCCTTATTGACTCCTACTAATATGGTGGAAGAAGGTGAACGCGTCGTGCTTTCCAGTGGCAGGAGCTTGCCGAAATGGTATTCCGATTCGTTCAATACACGCATCTCGACAGAGGAGAGAAGAAGACTGAGAAGTAAAACATTCCCGGGTTTTGCCGAGGCATTGGCAGAGCAGTGGGGCAACATAGATGAATTATGATTTTCGTAACCAAATTCCGCGCTAACGATCTCAATGACACCAAGGGTAAGCAGATTGAGTTCAACAAAGGCGTTGTAGACAACTTCTTCAACTTCACAAAGGATGAGGAGGACGCCACCTTCGAATGCTCTTCTCTGGCTACGCCTGCTGACAAGCGCACCATTAAGGTACATTTTACGCTTAGCCCATCAAGAGGTGATTATAAGGTGTACCAGAACGCCGATGGCAGCATGGATCTCAAGGACTATTTCCTTAACGTGCTTCACCTAACATCAGCCAATCTGAATGACTATTTTGCCATCAAAAAGAAAGGACCGGCAAAGTTCACGTTGTATTATATTCCTAAAGATCAACTCGCATCAGATTTCTTCAAACTGCTTTCGTCAGATCCGCTGATATATATGGATAAAGGCGATGACGCGTCAGGAGAAGATGAGTCCATTACAGACGCAGAGGGGAAAGTCGCACAAATTATCTATTACGGATGTCCTGGCTCCGGAAAATCATTTAAGGTCAAGAGAATCACAGAAGGCAAGGACGGCAAGAAAATCATATGGTACGAAAAACCGACTGAAGAGGATAAGATTGGGAAGAAGCTTGACCACGAGCCGTCTGATGAAGAGAAGGCGTCGCTGCCAAACAATATTTTCCGCACTACATTCCATCCTGACTACGATTACGCCACTTTCGTCGGCTGTTACAAACCGGGAAAGGACAAGGATAACAAGCTGGATTACAAGTTTGTTCCTCAAGTCTTTGCAAAAGCATATGTTGCCGCACTCAAGCATCCTAAAGACCCAATTTATTTGATTATTGAGGAAATCAATCGCGGAAATTGTGCCCAGATTTTCGGCGACCTCTTCCAGTTGTTGGACCGCACAGATGGTGTTTCGGACTACGAAATAAAGCCAGACGCAGATCTGGCAAAGTATCTGGACACAGAAGGTGTATCGTCAGAGAGTCTTAAACTCCCTGATAATCTTCACATCTATGCCACGATGAATACTTCCGACCAGAGTCTCTTCCCGATGGACTCTGCATTCAAACGTCGCTGGGCAATGGAATTTCTTCCTATCGACTATAAGCACGGCAAAGCGATGAAGTTCACCATCACAATCGATGATACTACTTATCCCTGGATAGGCTTCCTGCAAATGGTCAATGAGATGATTCTGCAGGCTACGGACAGCGAGGACAAGCAGATGGGAGAGTTCTTCATCAAAGACTCCGTCACTCAAAAGGAGTTCATCAATAAAGTGATGTTCTATCTTTGGAATGACGTCTGCAAAGACCTCTATAACCCCCGTCGCGTACAGGCTCAGTATTTCCTGCGTGTCAAGAATCAGCTTGAAAGCGAGAAGAACGATTACTTCACTTTTGCAGAGTTGTTCAGCGACAGAAACAATGGTTCCCGCCTGCTCAAAGAGTTTATTCTGTACCTCGAAGAGAAATTCAAGGAGAACCACAAGGACATCTTGCTCACGGAGGAAAAACGAATTGATTGGGAAACAATCCTAACCAAGACCATCCCCACCCCGGGAACGACGGAAGAATAATACCTTACCATGCGGATTTACTTCGAGAATCAGAAATATGAAGCCAGGAAGATAAAAGGCTATCTCCCTGATGACATATTGTTCTCTGACTCTGACGGCAAATTCCACACTGACCGTATCGGTTATCTGTTCGTTTCGGTAGGAGGCGAATCTATACCAGTTTTTATTCTCCCGAAATCGTTTCTTATTTCCAGGGGAGGCAAAGATCTTGTCCTCGGAATAGATGATGCACTGCCTGATGATGTAATAGATCCTGATGAGACCGGTAATCCGCTTGAAACGGATGGCAAAGGATTCCTACTCCCCTCGCTCGGCTTATGGCTGTACCGTGCTCTCGACAGATTCCGCAATGAACACGAAGACTCGCCGATAGGACAGATGGCCAAGCTTGATTCTCAGTTGCCGGAAGACGGTGCTCGGGACAAGGACTTCCTGGCTACGGCGCTTGATCTTATCGATTTTCTTAAGGATCATCGAAGTCTATTCACTCAGATAAGCCTTATCAACCATAGTGGACGAGACAAGATAGATTGGCCAAAGACCGTCAAAGGGGACCCATTTATCGAGGATGGGATTCCTTGGTATCTTGACCCTGCAATCAAAGAGAAAACCATAGACATAGACGATACGCTGCTGGTCCTGTATTATTCTGTACTTAAGTATTTACGCGACAAATACCGCTTCCCTGTCGACCTTGGTGAGGTCCCATACGAACTCCTGCCTGTTACGGAAGTGCAGCGCTTGATTGACACCGGAATAGGCAGCAAACAGATGCGTCGAATCCGTCATAAGTACTTCCGCGACGACCTCAAGCACCTTTGGGGCCTATTGGACTCCTTTTTTACCTACAACACATCAGAAGACGACAAATTCCGGACAAACGAATATCTCCTGGTTCGGAAGTTCGACGTCATATTCGAGGCGATGGTTGACAGCCTCATCAGCGATACCCGCGGCGTGGAAGACCTCAAGAAGCAGGATGACGGCCACCTCATCGACCATATATTCCGCGCAACTTCCCTCCTCGGCAATGTCTCCGACATCTATTACATCGGCGACAGTAAGTACTACAAAGATGACGATCGTCCCAAAGGAGTAGCTCTTTATAAACAGTTCGCTTACGCCAAGAACGCTATTCAATACCACGTAGATAAGCTTCATCTCGCGCAGAAACACTTCCCTGGCGACAAGCTTGTCAAGGGTGATATACGTTATCGCGATACACTGACGGAAGGTTACAACATCACGCCGAATTTCTTTATCCGCGCCCGAGTCACCGAAAACGACCGGGATTTCAGTACCCATTCGTTGCAAAAAACCATATGGGACGAAAAGAAGCAAATAAAGAATCCGCCCACCAACAAGCACTTCGAAGACCGCCTCTTCGACCGAGACACCCTCATCCTGCGAGAATTCAGCATCAATCTTCTCTTCGTAATCGCTTCCTATGCAGGTTACGAAGATACCTGCTGGTCCACTGAACTCCACCGCATTATACGCGACACTTTCATCGACAGTATTGATGCCGATTACTCGTTCTACAAACTGAAGCCCATAAACGAAACTACTCTTGGCTTTGACCGTCTCTATATCCCCTGGCTCAACGGGAAGACCTATACCCTCCATGAATCAGACGAGTACTTGATAGTGGCCTTCGAGAAAACCGAACGAGGAATCAGGGATAAAGCAGAATTCGAGAAACAACGTTTCCGCAGTGTCGACACAGGTGCTGAAATCGGCTACACCCTCACAGATACTTCCCTCCGCAAGCTGAGCGAAGAATAATCGATATGTCTGACATTAAGACACACGCCCAGCGCTCCTACAACATGTCCCGTATCCGTTCCAAGAACACGACACCGGAACGGATAGTCAGGAAAGAACTATGGCGCAGAGGATACCGATACCGGCTTAATGACAGACGCCTCCCCGGCACCCCCGACCTTGTCCTCCCCAAATACCGCGCAGTCATCTTTATCAACGGCTGCTTTTGGCACGGCCACCGCGACTGCCCCAAGTACGTCGCACCAAAAAACAACGCCCAGTTCTGGAAAGAGAAGATCGCCCGCAACATTGCCCGTGACGAACTCAACGCCCTGCGCCTCGACACCCTCTCCTGGACCGTCATCACGGTTTGGGAGTGTGAAGTCTCCAAGAAAGCCGACCTCTCCACCACCATCGCCCGCATAGAGGCCGATTTGCAGGCCGCCAAGACCAAATACGAGCACTACCTCTCCATCCGCCGTGAGAACCGCGAATTCGCCCGCAAACAAGCCCAGAAACACCGCGAAATCCTCGCCCAGGTCGAAGCCGAACTGAACCTACCGAAAAGTCTCCGCTGTTACGCAAGGAAGGTACAGGATGAACTGTAGATTCTACAGACCATTGGAGGCATGAATGCCTTCAATACAATCGTTCCGGATACTTAGACAAATCCTTATTGATCATATAGTTCGAGAAAATAGCTAATTTTGTAAGATTTAAGAAAAATAACAGAATCAAGGTTTATTAGTTCAAAACAACACGATAATTGATTAGTAACAATATGAGGAAGGTCATTTCTGCGTTAGCTGCGCTTTCAGTATTATTAGCATGTAACCCTGAAGATAATCCCGGCGGTAACGATAACCCCGATTCCCTGAGTTTGTCTGTTACGACTGGGGATGCATTTGAGATTGAACAATCATCAGCAAAATTGAGTGGAGCATCAGTCATTTCAAATGCAAAGGCATCAAACGGGGTTGCATTTTTCAATTACGGAACAAATGCCGATGGGATTAGCACCAACGGCAAAAAGATTGATGCCGGAAGTATTCCTAGCAACGGCGGTGATTTTTCCGTTTCTATTACAGGCTTAGAACCAGCGACAACTTACTACTATGCAGCGAGTGTGACAATTGACGGAAAGACAACGACAGGAGCCACAAAGTCGTTTATCACTAAGGATAAGCCTAAAGACCCGACAATAACCGGAGAAGCCAAAGAAATCACTGAATGGTCAGCTAAGCTATCGGGATATGCGAACCCAACGCAAGAGATGGGAAATGTCACGATGGGTATATTGCTCTCCTCTGACGAGAATCCAACGTTAGACAATTCGAAAGAACTCACCTCTGAAGAATTGGACGGTAATAATATGTACACTGTCAAAGCGACGGGGCTAAACTCTGGAACGACATATTACTACAAGTCTTTTATTAAGTACGGAGGAGTCCGGCGGTCTGGTGAAGTAAAGTCCTTTCAAACAAAAGAAATTGATGCCACCACCTCGACGGAGGCGGCGTCGGAAATAACGCTGTTCAATGCAACTATCAATGGTATTCTAAAGGTGAACAGCACAGAATCTCTCAGTAAAAGTGTTTGGTTCTTATTCAGTGATAAAGAGCTTGACTCTGATCATATGAAGAATGAGGGAAAAAAATATGAAGCTTCCCTCAAGGATGATGGCACTTTTTCTTATTCCGTTGGCGATCTTTCGTATAATACAACATACTACTATTTGGCTTGTTCAAAGGTTCACGATAAGGAGTTCTACGGTGACGTCAAATCGTTTGTTTCCACAGACATCGACGCCGTGGTTTCAGTTACCACAAATGAAGCTGCAGATGTTTTTGTCACAAAAGCCACTCTCGGCGGCTCATTGTCAGTCGAGAGTAGTGAGACTTTAAATAAAAGCGTTTGGTTCCTGTACAGCGCATCGGAAACAACCCTGGATGGTCTTGTGGCAAATGGGACCAAAGTCAGTGCTTCGCTTCAGCATGGTGGCGTTTTCACACATACAATCAGCGATCTTCCCAGCAATACGAAATATTACTACGTTGCCGTTGCAAAAGTGCAAGACAAAGAATTCTACGGCAGTGTGAAAACCTTTACTTCCAAAGACTTCTCAGCCACGGTTTCTACAAAGGATGCTTCGGATATTAAACTGTTTACTTCCACCCTAAATGGTTCACTGTCTGTTAATAGCACAGAGCCACTGAACAAAGAGGTGTGGTTCCTGTTTAGTGACAAAAAGCTGAATTCTGACCAGATGAAAGCCGAGGGCGTTAAGTATAACGCATCACTTAACGATGATGGTTCGTACTCATATTCCGTAGCTAATCTTAAGTATAACACGACTTATTATTACCAAGCCTGTTCAAAGGTATACGACAAGGAATTCAATGGAGAAGTATTGTCTTTCACAACTGTAGACCTTTCTTCATTGGTATCTGTCACAACGAGCGAAGCCGCGGATGTTTCTATCACTAAAGCTACCATCGGTGGATCATTGTCTATCACAAGTAGTGAGAGTTTGAATAAAGCCGTTTGGCTCCTTTATAGTACCACGGAAACAACTTTGGAAGGCCTCCTGGCAAATGGAACGAAAGTCAATGCTTCGCTCCAAGGTAGTGGAGATTTTACAAAGACAATCAATGATCTTCCCAGCAATACGAAATATTACTACGTTGCCGTTGCAAAAGTGCAAGACAAAGAATTCTACGGCAGTGTGAAAACCTTTACTTCCAAGGACTTCTCGGCCACGGTTTCCACAAAGAATGCTTCAGATATAAAGCGATTCAGCGCGACTCTCAGTGGTTCATTGACAGTGGACAGCATAGAACCTTTAAGCAAAGAGGTGTGGTTCCTATTTAGTTCATCAGCAACTACTCTCGACGGATTAATCAATACTGGAGATGTTATTGCCACCACATTGTCAGATTCGGGTGCGTTTACGTATGACCTCACAAACCTATCTGAATCTACAACATATCATTATACAGCTTGCGCAAAGGTGTATGATAGGATTATCTATGGGGAAGTTAAAGAGTTTAACACCCTGGGCTTACCAGAAGGTGCGGTTGACATGGGGCTTTCAGTTGCGTGGGCCAGCTACAATATCGGGGCAACAAAGCCTGAGGAGTATGGAGACTATTACTCATGGGGCGAAATCGAAACGAAGGATAAGTATACCGAAGAGAACTATAAGTGGGGCGGGACGACTAGCTTAACAAAGTATAACACTAAAAGAGATTACGGCTCAGTTGATAATAAAAAAGTGTTAGATCCTGAAGACGATGTTGCCCGCGTCAAATGGGGAAATCGTTGGAGAATTCCAACCGCAAGCGAGATACAAGAACTGTATGAAAACTGCAAATGGACAGATGCTACAATAGGCGGAGTTGCAGGTATCATGGCTACGAGCAAGATAAACGGTAATACACTGTTTTTCCCTTATGCCGGCGAAATGGCTGGATCAAGCGCAAGATCATATGGCAGCACAGGTAATTATTGGTCCGCCAATATAAATCAGAGCAGTCCCTTCCGCGCCTTACGACTATTCGTGTACCACGGTGCTACATACAATGATTATTTCAGGTATTATGGTTACTCTGTTCGAGCAGTAACTGAATAACTAAAGAAAGAATAACCGGCTGCCAGCAAATAGTCGTAGGTCCAATGGTATAAACAAAGCGGTCAAAGCCAGTTAGCTCCGCTAACGCTACGCTCACTCGCTTTGGTTCCGTCCTCCGGGGCACATAGCGCCCCTCCGAACTCCACTTATGGCAGCTCCACTGCAAGACTCTTCCCTCCGCGCCAGGCGCTCCGGTCAGAGACTTGCGGCCGTTCCGCGCCCGCGCTCCGCGCGATAAAAGGAAATAAGGTCAAGAGACTGTGACCGGACAAGCCGGCCACAGACTCTTGCTGGTTTATCCCCCACCGCCCCCAGGGGCCATAATCGCCCGGGAGCCGCAGTGCCGGCGCGAGCGTCGGTGCCCCGAATCCGCGTACATTAACATAATC
>JAEEGL017362945.1_pt1 | contig 15897 bp, 14 predicted proteins | sample 9134231 | NCBI WGS metagenome assembly JAEEGL01 (sample SAMN16246548, study PRJNA631951) | gut metagenome | biome: gut microbiome; feature: rumen; material: fiber-attached | host: Bos | place: Iran: Karaj | collected 2018-10
AAAAGAATATTTTGGTGGCTATGGAGACGGTGTCCACCTCTTCCCATTCCGAACAGAGAAGTTAAGCCCGTCATCGCCGATGATACTGCGCATGTTCGTGGAAAAGTAGGTCGCTGCCAATCTTTTACAGAGGGAGTTCCCTGAAAGGGACTCCCTTTTTTTTGTTTTTATAGATTGGATAGATGCGATAGATATGATAGATTTGATAGGGGGATTGTTGACTTGGGTAAAATAAAAAAACACAATCCTCGTTATCCATAGCTGAACAAATAAACTCTTTTTGCTATGGTAATGATACAACAAATCAAGTCCTGTCTGTCGATGCGTCAAGTTTTCTTTCTGGCATGTCTTTTTGTCGGAACCCTTGCAATGGGCCAGCAGTATAAGGGTACCTATTGGCACAATGGCTCAACCTTTATTACTGTGCTTGAGGAAAACGTCACTGATATTGTCACCGTTGAAGGTAATCTGCATGAAGGCGGTAATGCCCAGTCGTGGGCCAAGGCTGATGTGCCCGGCGATTTCCTTAGGCCCAACCAGATAGGGAACGCATGGACCGACACCGTCATCCATTACAATGACCTTATCATCCACAAGACCATCGGAGGCCAGGAGTGCCTGCTTGTATATGGCCGGACCCGCACCCTTGAAGATATCTTGCTTCGTTACGACGGACGCTCCGCCAACAAGTGGTACGAACATTCGCACGGTTTTGACTCTGTTCTTGAGGCCGACATCCATAGGCAGATTGAGGGGACATACCGAGACGGCCTTGAGGCGTGGCGTATCACCCACGACAGCATCTTGATCTACAGTCTCAACAGCCTGCCAGGCCAACCGCTCAGAAGCTATGCCTACTCCATCCGCTGGGGCGAAACCGACATGCCTGAGCATGTCCTCGCACTCAGCGATGGCCGCAAGCTCTGTTTCACATTAACTGCCGAAGGCCTTGACTTCTACAACGGCATCAGCCATGTCGAAGACAATGATTTCGAGTGGATCTCACAGGGCGACCTGCTCTGCCATCTCGTCAAGACCAGCCTCGACAACCAAGTCCCCGGCCGTTGGCCCGAAGCCTCCACCATGCTCCTTACACGTGGCTATTTGAAAGCCTATTCCCCCGAAGTCCTTCGTCTCATCCGCAACGAAATCTTTGCACGTCACGGTCGCACCTTCACCGACCCGAAGCTCACCGCTTTCTTCCACAGCGATGGTCTATGGTACGGCACCGCCCTGACCAATCCCACCCTGGACCAGCTGTCGGAGATAGAAGAACTCAATCTCCAGCTTATCGGTGCTGTGGAAAAAGAGCGTAAACAGGCATCTACAAATCGTTAATTTTTCATTACAATGAAACATACAATCATCTTGGCTTCGATCCTCCTGTTGTTTGTGTCTTGCCGCCACGACAGTCAACAGCAGAACCAGCAAACCGACAATACTCTTCAGCTGGTCAAATCTTTTCGGCTCTCCCACATCTCCACGCTGCAGCTCTACCGCAGTGCCGACACCGATAACTACATCACCCTCCAACTCGTCGATGACGATGGCAAGATAAGTGAAATCATGGGTATGGGCAATGCCGACTTCGACTCCGACAGCATCGTGCTCCATCCTCTTCTTTTGGCCGACAGCCTTCCGGCCTATGCTCTCTACACCTTCGACCGCACCTCCACCTACGGCTCCACCACCTGCTACCTCGTCCATCCCTATATGAAAGACTTCCCCGAGCAATACTGGACGCTTTTCCGCATCCCATTCGACATCCTCAATATTGCCGATGTCAATGGCGACGGCTATTCCGAGATCATCCGCTATTCCGACCCCCGCCACTCCGACAGCACCGTCTTCTCCTTCCATGACGGGGTCCTTACCGCCATTCCGCTTTCCAAATAAAACAAGTCTTCCCAGGTGAAACAACTGCTACTCGCAACGTTATTATTGCTCTCGACCCTTACCCTTGTTGCACAAGACTATACACGTGTTTCCAAGGCCGAGTTCGAGCGGCATCGCAATCGCTACAACCAACTCTTCGACACCAACGCTTTCTCCCCCGAGGAACGTCTCCAAATCATTGGGAAATACTACGAAACTGTACTTACCGACCAAGAGAAGAGTCTCTTCTCCCAAGGCGCGTTGACCATACAGGTTGGTCGCTTCTTCCCCTCGGCCATCAAAGGGGTATATGTCCAGCACCCTACCGATGGACACAGCCGGATGTACCTCAACGACATGCTTTACAATAATATCCCCTGCGATGTTTACACCCTCTCTCGCGACGGGCTCCTCGCCACTGGATACTACAATCTCGACTCCTTGCAGGGCCATCTCACCATAGTCTCGCTGCAAGGGTGGGAAATAGCCTCGCTCAGTCCAATCAACCTTTCGTTCACTCCTTACGATTTCAACTGGGTCTCCGACGAGTGGCTCTATTTCCGGGGCGGATACGACTATTACAAAATCCGTATCATCCCACCAGCCCACAGAGAGAACTGTATGATGGAAGATGTCGCCATCTCACAGCAAGAATTTCTTGAAGCTCAGTCTCACGCCAAACGCTACAACCTCGACCGTTACGACCGTCAGCCCACTTCTGCCGACACTGCTGCCGTCCGCCAGTATGCCACGGGCGACAACATCCTCTATACAATCCTGCTGGAAGAAATCTACACGGGGCAATTCGGAGAGGGAGGTCCTTCATTCATTGAGATAACAGGAGGTGACTATTGCTGCACCCGTCTTTTGGGCGACACCACCTGCATGGAGGCCTGTCACATGATGCTTTCCCGCGACCATCTCATTGCCGGTATCAACTACCAATGGGGTGCTCCCGATGACCCCACATTTATCTACATCTATCCCTATCCTGCCGACAGCCGTCACGTGGGCGCTCCCAATATTTATCAAACCACTCCGGCGTGGAATACGTCTGGTTCCGTCTTTTTCTGGGGCGAAGACGGCTGGCTTTACGTCGAGGGCTGGATTCCGCACACCGAGCAAAAATGCTACCACAAAGTCCGGCTACCGTCCAACTCAGCCCATTAACCGCCTGTATCAAATCTTGATACGCATAAACCGCCGCATCATCCCGTCCCACCAGCGGGCGGGTAGAACCGTGTGCAGAAACACCATGCTGCAAGCTCCTCTGCCAATCCTGTAGCGTGCCTGCGGTCTCCGGCTGTTCACAGCCCTGCTGATGGCGCGTGTCACCACCCTCGGAGCCGACAGGTAGTTGCCCGAATATCCCTTGTGCATCAGCTCGGCCTCGCGCAGTGCATCCTCTTCGTATGCTGTCCCCTTCGACGACTCAGCCAAATGTCTTGCCGCAATGATGCCCCAGTCCGTCTTGATACCGCCGGGTTCAATCAGCACCACATCTACCCCGAAAGGCTTCATCTCCATCCGCAGCGCGTCGCTCAATGCCTCCACCGAGTATTTCGACACATGGTACCATGCCCCGAACGGCAGCACCGTCTTTCCGGCGATGGAAGAAGTGTTGATAATCCTGCCCGAGCCCTGCTTCCGCATCACCGGCAGCACCAGTTTGCACAGCTCCGCCAACCCGAACACATTCACCTCCACCTGTCGCCGTGCCTCCTCCATCGTTACATTCTCCACAGCTCCGAAATAGCCATACCCTGCGTTGTTCACCAGTACGTCTATGCGGCCTTCAGCCTCCAGCACCTTCTGTACACCCGTAGCCATCGACTCGCTGTCCGTCACATCCATTCTCATCACCCTCACGCCGTCTTCCTGCAACGGCTCCATTTTCTCTACTCTTCGTGCGGCGGCATACACCTTATGGCCTTGCCGTGCCAATGTTCTGGCAGCGTCAAATCCTATGCCGCTGCTTGCTCCGGTAATCAAGATAACCATGTTTTTCTGTTTGCTCATTTTTTTCTTTGATAACGCGATACCCCTGCTTTTATTGTATGGTTACCCATGATGCAAATACCATTGCCTTTCATTTGAAAACAATTTTCTGAAAATAGTTTTCAAATGAAAAAAAATATGTATTTTTGCAACACTATCAATTAAAACAAGTCCCCGTCTCGCAGGCGGGGACTTCTTCTTTTTTGCGTCAATCTCTGAAAAAAAAGTATTTCTTTCAGTCTTCTCCATGGTCAGGTGTGTATGATACAGAATTATTTTGTATCTTTGCAAATACAAAAACATTTTATTATGATGAAGAAAACATTGCTTTGCTTATTGATTGTCAGCACGATGCTGGCTGGTTGCCACCGCGAGGTGAAAGAGTTCAAAACCGTACATCACGAAGGCCAGCATTGCCTTCTTGTCACCTGCGATGAAGAATTTCTCCCAGGCGGCGACAGCCTTGCTGTGGAAAACTGCTACTCGCTCGAATGGCCCGCCAAGGGAGTGCTTACCCCCGAGGCTGAAATGGAACTGTTGCTGCGCACCTTTGGCGACAGCACCTCCACCACTTTCGACCAGGCCGCCAGTCGCTGGCTTGAGCAGACTTGGCTCTACGAAGACGACATGAGCCTCTTCCACATCCATCCTCTCGACAGCATCGGCGACCGTGAGCAATACACCTACGCCAAGAAGGAAAGCACCATCTCGCGCGATAGCAACCTCGCCACCATGCTTCTCACCACCGAAACCTTTGCCGCCTATGCGGCACATGGCCTCTATTCGGTTGAATATTTCGTGATGGACCTCGACACCAAGAAGATTGTCCACCTCAACGACCTTGTCGACACCGCCCAACTCGGCGAGGTAATCATCCGCGCCATCGAGGACTTGGAAGTGAACAAGGACACCCGCGAATGTATGTTCGACGAGTACCGCATTGCCGGTCGTGTAGCCGTGCCGCAGGACTTCTTCATCGACAGCTCCCGCAGTGTCATCTATCTCGTTTTCCAGCAATACGACATCACGCCCTACGCCTGTGGCATCCAGACCGTGGCTCTGCCCATCTTCTGGCTTTCCAAACACATCCCCCTCACGCCCTACTGCAAAGAAATCTTCGGCGAAGGCTGCTCCATCGATTGAATCGACAACCCATGCAGATAATCCAACAGAGTCCCGAAAGGGGCTCTGTTTGGGTTTATCCCATATTGGTCGTTAGGTTTTATGCCAGAGTGGTATTTGTTTCGAGAAGATTGACGGCGAAACCATTGAAAGCGTAGCGGGCTACGGCGAAATGATTTCGTCGGCAAGATTCCGAAAGAAATGCCGCTATGGCATGAAAAGGAGATATTATCTGAAAATTAGTGCACTTCCCGTCCGAATGACCGATTTGGGTTTATACCTTTTTGCATCCCAAGGGGAGGAGCAGCCTGACAATGGGGCAGGCCTTTGCCGCCTCCACATCGTCCTTGCGCGCGGTGATATACGACCGGTGTCCCGAACCGCCTTTGGCAGGCTTGGCGCCCGAGATGGCGACACACTGGTCCAACAGTTTCCAATGGTTGTTCTTGGGGGCGGCAATCAGCTGGGGACACAGATAGCGGCCCTTGCCCAGTCCGTAGTCCAGGCTGCTGCCGTCGTCGGGAGTGATATAACTCATCGCTCCCAGCATCATGGCAAACCAAAACGACAACTCTTTCTTGTTCGACTTGAACAGCGCTGGCTCAGTCAACACCACGGGCCGTCCGAACTCCAACGCCACACCCAGCACCGCGCGGAACCGTGCAATCTCGTCGGGGGCGAAATGTCCCAGTCGGGCCATGCCTTTCAGCATCTTCATCCATTGTCCTTGGCCGGCTTTCCTGCCCGCCTCGGTCAGCACAAAAGTCTCTATTTGCCGTCTCACAACCTGTTGCGGGGGCGCTGCATCCTCGCTGGCGGCAGGGGACTCGATGACGTCATCACCCAGTAGCTCATCGGTCGCTTTTTCGGTCTCGTCCTCGCTGAGTGCCTTGCGGAGCACCTTGCCATACTCCCGCAACGACAGACTGAAATGGGGACTGAACACCTTGCGACGATAATTCTCGATAAAACTCAGCTGGTCTTCCATTCTGATGCCGTGTTCGATACAATAATCCAAAAACTCATCGGTGGTGCGCATCCGCAACATCGCCGGCACATGGTCCAACTGCCATGTTTTTTCCGCAATTCGGACACCCCAATGTGAGAGGAAGGTAGTATTTGGATTGTCGTAAGGCATTGACTAATACGCTTTTATTAGGTGTATGGATGCTAAAATACACTTCTATCCAAATTGCAAATATACTAAATTATCCTCATTTGGCAAGAAAAAATGACATTAAAATGACTTAAAAATGACAGCGTCGTTGCAACATCCTGACATCAAGGCAACTGCCCGATGAGGTCATCCGTCACCCCTTTGGCAGACGTTGAAATGTTGTGTAGTTTTGCAAAAAATTTCGAACGGCAATATGACAGCAAAACTACACACCTGCATCCCGAGACTCTCCCCCGTAGGCGGAGGACAGTCGCCGCTACTTCAGGTGGCACTCGTGGCTTCGCTCGTTATGCCACATTTCAGCGTCAGTTCTCCCATATTTCTCCCATCGCGGATGGGAGAAATATGGGAGAAATATGGGAGAACTGATGGAGAACGAGCGAATTTGGTGGCTGGCGGAAAAGCAGTGTGGGGCTGTTCGGGGCTGAAGGGTGACGACAGGGGAGCGTTGGGGCTGAAAGGGGCGGGTTGTTGTCCTGGGCTGTACGGAATGTGTTATTTTTGCAATCGTAAAAAACATTAAATAACAAAGATATGTCGATATTACAACCTATTTATCCGAAGATGCGAGGACGTGCGGGCGAGGTGACCACCTATGTTCGCAACGGCCTTGTGGTGGTGCGGACGCGCCACAGCACATTCTCCGGGGCTCCGAGGAGCCACCGGCAGAAGGAGACTTGTATCAGGATGCACAACCTGGTTAATATGTGGGGCTGCTTTCCCCGTGGCTTTCGGCCGGGCTTCGAGAACCGGCGGACGGGACAGACGGACTATGGCGCATTCCTGTCGCACGGTATGCAGGCCATGCCTGTGTATCTGACCCACTGGCAGGCGATTAACAAGGGGTGTGTGGTGTCCCCGGTGATGGTGTCGGAGGGTACGTTGCCCGCGATAGCGGTGCATCACGACGGCATCGCTCCTGCCACCGATATTGCGGTGGGTGCCTTGGCGGTGGACGGCGACACGAAGGTGTGTACCCTTGCCACTGCCATAGTGCGTTGCAACAGGTATTTCAGCTATGGCGACGGGGTGCTGTTCTATTGGGTCGAGCAGTTGTTCGACCGGTCGTTGGTATTGCCTCGGGTGGCGGTGCGCTGCAGTTTCTTGGAGCTTGACGCGTCGGACGAAAGGCCGTTGCGGCGGGCAGTGCCCCACAGCGAGGGTTTTGCCGTACGCGGCGGGGTGTTGGCAGCCGGTAGCGAGGTGGAGGGCGGCATGGCGTGGGTGCATCTGCGCCGCGTCAAGGAAAAGCTGTTGCGCTCGACGCAACGCTTGGAGTGCTACAATCCGCAGTTGGACAGTTACAGCGGCGAGGAGGCTTTGCTGGCAGCGCTGGGACAGAATAATAAGCAAATAATTGACAGGCTATGATAGTATTGATTGAACAATTGAAGACAAGGCTGCTGATCGAGGACGACGGAGGCGACAGCTATTGGAAAGTGTTTAGCGAGATGCCCGATGCGACGGCGCGGCAGTTGGTAAAGGAGTATGGCTGCAAGCCGTCGTGGGTGAAAAGGATTGTTCACGACCGTATTGCCTACTGCCACGAGGTGGATGAGACATTGGTGTGGGCTGTGCTGGAGCGGTTGCCCAATCCCGAGCCTTACACGAAAGCGGATGTGCTGAGGGCAGTGCAGTGCATCGTGCCGCAGGCGGTGCGCATAGTGCGTATGCGCGGTGGGAAACTGCCGGAATTAGTGTTTAAAAACAATTAAAAATAGTGTAGTTATGAAAGATGAATTTGTATTCAAGCCTTATGGCAAGAGCGAGTTGGGTCAGATGTATGTAAAGAATCCCCTCTCGCGGAGGGCGGCGTTGGAATGGATTAACCACGAGATTGCCTCGTATCCGGGGTTGTTGACCCGTTTGCGTGAACTGGGCTACCACAGGAAACAGCGCATGTTTACCATTGCGCAGGTGCGTGCCATAGTGGATGCCATCGGGGAGCCTTGATGAGACGTCAGGAGGACATGCGGCAGTGGCTGGCCACGGTGCGGTAGTGCTGGCGCAGGGTGTCGGGGAGTTCGTCGTAGGGGGCAATGTCCTTGAGTATGTGGTGAAGGCTGGCATTGCGTTTGTTGAGGATGACGGCTTCCTGACGGGTGCCCTCGTCGTCGCAGAGGAGGGCTTGGTTGAGGCGGCGGCGTTGGTCGGCGGGCATGGGGGCATAGCCCTCGAGGAGCATTTCGGTCATCCAGCGTTGGTGGCTGATGCGGGCAAGGGTGTCGAGGAGTGAGTCGTCGGCAATGGGTATGTTGGGTTCGCAGTAGGACAGTGGGGTGTTGCGCATGAGAACGGGCAGGATTTCGCCGGCATGGATGGCACTGCTTTTCTCGGGGATGGAGAGTTGGCACCAGAGGCTGTTGAGGGCTTGGGTTTCGCTGGGGACGGTGGTGATGGTCTTGCCGTTGTCGACTTTGTGGCAGACGTAGTTGTAGCGTTTGGCACGGAGGATGCTGGCGGAGAGGAAGGGGTCGATGCTGCCGTTGTTCATGCCGAAGGGCACAAGGTTGTGGTAGCGCGGTATTTCGTTCTGTGCGGCGAGGGCCACGGTGCCGTTGCCGGGCTGGTAGATGAAGACCACGGGGGTAGCGGTGTTGGGTTCGCCGCTGTCGCCGAGGGAGAAATAGGAGGGTGGCAGCGAGAGGGCGTCGTTGAGGTTGCGCTGGGCGGTGTCGTTGCAGAAAGAAATGGAGAGGACTTGGTTTTCGTCGCGGGTGTAGGAAGTGAGACGGTCGCGTATCCATTCCTGAGAGACATGACCTTTGAGGAATTCCCATTCGATGTCGAGGAAGTCGCCATAGGCGTTGTCGGGGCGCGAGGACTGCCATCCGCTGGCATCGGTGCGGAGGGTGATGTGGGAGAGGTTGAAGAGGTTTTGGTAGCGGGTTTTGAAGTTGTCGATAAGCAGGTCGGCGCGGGGGTCGATGAAGGTGATGCGTGTGCGGAGTGGTCGTGAGTCGGCGGGGTTGAAGTTGGGGAAGTGGCATATCTGTGCCGCGGTGGTGGCGAAGGCGGCGCCCATGGGGGTCATGCCAACGATGACGAGGTGGACGAGGCGGTGGCTGTCGGCGGCGAGGAGCAGGCGGTCGAGGGTGAGGTGGTCGGCGACGGAGGTGTTGCGTATGAGGGTCTGGCGCGCGATGTTTTCGTAGCGGTTGATGACGGTGGTTTCGAGGTTGGTGTGAGACTCCTGTGGAAGGGAGCGGAGCAGTTGGCCGGAGATGTATTGGTCGACATAGAGGAAGCACTGGGCTATCTGGGTGGCGTTGCTGCGGAGATGGCGCATGGCGTTCCAGCAGGCTATGTTGAGGCTGTCGTGGTCGGTTTCGTTGTCTTCGCCGAGGATGAAGATGTGGGAGGCCAGCTCTATCTGGCAGGAGCGCAGCGCGGACTGGTTGGTGCGTTGGCCGTGGTAGACGACAAAGGGGACGGTGCGTCCGCTGTCGGGGAGGTTGGCGAGGAGGTATTCGCGCAACTGCCGGGCGTCGCCTTCGGTGAGGATGAGGACGGTCTGGCCTTGGATGATGGAGAGACTGTCGGGGTTGAGGAAGAGGTTGACGACTTCGCGGCTGCCGCCAAGGACGAGGATGTGGTTTTCGAAATAGTAGCGGGAGAGTCCTTTGCGGTAGTTGTCGAGGCGGTTGGTAAGGACGATGGTGAGGATTGCAACAAAGAGGGCTGTGAAGGCTGCGGTGCCGACAATGGCGATGAGTGCTTGGAAGAGGAAGGGAAGCTGTGACCGGAGGGGGAACTGTCCGGCATTGAGGAAGAGGGCAGTGGTCTCGACCCAGCGGGGAACGCCTCCGGCGGTGGAGAGGGTGAGCGGCGAGAGTGGCCAGAGGAGGCCTATGAGCCAGAAAAGGAGGATGAAGAAAAGACCGAGAGCCAGAGGCCAGAGGAGAGGCCGCCAGGCTTGGTTGCTGTCGAGGGACTGGTCGAGGTGCCAGAGGGTGCGTTTCCAGAGGGGTTTGATTTGCATGGGGTCGGGGTTTTGAGAGGGTTGACGGAAAGGGGTGTTAGAGTTTGATGCTTAGAGCAAGGAAGTAGCGGGCGGTATTTTCGTAGATGGTGAGGTTGTACATGCCTACGCGGTAGCCTGCATCAAGGCAAAGGAAGTTGAGGAGGTCGAGGCCGACACCCATGGAGAGGAAGTAGCCGGGGGTGAAGTTGAAGTTGCCTTGGGCAAGGGTGAACTGGAAGATGGGGCCGGCATATACACGGGCGGCAAAGAGTTTAGAGGGACACCAGCGGAGGCCAATGTGTATGGGGAAGTCGAATTGGCTGTTGAGGCGGTTGTTGAAGGCATAGGTCATGCGAGGGAAGAAACTGTCGCGGTTGAGGTAGGCATCCTCCCAGTTGGTGTTGAGGCAGTAGAGTGCTTCGGGTTGAATGTAGAAGGAGCGGTAGATGGGGATGCGGTAGGAGAAGCCGATGTTGGTGTGGCTGAGGATTCCGAAGGCTTTGCCGTGGTTGATGTCGGTGTTGATGGAGTTGAGCAGGTCGTAGGAGGGGGAGAGGTAGTAGGCTTTGAAGTAGAAGGCGGGGGTCTGCTTTTTGCGGGGTTTGACAATCATGTCTTTGACGTCTTTGGTTTGGCAGAAAGCCGAAGAGCAGAGTGCCAGCAGGATGGTGAGGACGAGGATTTGTCGGGTGTGTTTCATTGTTGTGTCGCTTGTTGTCCGAGGGACTGTTTATTATAGCCGGATTACGGCAAATGGATATTGATAAACGAGGAAAGTCGGTTTCTATTGTGTAGGAAAAGAAAAAATGAAGAAAAAAGAGATGAGGTGTCTATATTGTTGTAGTGGTTGGCGTCATGTAATGTGTTTTTTGCTCTTATGCAACGTATGACTGATTTTGCCAAACTGTCTCATTGTTGCGTCTTTCTGGGACGCTAAATAGGAGGGTGTTTCAAGACTCCATACTGTGGAACCTAACGGTTTCTTGTATGGGGTTATTAAAATTCAGACTCATTGAGGCTGTTAATAATCGGTCTTATAATAAACCCAAATCGGTCATTAGGACGGGATTAATATTATAACTGGTTCTTTTGCCCTTTTCATGTCATAGCGGCATTTCTTTCGGAATCTTGCCGCCGAAACCATCTCGCCGTAGCCCGCTACGTCTTCGCTGGTTTCACCGACAATCTTCTCGAAACAAATGCCTCTCTGACTTAAAACCTAATGACCGATTTGGGATAAACGATATCCTTTTTTTTGATTTCGATTTGCAAATTTTTTTGATTTCGATTTGCAAATGTTGCAAATGTTGCATATATTTGCAAGATGAAAAAAAATGTTTTTTTTTTTTTTTTTTTTATGTGATGTATTGAATACCAATTAATTAATCTGTGATATTATGAATAGAAAAATGAAAAAAACTGTTGCATTCCTGGTTTTGTATCTTGGTGGATTTTCCTGAAAGCATGAGATGGTATGGGGATATAGTTGTTTTTAGAAAAGAATTAACCATACAATCTCAACAGAATAGTTCGATACCGACAACCGCAACAGTAGGGGAGGAGCCAGAGAATGTAATGTGTTCGGAATAAATACAGAGAATAATAAAAATAAAAAAAACGGTAAAACAATGAAAAGAACAGTTATAGCAGTGTTGTTGGTGGTGCTTGGAGGGCAGATGGTGGCGCAGGCTCCTGCACCGCAGCGCGACACGATTGTGGGTCGCGAGGTGACGTACCATTATATCTCCCAATGGGTGGATCCGTATGACTCTGTAATTCCCGATAATTTTCTTCATGATGGTTGTTTCCCCCAAGTATCTGGAGCACATCTTCATGGAGATCCGTGTTTCGTGGCTCAATTAGATAGGTTGGAGTATGCAGAACTGCATGTCATTGACTCCACATTGGATATCATCGGGATAGCGGTGTGCCCATTTATTGACACGTTGGAGCCGATACGGGCTGGCAATAGGATAGCCGACCCGGATTGGAGACATGTCAGGGAGTATGTAAGACTGTATGAGCATGTGGGAGACACCATGCGGCAGTTGGCAAGTGAGACCTTTGACCTTGTGGATACCACCCGGTGGATGGAGTATGGTACAAAGGTTGTAAATGGAGACTACCTTGAGACCAATTATCTCCCTGTTGTGGAGCGGTATTTCGAAAAGCCCGTCACTGTCAGGGATTCGTTCTACCTGTCCTGCACATTCCGCACTTTTACTGACACCAACCAGTTGGGTCAACGATATAACCTTACCATGTATTACTTATTAATAGGCGGAAACTATTATCGGATGAGTGGCATCCGTGTGGCGGAGAGGGGTTCGGAGAATTCGAGGATTCCCGATTGGGTGTTTTTTGATTTAATAGAAGGAGGTGGGGTGGCTCCGATATTCTTGTTTGCGATATTCGACACAACGGGCATGAGCTTGGGGCCGCGTTGCGACAGTGTTTATCACCTGAATCAGGGATCGGTGTGGGGCAACAACACAATGCTTCTGTGGGACAGCACGGCGGGGCAGGTTGCCTGGCAGTTGGCGGTGGGACGCGCCGATGCGGATCCAGAGGGTTACAGGGTGTATGATGTGGAGACGCCCAGCAAGGCACTCTATAATCTGGAATACAACACAACATACGCTGCCCGGGTGAGGGCGCGGTGCAACGGGAGGAATAACTACGGTGCGTGGAGCGACACCATCCAATTTACGCTGTCGGATCCGCAGGGCATAGGTGCCGCCGTGGATTGCTACACCCACCTGTTCCCCAACCCGGCGAGCGACAGGATTGCAGTGTTTTCCTCGTTTGCACTTGTTCAGGTGGAGGTGTATGACTTGAACGGACGCAGGATGTGGGTGCAGGACTGTGAGGGTCATTCGTCCACGATAGATGTGGGAGGCTGGCAGGAGGGAACCTATATAGCCGTGGTGCGTACCATAGCGGGAACCACCTCGCAGAAGGTGACTGTTGCAAGGAAGTAGGACTACGACATGGCGTGGAAATGAACTCCGGAGAATGTCGCTATCCGGGCTATTCGGGGATGTCGAATAGGTGCGAGGGGTCGGAGAAGTATTGCGAGGCGGTGAGTTGGGGATAGTTGAGGAAGGAGGAGATGAGGTCGCGGTGTTCGGCACGGATAGGAGCCATCTGGTTTTCGATTTCTTCGGCGAGGGGTAGTTGCTCGTTGATTCTGATTTCCATGGCTTGTTTTACAGTGCTGAGCAGGATGGGGGCAATTTCGGCATAGTATTTGATGAGTGTTTTGTTGCGTTCTTTGCCGTTGGCTTTGGCAAGTTGGTTGGCGTACTGGCCATAGATGTCTTTGCAATGGTTGGTGGTTTCGTTATACAGTTGGTCGATTTGGTTGTCGATTTTTATCCACATGTCGATAAGGGGTTGCACGGGTTTGAGATATTCGCTGGCATCGGCGGCTTGTTTGAGGAGGGCAGATTCGGCGGTGCCTTTCTTGTAGTGCTTCTGCAGATAGGCTTGCTGCTGGTCTTCGGGGAGGGTGGAGAGATATTCGAGTTCTTCGCGCGAGAGACCTGTGGCGAGTTCGGCTTGCTTGTATGCGGCTTCGGAGAGTTGAGCGGAGTCGATGTCGGCGGTAGGGATGGAGAGGGCTTGCATGGAGAGGTTGAGGAGTTTGGTCTGGAAGGCGGTGACGGGACTGACGAGGAGCTTGAGGGATTGCTCGTTGAGTTCGGCCTCTTTGTAGTTGACGAGTTGCTGGGCGGTGGGTAGTTCGGGTAACTGTCGCATGAGTTCGATATAGGTGATTTGCTCTTCGTTGACGGTGCTGTTTTCTTTGTTCTTGTCCAGTTCGTTGACGATGGCGTCGGAGGCTGACTCGGCGGCTTTGTCGGTCAGTTTCTCGGTGGTTTTCTGTGCTGCCTTTTTGGCGGCTTTAATCAATGCTCCGCCCAGTTGTGCGTTGGCCGGAAGGACGGAAAGCATGAGACATGCCAGAAGGAATAATGTTTTTGTCTTCATAATTGTAACGTTTTTAATGGTGTTTTGAGAGGTAACGCAAAAAGATTTGTTTTATTGTGTTGAGAGAGTGATGGTGCGTAAAATCAAAAGAGTTTCCTTCTGGATGAGGGAAACTCTTTTGAGGGGTATATGAAAGAAGAAGGAGGAGGTGTACTATTGTTGTTGGCTGACGATTTCGCCGAATTCCTTGGCCGAGACTTTGGCGGGTTCGGGGTTGACCTGTTCTTTGAAGAGGACGTAGGTCTTGTCGACGGTGAGTTTGTCGACAATCTGGCGGACGTTGTCGCGGTTTTGTGCGATGGTGCGTGCAGACTGTTCAAGACGGTCTTCGTATTGTTTGTCGTCTTCGTCTTCATTGCGGTCGGCGGAACGGCGGAGGATGTCTTTAACGTAGTCGACAATCTCGTTCTGGGTGGGTTCGATGGACTGGATTTTGTTGAGGGAGTTGTCGAGGAGTTCCCATTTGAGAGAGGGGAGGTAGGTGTCGGCCCATTCTTTTTCGATGGTTTCGGCAGTGACGTTCTTGTCGGTGTTGCGGGAGAGGATCCAACGTTTGAGGAAGGCTTCGGGCATGGTGGCGTCGAAGTTGTCGAGGAGCTGTTTGCGGACTTGGTTGACGAAGAAAATCTGGCACTGCTCGTCGTTGGATTTCTCTATCTGAGCGGAGATGGCTTTGCGGAATTTGTCAAGGTCTTTGATGCCCTGTCCGGGGAAGACCTTTTCGAAGAGTTCTTCGTTGAGTTCGGCGGGAGTGATGTGGGAGCAACCGCTGATTTCGAAACGGATGTCGCTCTTGAATTTCTTGGCTTCGGCATTGTCGATGCGGAAGGTCTTTTCAATGACGGAGGGGGTGAAGGCTTTGGCAGCGTTGAAGACAAGGCTTTCTTTGGCTTTCTTGCCGATGAAAAGAGCGGCGATTTCGGGGTCTTTGATGTCGGAGAGTTTGAAGGAGCAGAAAGTGGAGACACCGCCTTCTTTGTCGGTGCCGTCCTTGGCGAGTTCGATGGCTTTGCCGTAGATGTAGCAGCCTTCGACAATCTCTTCGGGGGATTCGAACTTGCCGAAGCGTTCGGTGATTTCTTCAATCTGGGAGTCGATGTCCTTGGCGGTGACTTTAATGGAATAGAGTTTGGTGTCTACCTTGTCCCAAGCGATGTTGATGTCGGGGAAGAGGGCGGCGTCGAAGTAGAAGGTGAAATCCTTGCCGTTGGCGAAGTCGGGGGTGCCGGTTTTTTCTTCGTTGGAGAGGGGAGAGCCGATGATGTCGAGTTTTTCGTCATCGAGGTATTTGTAGAGAGCTTCACCGAGGAGGTCTTGGACGGTGTCGGCGACGACGGCTGATTTATACATCCGCTGGATGAGGGCAAAGGGGGCCATGCCTTTGCGGAATCCCGGAACGGTGGCTTTGTGTTGGTATTCTTTTAACTGTTTGTTAACTTTCTCGGCATAGTCATTTTCTGCAATGTCAACCTTGATACTGAGGTCCAATTCGCCTAAGTTTTCTCTGGTGATGTTCATCTTATTTAATGCAATTTGTTGATTTATTGATGTTTTATTATTTTCAAACGAAATGCAAAGATACGAACTTTTTTTGATATATATAATATTTTGGTCGAAGATGTTGAAAAATATGGAAAAGATTGGGGGGCGCGCACGGCAGTGCGCTACCCAGCCCCTGGCAGCCAACCCCCCCGTTGTGGCGGATTTGCAATCCGCCACAACAGATTATAAGGATTTGCAATCCGCTTTAAATTAAGATACAATACGT
>JAEEGL010534931.1_pt1 | contig 15896 bp, 12 predicted proteins | sample 9134231 | NCBI WGS metagenome assembly JAEEGL01 (sample SAMN16246548, study PRJNA631951) | gut metagenome | biome: gut microbiome; feature: rumen; material: fiber-attached | host: Bos | place: Iran: Karaj | collected 2018-10
AGAACGAGTAGCTGAAAATGACGACCACCAGCGACAGTACGAGCATGTACACTTTCCTGTATTTCGGGCGGACGGCCATGTCGATGCAGAATTCCACCAGCCAGCGGTATTTCCGCCGGTAAAAGAAGGGAGCGATGACAAGGATCAGCGGTATGATGAGCTGAAGGAGTCGGATGATTTTTGTCATGTGTTACGGGTGTTTTGCTTGGTTGTGTTCAAATGGTTTTACCGTCGGCCGGGAGAGAGATTGTCGTCAATCATGGTTGCCGGTCAGATTCGGAGTCCGCCGGATGGTTTCGGACAGTTCCGGATGAATGCCTTCCGGCTATCCGACTTTTGCCGTGGACCATACTTAGGATTGCCGCACACTGGCGGCAGAATTGCCGTCGCTCCATGGCATCACATGAAGTCGGCCACCAATTGAGGGAGGCTTATCGAAGTCCGGACGACGAAGGATTTCACGTGCCGGTCGAGGTCTTCCTTGAGGTACTCCAGCATCACTTCCAGGGAATCGAAGATATGTACGTAGACTGTTCGGACCAGGCCGCCCTTCCCTGTCTGTGCGTTGAACTTGTACATCTTCCCGTCCATGGGGCTCGAGTAGCCGCAGCAGTGCTGGTCCGCGTCCGTTGCGTCTGAAGCCAGGACGTGGTATAAGATAGAGAGGTGCATGCGGTCCTCCATCGCGTTCATGACCCGCTCCATCGGCATGGGATTGCCGAGTGAGTAAGTGAGGAGGGCGTAGTCCCCGTAGTCATCGACCGAATCCAGATGCTCCGGATCGATCAGCTCCGGTATCTGCATCGGAGCCAGGAGGCGAAACTTTTCGATTTCCTGAGGTAACATATCTCTTGCATTTGGTTTATCCTTCAACGGCGGAATGGTACTTTGGTAAGTACTGCTTCAAAAGAAGACAAGACCATGTTATCCTCTGATGAAAAGAGAGAATTGTAGTGGACAATTACTCCTTCTTTCCCCTCCTTTTCCCCACTCTTCTCTCGCTAGTCTTTACTTTCCGTCTTATTGGTGTACCAGTCCAGACTGTACCGCTGGACTAAACTAAATAACTGATTATCAATTATTTAGAGGTACTGCAAATATAGTTATTTTTCCTATTCCGCTAACATTCGTGCGATAATTTTGTAGTCCTCTCATGGCACGATGAAAGAGCCGCTGGCAACCGTCGTATCCTGTAAATCAACGGTACTCAATAGCTTTTACAAAATATATCATACGATGTACCATTTGAATTGTCGCTAATTGTTTATATCTTCGTATGTCAAACATCCACGTTACTTATGGCAAAGATTGGTTATCTGTTCCTGTCCAGGTCTCTCTCCACCCGTGAGGAGGACCTGAACTGGATGAGGGATTTCGGATGCGACCGCATCATCGAGGAAGAGACTATACAGGAAAAGATGCGCCCTCAGTGGCGGAAGATGGTCACTGAACTTGCGAAGGGCGATGTCGTTGTCGTGAGCAAGCTGAGCAACGCCTTCCGCGGCCTTAGGGAATTGGGGGCATTCCTTGGACTCCGCCATCAATACGGTATCCGCCTTGTCTGCATCCATGACAGGATTGACACTTCCGGGGAACTCTTCCCCGCCACGACCCCAGTTGATGTACTCGACGCATTCGGGAATCTTCCCGCCGAGGCAATATCTGCCCGGCGTTCATCCGCGAGGGTCCTCCGCTTGAGGAAGGACCAGGTCGTCCCTCCCAAGACCCAACTCAGGCTGGATAAGGAGAAGATGATCGTGAGCATGTATCAGGCCGGGCATCAGGTGGAGGACATCTGGAAGGTTAGTGGCTACAAGAGCCGCACTAGTGTCTTCAGGGTACTGCGGCGCGCAGGCGTGGAGCCTAACCGCAAGCCTACGTCCGGAGCCAGGCATGAATCTGTAGAAAAAGAATAAAACGAACTGCCATATGACACTTCTCGAAGCGATAGAAGCACGCCACTCCGTCCGGAGATACAAGGACGAGCCAATTCCGGAAGACGTCCTCTCGACTATCCGGAACAGGATCCGTGAAATCAATGAGGAAGCGGGGTTGCACATACAACTGGTAACCGATGAGCCTAAAGCGTTCAGCGGGCTCATCTGTTATGGCACCTTCTCCGGCGTGAAGAATTATTTCGTAATGGCAGGCAAAAAGGGAGATGACCTGGACGAGAAAGTCGGCTACTATGGCGAGCAACTCGTCCTGCTAGCACAGACCCTGGGGCTGAACACCTGCTGGGCGGGAGTGAGCTATAGCAAGATCCCAGGAACGTATGTACTGGAGGACGACGAGAAAATCGCCCTCTATATCGCCCTAGGCTACGGACAGACGCAAGGGAAAGCCCATAAGGTGAAACCGGCGAAGGAAATCAGCAACGCAAGTGACCTCACACCGAAATGGTTCAACCGTGGTGTAGAAGCAGCGCTGCTAGCGCCTACGGCCGTCAATCAGCAGAAGTTTTATATTGAGTTCCTGGGATTCAGGGACTACAGCCGTGTTCCGAAGGTCACGGCACGACCTGCCTTTTCGATGGTTGGTTACAGCAAGATCGACCTCGGCATAGTCAAGTACCACTTCGAGCTTGGCGCTGGGAAAGAGAACTTTGAATGGATGTAATTTAGCTATATAACTCGGCTTTTTCACCGTTCTCCTAGATAGGGATTCCCTAATCCTTACTGTGCACTGTGTGTCAGAGTTTATATCCGTTTTCGTATGCTTGACGGACAGCCGGATGCTCCCTAAGAGAGTGCTTTCCACGCATAAACTTATTATGTCTGAAAAACTGGTAAACCTTTCCAATAATCAAACCCAAGATTAAGCCCCAAATAAAGCCAACGATTGCACCAACGGGAATTGTCCAGAATTCTTTATCAAGTAGTAGGAATCCTGTAACAGCAGTAATCATAGCAAGAATACCACCAGTAATCATCATCGTTTTTGCGACAATCTTATTCGTCTTCTCTTCTTCTCTTCTACAATCCTCACAAACATAAACTGGGATTCTGTAATAGCTTATTTCTGACTCCAGATTCCTGCCTCGGATGCCAGTAAACTTCTCATGTGAAAGAGTAATATTTTTGATTTGACGTGTCGATTTACCACAAATCCAACAATTGTTCTGTTCATCAGATTCTTGCCAGAGATGAAAAGGTTCTTTCTGATTCATGCGTATTATAAGATTTGTATAACGATAATTGTTGCTGTACTATTCTATGCTTGTCGATTTGGCTTTAAACTCATCGATCGGATAAGTGTATTCTTGTCCATTCGTCTCATCGATTATCTCAACCTTGGACTCTGAAGAAGAGTAAATAGTAACGAGGTGCGACTCTTCTTTTCCTCTACTCGAAATCTTGAGTAGGTATCTACTTCCAGGCTGCAGAGAGCTCGATAATGCCTTCTCAATCTTTTCTTCAGGAGTATATTTTTGGGGAGTGACAACTTTTGATTCCCCTAAAAGGAGTCTTTTGACTTCAGAATATGATATCGTATACTCTTTGCCATTGATAAGGACTGTGGCACCATCATCTTGAAATGATTTGAATCTCATCGTCCCAGAACTTGTATCACTGGCAAAAACATAATGCCCTGTGTCCGGATCATCCTTTGCATGAACGCTATATTTCCCACCTAAGCCAATAATGAACGCATCTGGTTTATCGACATTGCTAGAAAGCATACGCTCAATACTTTGGTAGGTAACGTATGAGGTTAATTCATCGGAATATGATATACCATGTATTGGACGAGCACATGTTACGGTAGCGCCCAGCGGGAAATACTTTTCAACTTTCATAGAGGCAACACCTTTTTCTATCTTGCCAAGGTAATAATCAATATGATCGGCAGGTTTTCCAGGCTGACATTTCACCCATTTAATGCCACAATCTATATTGTTCCCTTCGGGATGATCCTCACAGAAGTGAAACCATTTTAAAAGAAAATCCAAATATGCATCTTCTGGGTTCTTAATACTTTTCATATTGAACCCAGACATAACAGAATCCCTACGATAGATGCTGTATAATGTATTTGATCGCGGGGTAAAGAATATTGTTTTGTTGAGAGTCCGAAGATAAAGAGGCTGGCTATACTCATACCTTCCGGTGCTTGGAATAAACATCCAAGATTCCTTTATCAATAGAAGAATCAATTCGATATATGATGCATCTGATACTTTGTCAGTAAAATCCTCCACCTCATTGGGAATTCTCCCGTTTAACCCGGTAATATCTTCATTTTTTTGAGCAATCTCATAAAGGAAGTCCTCAGGACTGAGCAAGTATTTCGCAAAAGGATTAACAACGACTTCTCCAGATAATACCTTATCGCGAATTAATTTCTTTACTCGCTTTTCCTTACCATCATACCTGAGCCATAAAGATTTCAATTGACCATTAAAAGGAATATCAACGGAGCTATATGTTTGTCCTTGCTCAAACGTCATTTTCCAATCTCGCGAAGAGGATAGACAGGAAAGGAATTCTGCAGGATGTTGCTTGGCCAGTTGTCTCCAGAATGCATTATTAATGACAGCCCTCACCACTATGAAGATAATTATTAGGGCGATCAATATAAGGAGATACTTCATAATAACAGTATTAGTCTGTAAAAATGCTCTTTAACAGTTCGGCGTGCTTAATAAATGCCGGAGGTATCACCATGTGAGAAACCTTTTAAGTCCTTTTCAGAAAGGTATTCAATCTTATCTTTTTCTTTATAGTGTACTTTTGCTTTATTATCGATGAAGTCTAAAATCTTGTAATTATAGGTAATAGTAGGAATTGGTGGGGTCGCACAAAAATGAATATAACTTGATACGGTTTCTCCGATTCTATAGAAATCACTAACCATTCGTTTTAGAGAATAGGTCTTCACATCTATTATATCAAATGGCAAGAGACGTTCGATTTGACCTTGTAAAACCTGAGAGTTCTCACCATTCACGGCGGTCACAACAACGCCGTCATTTCTAACCTCTTTGACCTTTACGTAAATATCTTGGATCTTTACGAAGCCAACATCAAATACAAAGTACTCGCTCTGTTCGTTTGTAGAAACACCTCCTGTCCCACAGTATAAGACAGTTCCTGGAGTGAGATATACTTTAGCCAATGCATACAATAATGCATTGTTGGCTGAATTATCATTCGTACTCGGCATACACTGAAAGAAAACTACGAGAGATTAAGATTCACTTCGTTGAGCCCAAAGGAGAAAGAGCCCAACTCATCATCAGTTGCTTGAATATCCGGGAGAATATAATCCTCTTTGTCTGGGAACTCTTTCATAAAGACTTCGTCAGTAATATTTAGCCTTTCACGTATTCTCTTAAAAAAGGCGATTTCCGAATATTCAATGTGATTATCAGATTCAATAGTCTTTATGGCAATTTCAGCAAGTTTTAATTCTTCTGATGAAGAAAGGCTTGCATCAGTTATTTCGTTCAAGAAGTTGCTTAGAAAAAGTACTCCTTCGAGGTTTATAGCGGCAACGAAATCTTTTAAAATGCCCTGAACATCTAGATCCCCAAAGACATCACTACGTGTGGCAAATTCAGTTATGGCAGAGATTTCTTCCTGGGCAATATGCTCATCACAGGCCATACAGCAAAAAGCAGTCTTCAAATAGATATAATTCTTGTCCATAATTGTTTATTTAAATCCAATTCTTCTTCTTTCTTCCCTTGGTTTAGTCCCTTCAAATGCATTTCTGATTTCCTCATAATGCTTCACATCTTCTGCAGTTAAATCGGGTTTTATCGTGCCAATCACTTCTCTGAGGATATCCATTGTTATAAATGGAACTTTTCTACGCCGACACAGCCTAATGGCCTCATCTACAATGAGCCTAATCTGGGACGAAACATAATTTTCGGTTTTTTCTGCCAGCTCAAGGTAATTCATCCCAAGATCAGTTTTTGTTTTGTTTAAATAAATCTTGAACAGACTTTCGCGAACGTCAAGAGATGGTTGGGGAATATAGTACTTGAGTTCAAGACGTCCAGCACGCAATGCGGCCTTGTCAATTTTAGTAGGCAAATTAGTTGCTCCTATGACGATAATCCCTAATTCTCCGCAATTGTTCAATTGAGTAAGGAATTCGTTGACTTCTCCAGCCATGCTCGAATTGTCTTGTAAGCTGCGACTGCTCAACATGGCATCAATTTCGTCTAAGAACACAATACATGGTGCACTTTTTCGCGCTTCTGCAAACAAAGCTCCAATTTTCTCTTGGCCCCCATGAATATAAGGAGTAGCAATGTCAGAACACTTTACAGAAATGAAACTACAGCCGGCCTCTTCGGCAAATTTCTCCGCAAAATATGTCTTTCCACATCCAGGAGGTCCATAAAAGAGTAGGCCATTCGGGATAGAGATGCCCCACTCCTTCGCTTCATCCGGATGCTTAAGTAAATCAATCACATCATATCGCAATTTCTCCTTCAGCTCTTCCATTCCTGCAACATCGGCAAAACCATTGCCTTTCTTTATTGACGAAGATACAGGACTAGCTGACTTATCTTCGGCTGCTTTCCTTTGCTTTATGGGACCGACTGTGATTTCCCCCCTCAGTGCAGCAGCAAATTCTGCTGCCGTCGGGAAACGGTCATCGACGTTCATCGCCAACGCTTTGGTGATCACATTTAAGGTATTCTCGTCAAGTTCGAACTTCGATTTCTCGGGGAATCTAACAGGCCCCTTACGCTGGTCAACTATTGCATCCTCGAGACTTTCGCGAGTCAAGTATTTTTGGGGGTCAACAAAATAAGGAGGAATTCCAAAAACCAGATGGTATAACAGAGCACCTACGGAGAAAATATCACTCTGGACAGAGAACACTCCATTGAAAGACTCTGGAGCCATATAAAAAGGATCTAGCCCTGTCTTATCAAATGAATTATATGGGTCAGACAAAAAACCAGCATGCCCGAAATCGATAATCCTTGGATGGATTCCTTCAGAGGTCATATCGAGCATAATATTCTGCAGCGTGATTTCCTTGTGAATAATCGGCTTAGATAAGCTGTGAAGATAATCAAGACCATTAAGTGTTCCAAGAGCGATTTGAATAGCGTCATATACCGAACAATAACGTTCTCTTTTAACCCTCTCCTCTATGGTTTCACCGCTTATGTACTTAAATACAACATAAGCATATCTTCTTCCGTTAGCGACAACATCTCCACTGTCATGATATTCGGCAAGATTCTCGTGGTGGCATAATTTACTAATTTCTATTTCAGTTATTTGCTCCCCGTGATACTGTTTTCTGTCAAGTTTTGAATAATCGAACAACTTCAAAAAATAGTTCGTATTATTCAAGTCCTTGACACGGTAGGACTCTGCGTAAGCCCCTTCTTTGATAGGGAATATAACTATATAGGGACCTATTGAATCCTTTTTATTGAAAGTTGCCATAAATTATCTTGTAAGAATATCTGAAGGTCGTTGATCAACAGGAAGAAGGTTCATAAGGGCATGAACAATTGGCCTTAATTGCTCCGCGCTTGGTTTCCCAGAGATAAGGGATAAACCCTTGTCAATAAGCTCACGTGCACGTGCCTTGTTGCTCCAAGGATGAGTATCGAATGATTTATGCCATCTCATTATCCAAACGATGTAATAGTCGACCTCAGCAATTTTGTAATCCAATGCCCACATTTGCTCGCGGACTTCTTTTGCATATTTAACGTCTTTAGCAGCAATCGCTTTATCTGCTTCTTCCTTAAGTTGATTTACAAGTGCTGTACTTTCAGGCGTTCCATATTTGGCATTGTCATCGACCAGTTCTTTATACATCCTACGTAGTTCCTTTTCTGTCCTATCCCATTCGCCGGAGGAGTACTGTCTGTCAATTTCTTTCCCTATTTCTTTTAAAAGACCAGCCGCTCGGTCTATACTATCCCTATCATTACCGCTTTGCTTGTAAGCCGTCTCGACACTGTCTAATCGACTCAGAGACTCCTCGTCATCATTCTCTTTTGCTTTCTTTCGGAGGGCTTTAAGCTCATTCTTGAAGAAAGAGTCTGATATTCTTCCTTTCTTATTGATTGTGATCCTTTCAGTTATGTCTAAATCCAAATCAAAGAAAGGAATATTAATAATGAATTTATCTACGGTTCCAGATTTGTCCGCATGCAATCTTATATTAATCTCGCTTCGCATCGGCAGTAATGCTGGAATGTCATCGCCAGTAAACATAACATCATAAAGATGATTACAATAAATAGCTTTAATCCCTTCACTGTAGTCATCAACTTGATACAGAGAAATTCTGATATAATCATCAACAATTCCGGCCCTAATATCCCTAGGTGTCAACAACCCCTGTACCTGACCATTCGCAGGCAATAACTGGTTCTTTTGACATCCTTCAACGGGAATAAAAACTTCATCACCAATTTCATTTGACACACCGATTCCCAATGCCATCGGCATAATCGCATCTCCAATACCATCTATCCCTTGAATAACGGATATCTCTGAAGGCTCGCTTTCAAGTGCGTTACCAGATTCATCATAGCATTTGATGGAAAATACATTGGTTCGGTCAGGTAACAAAGGCAAATCTACAACGTCACCGATTGAATCGATCTTGATTTTACCAGAAGAGAAAGAGCCATCTTGTCTAGTAAATTCTACCAAGACGCTATCACCATCATAACCATCGCTTTTGTCGGACAAGAACTTTACGGAAGCGAATTCAACTGATTCGACACTTGTACTTTTTACCTCTATCCCAAGTTGTATCTTTGACCTATCACGAGCTGCTTCAGCAATATGATCAGGCACGGAAAGGGTAGAAGCATACATTGCCGCTCCTGTAGCCACACAGGTCATGGGGTCAATACTTGTATCAACATTGGGAGTTATTTGCTCCTTGAGCATGTTACGAATAATCGGGGAATGGGTCGGTCCTCCTACAAGAATCAAAGCTCCAAGTTGTTCTTCAGAAAGATGATGTTTATCAAGAAGCTGTTTAGTGATGTCAACGGCCCTCTGATAAATGGGGCGCGCTACTTTTTCAAGCATTTCCTGTGTCACATTCAGAGCTAATTCGAACGGAGTGCCATTGTCATCTTCACCGTAATCGTCACCAAGTTCTGTTTCAACAAAAAAGGATGGATTGAAAGACAAATTAATTTTTGCTTCTTCTGCTTTGGGTTTCCACATATTCATAAATGCGTCACCCTTTTCAGCCATAATATCATCAATAGCAAAATGCTCGTGAAAATATGGCATAAAAATCTCTGCCACTATTGCACGGTCAATATCCTTACCTCCAAGATGGTTGTTGCCAGCCGTATCAATAGGCTTCATAATGCCATCTTCTATCTTCATCAACGCGGCATCGAAAGTGCCTCCTCCGAAATCAAAGACCACCCAATATGAATTTTTCATTTTGGTTCCCAGACCATATGCAATAGATGCAGCTACAGGCTCCTGGATCAGCTCAAAATAGTCAAACCCCGCCATCTTGGCAGCTCGTTTAGTCGCATCTTTCTGATTATTGTCGAACATAGCCGGGACAGTGATGACCGCAGTTTTAACTTCATCATCAAGTACGTATTTTCTTAGCTCTTTAAGAACTTCAGAAGAAAGTTCTTCAGGAGTAAAATCTTTGTCAAGATTTGAGCAATGAATTGTGGCGTCCGTGCCCATCACGCGTTTGAACTCAACGAATGAATTGACTTTGTAGTTATCTTTACGAAATGCAAGTTGCAAATCTTTTCCCAATTGGCTATAAGCTCGTTGTCCAACCGAGATGCGCCCTTTTGTAGAGACACTAATACACGAAGGAGTGGTGTCCGCCCCCAAATTGTTTTTAATAATTGAAGAAGATCCAGCACCATATCTTGCAATAGCGGAATTGGTGGTTCCGAGGTCGATGCCATATTGAATCTTAATTTCAGCCATAATTATGTCTCCTTTTGTCTATTCGTTAAAAGCAACTACAACTTGCGCAGCTTGAATCATTCTCCCCCTGTAATTAATCTGAGGTTTTGTCACCCGTCTGATAATCTGCGTCCCGGGTTCAAGATCCTCATCTAACTCCATTGTTGCAATCATATTGTAACCCTCATGATATGGTGTACCTAGGAGTGTCGGTATTTCGTACCCACGAGAACTCAAAGTAGTCTTAATTGACTCAGCTCTATTCTTGAGATTAGAAACTCCCTTAACACTACTATCCATGTGAACAAGGTTTTGTTCTATTCTGACGACTTCATTGGCAATACTGATTGCTAATTTATGATCGGACTCGGTCTCCTGACTTGATTCTCTTACTCTATCCTGTTTTTCTAGAATATCAATCAACTGGTTATCAAGTTTAATACTTTCCTCCTGAAGAGAATGTTGCACATCCATAATTCTTGCTATTGTCTGGTCTCCTGCTGTTAATTTCTTCCTCAAGAACAAGAATAACCAGGTTAATAAGCAAAGAATGAGTATAATAACAATAATACCCCAAAGCAGAGTCCTACTTACTTTTCGGGACACATTATCGGTATTATCTCTGATTGCCTTCGTCTGTTCTTTTGTAAAAGCATCTGTATGCTCAATCTTTACACCTAGCTCGGATGACACGGATTCTATGTCTGAAGCGTTTTTCTCAACATTTACTTCCAGGTCTCCAACCCGTGAGTTTAGATTGCTTACTGAAGATGAAATCCCTTGAATAATACGAGCAGTATTCGATGATGACTGTTTTAGCTCCTGTATGTCTTTCTCAATTTGACTCAAAGGCAAGCTATCAAGCTCCTGGGCTGACATTGAGAAGCAAACCAGAAGTCCGATAAAGATATAAGCAACTCTATTCATAATTAGAAAGCAGAATTCTCAGATATAGATCTTGTGTGTAAATTCCCATTAGTAACAAGTCGTAAAGTAATAGTTACAATCTCATTGTACAATGATTCCGTTCCATCAATTGTGGAATAGCTTTCATCTTTAACAAACCCCCCAGGAGCCCCAGGGACCTTTTCTTTAGTTGGCTTCCAGCCTTTTCCATAATAGAATATTGGCTTATACGTTCCATTTGGCAGATCTATTGTCCCCATCTCTCCAGCCCGTACATAAACGTGCCCAGCTACTGGACCATCATCACTCCCACTCTTTACAATGACAATCACGTCAGAAGTGGAAGGTGCCTCAACGTTTATTGTAGAGTGATTATCATAATAGCCAAATCTACGATTTCTCCCATATGCGGCTCGGTACGGCTGATCCCCCGTGTTCAAATGACTGTCTTGGTAAGTCTCCCAGTCAAATCTTTCTTCATATTTTTTTAGAGCAGCCTGATAATACTCTCCATTTTTATTGGGGTGCTTCTTGAAGAACTGTTCGTAATCATCCTTTGTTGAATCGTATTTCAGATTATTAAAGTCATATCTCTGAGTATTTAAATCGACAAAGTTGGCCACTTCAGTACTATGCTTTCCATTCGGATACAACGAAAGGTACTGTTCATATCTTCTCTCCAAAGCGCCCACGTATGACGGTGCTGTTAATTGATATGAATCTAAGTTTGTTGTAAAATGAGCCCTCACATAATCGTCTTCTTTTGAAGAGATAATCGAAACGACTTCATCGTAATGCTTACCATCGGGACATCGCTCAATATATTCTTCACAGGCCGCAATAGACCTTTCATTTAGGACCTTGTTATAAAGCCGATTATCTTTGGTCGACACAAAGTACACAATGATGCCGGCAACCGCTAAGATGGATGCTACAATAAAAGCCCGAACTACATTCTTTCCCTTCTTTTTTTTCTCAATTAGTTGCTGTCTACGTTCTTCAGCTTCTTTTACATATTTTCCCGTCTTATAATGCTTTAAATAAGAATCAAGGCTTTCTATGGTTTTACAAGATGAATACATTTCATCTTCAGTCCTCATATCAAGGTCGGCAAATTCGTTCCCAGTATAAACTGAGGCACTATTAATAAGTGACGACAATGTATTTTTGTTGGGATTGAAGCGGTTGTCCTTGTACTCCTTTGACATGTCGAGTTTTTCCATGTATAAAGTCGCTCGCCATGCTTGTTTCAAGGCTGTCTTCAAGGAATCAATAATGCTAGAACGGTTAAAATATGAAGCGTTTTCAACGGCTTTCGTTCTATTATTAACTTCCGTTATCACCTTATTAAGTGCGGCTTCTATTACTCTTTGTGAAAGGTCAAGATACCCTTTATTATCACAACCGACAGCCTCTTTTGTTTTAACCAAAACTGGGGCACACTCTTTAATTAGGTCAATAGCGTAATTACAACTGTTGGGGGTTTTTGAATACTTGTTAAGGATTTCGTTGATCTTATTGGAAAAGATAAACACTTCTTTGGAAGGAAGATTCTTTAAGATGCGTCTCAATATGTCAACATTCTTAGTGCAGCGTTCTTTAGCGAGAGACCCTACTGCAATGCTTTGTGCATACTCCTGAAGGACCAATGCATTCTTTGCTGCTTCGTATTCGTTAGAACCATTGAAATAGTTGATTCCGCACTGAAGAATCTGTTTGGCAAGATTATCTATACAGTTATTGATACGCGTTTCGGCAAAATCAGATAAACTATGTAGTTCGGAAAGGGTGCTCTTCGTTGAATACATCAACTGAAGACCTGCTTTATATGACGCCGTAGAATCGTGAGGATCTGTCTTCTTAGCCTTTTCAATAGCGGCTTCTACAGAAGTGATAGGAGCATTCACGACAGTCGAAGTCAAATACTGAAGAGCACACGAATGTTTGTCTTTCTCCTTGGTTAATTCATCGCGGATAACAGTCGCAGGGACAATTCTCAATAATTCGTCGATATATAGGTTGGAAACCTCCATCGCATCAATAGAAACGTCTGTGCCACAAACATTCTTAACAAAATCCGACCAAATATCAGCGTTGTCAATCAACCTAAATGCATAATTAATACCTAACGAATAACTTCCAGCAATATAGGAGACAATACTCCTATTCAGTATGGAGGCCCACGTTTGGTCTTTACTGAAAATCTGATAAGCCTTATCAAGATTTCCGGCTTTTAAATGGCCAAATGCTATCTCATGATAAGGTTCCGTCTTAGCAAACCAGAATAACGCATGTCTAATTTTATCTTTAGGTAAATAAATTGCATTTCGCGCCGATTCTATGGTTTCACTATTTCTTTCTAAACTGGGAAGATAGTTTTCGAAATCTAAATCTAGAGAAGAATTCTTCCCTACATCTGCATATCGTTTAAGTTTATTCCACGTCGCCGTCAATTCTTTGGCTGATGCATTCACATATACGCCTAAAACTCTGAAGGGATTTTCAATTATTGATGACAATACAGGATCGTTAGATGAAGAATTATCTTCAAGAGAATCATTATTGACTGAAACCCATTCCTTATTTGCCCCGGAGTTAATCAACAATTCACAAAGAGAAGAATTGGCGGATAACTTCAAATTGGTTGCATCTTTAAAAGCATCTACCCCTATTTCAGTTAAATTGTTGCCGTTAAAAACTAATTCGCAGGAACCCTTGAAAGTCGTAAATGCATAATCTTCAATTCTGATAACAGATTCAGGAATAGAAACTATCCCAGATAAAGCAGATGGAGCATAAATAAGGACCGTTTTAGATTTGTTGTACAGAATTCCATTAACAGAGCAATAGTTTGGATTGTCGGGATCAACAATAATCTTTGTCAACTTATCGCAATACCGAAAGGCATTCTCCCCAATACTCACTAACGTCTTGGGAATGAAAACGGATGTTAATCTTTTACAGGACAGAAAACTATACTGGCCAATTTTGATCACGCCATTAGGAATCCTAAAATCTCCTGTTAACAGACTCTTGTTGAATACGCTATCACCAATGACTTTTACGCTCTCTGGTATAGTTACTGACTCAAGCCCGGAGTTGTAAAAAGCCAGTGACCTTATCTCGGTGAATCCGTTCGGGATAATCGCAGAAACAAGCTTCTCTCCCTTTAGGTAAAGATCATACCAGTTATTTAAAACACACTCCCAATTGAGGTTCATCCAATCCTCTAATGTCCCAGCATACTTGATTACATGCAAATTTTTGCATGAATCGTTAAAGGCATACTTCCATACATGTCTTAGCGAATTCGGCAACTCGATAGAAGAGATCTTCGAGCATCCTTCAAAGGCGCCGTTGTATATATCGGTTGTGCCTTCATTTATGACTAGGTTTCCTTCATAATCTGAGGGGCATTTACAAAAAGCTGTTCCGGAATATTTAACCTGGTCATTATTACTATCTGCCATATGTGAATTCTCTTATCAAAATGACTAAATGCGAGTAATATGTAAACGACAACTACTGGGATTTATTTCTTAACTAATATTTCATCTACCATCCCATACTCTTTTGCTTCTTGGGCCGTCATCCAGTAGTCTCTATCCGCGTCAGCAAATACTTTTTCATATGGGGTTCCACTATGCTCAGATATAATGGAAATCAATTCTTTACGAGTCTTTTCAATTTCCTTCGCGGCTATAAGAATATCTGAAGCCTGACCTTGAGCTCCACCAAGAGGTTGGTGGATTAGAACTCGTGAATGAGGAAGGCAGGATCTCTTTCCTTTAGTGCCAGCACAAAGAAGAACCGACCCCATTGATGCAGCCATTCCTGTACAGATTGTGGCCACGTCCGGCTCTACCAACTGCATTGTATCATAGATTGCTAAGCCACTAGAGACTTGACCTCCAGGTGAATTAATATAAAGAGAAATATCGGCTGAAGGATCGACTGAGGCCAAAAAAAGAAGTTGTGCAGTTATAATGTTTGCGACATCATCATTAATCCTAACACCTAGAAAAATAATGCGATCCATCATCAGCCGGCTAAATACGTCCATCTGGGCAACATTTAGATGGCGCTCTTCGATGATAGTCGGATTAACATAAGCATTTACTGCGGATTGGTAATCCCACAAAGAGGTGGGACTAATTCTTTTTTCCAAGCGCGCGAATTTGTCAAAATCTGTGCTACTCATAACAGGGCATATTGTGTCACGTATAAAAGAAACAAAGTTAATTTTTTTTGGTTATAATACATTTGTTTATTCACATTATCTTAGTACGTTACAAGATAGTTATCCGATTAGCCAAGATTCCGGCATTATTGACCAAGTAGTAGTTATAGCTATAGCTAGCCGCGTCACAAAGCCGTAGCCAACCATCAAATTTATACGTCATTCTATCTCGTCGTATCTACCCTACCGGTCCCTGCGATGCTCCGAACTACCCATGCCGCGCAGGATGGCGGATATGAGCGGCTTCAACAGCAGGCAGAGGACGATGACGAGGACCAGAGTCAATGCATCTTCCATAACCTCGAATTGATTTCTTTTCCCTTTTTTCCGGGCTTTCCGGCCCCGGGGATGCGTGTATTTTTCTGCTTTCGTAAAGCGAGCCCGTAAAGATGAAGGCAAGTCGGAGACGGAGAATACGCTCCCGCATGGGAGGAAGATTGTCCGTCCCCCCTGCCCACAGGTCTGGCTTGACGCATCGATGGACGAGCTTAGATTTGCAGAAAGGATATACGCCAATACCAGGGGCCGCATGGGCGGAGAATCCGCTTCATGTCAAAAGAAGAAAGACGCTGCAGGCGATGTTTACTACGATACTTTGATACTTTGGTCCTTTCTGAACAGTAATACGATGATACTTTGATACAATCATGAAAAGATCCGCCCCGGAGGTTGTCCGGGGCGGCGCAGAAAAGCAAGCGGGAGCGGAGAACCCGTCTCCCCGACGGTTACTGAAGCGTTCCGCCGATGACGCTGACCGGAGATGCGAGGATCTCGGTGACGGTCCTTTCCACACCGTTGGAGTCGGTGAAGCGGTTGTTGCGGAGGCGGCCCTTGACCTCGACGCCGGC
>JAEEGL010748677.1_pt1 | contig 15896 bp, 14 predicted proteins | sample 9134231 | NCBI WGS metagenome assembly JAEEGL01 (sample SAMN16246548, study PRJNA631951) | gut metagenome | biome: gut microbiome; feature: rumen; material: fiber-attached | host: Bos | place: Iran: Karaj | collected 2018-10
AGAAAGTGGAGAAGGTACCAGCGAATACAGCTGTTCTCGTTTGTGGAACGCAAGCTAAGTCCTATCAGGTTCCAACCAGTGCTTCAGCTGCTTCCATCTCTTCCAATCTTCTTAAAATATCTACATCAGATACTTATGGTGATGGTTTCACCATTTTTGTTCTGTCATCCGTCAATGGCGTGATGGGCTTCTCAAGAGTGGAAGCTGGTAAGGTGATTCCAGCAGGTCAAGTATATTTAGAACTTTCTAAAGGTATGCCATCAAAGCTATTCTATGATTTGACTACAAGCAATTTGAATGCGATACCTACCATTGTTGCTGATGAGATCACTCCTTCAACTCATGTCTATCATGTGAATGGTCAACGCTTGAGGACAGCTCTTCAACATGGTATCTACATCATCAATGGAAAGAAAGTGTTTCTTAAGAAGTGAGGAATGAGAAGTGAGTAGTGAGGAGTGATCTACGGTATCAGAAGGCTCTTGATGGAATCACAAATAAACTTTACGTCTTCATCTGTGACACAAGGACCAGCAGGGAGACACATGCCTACCTTGAACAGTGCTTCACTGACTCCATTGATATAAGCCACACTCTTCTCTGATGTCTGACAGACCACCTCGCCATTTTGAAGTTTTAAACTTGAAAGCTGAGCCTTGTCAGTTCTATATACTGGCTGGCAGTGCATTGGTTTCCAAAGTGGCCTCGATTCAATGCCAAGGGCATCGAGTCCCATACGCATGGCTTCAACATTATCATTAGGTTGACAGTCGGTCGTAGCTGAATCTGCAGCGTGTATCACACCAGCAGCACCACCCACGGCACCCTTTACCACCGTCTTATAGGCATTCTCCTGTCCCTTCACCTTCAACAGAGAATCCAGCACGATAGTACACAACCAGTAGTTCGAATCGTATTCGCCACTTGCAGGTTGTGCATGTACTTCAACGCCTTTAACATCTTTGAGGTATTCCTCATAGAGTGCCTGCACATGTTGATGGTGCTTGATATGTTCATCCGCCACCGTCATTTGTCCGCGACCAATACCTGCACAGATATTCGACATGCGGTAGTTATATCCAATTGCTTCGTGCTGGTAGTATGGATACGACTCACGTGCCTGAGTAGCATACCACATGATCTTCTGCCACGACTCATCGTCAGGACAAATGAGCGCACCACCGCCAGAAGTAGTAATCATTTTGTTACCATTGAAAGACAGCACACCATATTTGCCGAAAGTGCCCAGTACCAGACCTTGGAAACGTGAGCCAAATCCTTCAGCTGCATCCTCAATGACTGGGATGTCGTAACGGTCAGCGATTTCCATGATTTCATCAATCTTGTATGGCATGCCATATAGAGCAACAGGCACAATTGCCTTAGGAGTCTTTCCTGTCTTTGCAATACGGTCCTTGATGGCAATTTCGAGTAGGGCGGGGTCCATATTCCACGTGTCTTTCTCCGAATCCACAAATACTGGTTTTGCACCGAGGTAGGTGATTGGGTGGGAGGAAGCACAGAATGTGAACGACTGTACGATGACTTCGTCACCTGGACCAACACCACAAGCAATCAAAGCCAAATGCACTGCAGCGGTACCAGAGCTCAATGCTACGACACGCTTTTTTTCAAGTGAGGAATGAGTAGAGAGTAGTGAGGAATTATCCTGTTTGGATACATCTTTTTTACTCTTGACAAATTCCTCCAAGTCCTTCTCGAATCCATTGACATTAGGGCCGAGTGGTACCACCCAATTGGTATCAAATGCTTCCTGTATGTACTTCTGTTCAATCCCCTCCTCGCTCATGTGAGCCAGACATAGATATATTCTTTTTGCCATATTATGTGATTCTTTGAAATGATGTTCTGTGTTTAAGAGGGAAGAACGTATTCCTCATTCCTCACTCTTCATTCTTCATTTAAATTTGTTGACTAATCGAGAGATTCGTACACTGAGTTCTTGGATTTGTATTCTGGTACGATTTGCTTCATGATGCGTACAGTCTCCATGTCATCGTAATGATAGCTTGTCTCAACGAGCTTATCGATCTGCTTGGAAACGTCGTTGTAGTCGTATTGCCGCACCTGAGCAATCTTGATTTTCTTGTGGAAGGTAGGCTTGGTGATCTCCTCGTTGTTCAGCACCTCCTCAAAGAGCTTTTCTCCGTCACGCAAGCCCGTGAACTTAATATCCACATTCTTAGCTCCTGAGAGCTGAATCATCTTCTTCGCCAAATCTGCAATCTTCACAGGTTTCCCCATGTCGAACACGAATATTTCGCCACCCTTTCCCATCGTCCCAGCTTCCAGCACCAACTTACAGGCCTCAGGAATTAGCATGAAATAACGGATGATGTCAGGGTGTGTGACCGTGACAGGACCTCCCTTGCGAATCTGCTCCTTGAAGAGTGGTATGACACTACCGTTCGAACCCAGCACATTGCCGAAGCGGGTGGTGACGAACTGTGTCCTCGACTGTGCCTTTTCATCGCTTTGTTTGTTGTCCAAGTACTTGTCCAGGGACTGCACATAAATCTCGCATATACGTTTGGAACAACCCATTACGTTCGTTGGATTTACAGCCTTGTCTGTAGAGATCATGACGAATTTCTTCACCCCATACTTCACTGCTAAGTCCGCAATGATGCGCGTACCATCCACATTATTTTGCACAGCCTCGCTCGGGTTGTCCTCCATCATAGGTACGTGCTTGTAAGCAGCGGCATGGAACACATAGTCAGGTTTGAACCGAGCAAATAGGCTCTCCATCCGCCTGTGCTTCGTGATACTTGTCACGATGATATAGGCAGGAACATCTGGGAAGTCTCGCTTCATCATCAGGCGGATGTCATGTTGAGGTGTTTCTGCTTCATCAATCAGTACCATTTGGCTTGGTCCAAATGACGCAATCTGTCGCACCATTTCCGAACCGATGCTACCAGCCGACCCCGTCACCATGATACACTTACCCTTCAACATCTCTTCAATCTCCTGCATATTCACCTCAATCTCGTCGCGAGGTAACAAGTCCTCAATTTGCACCTCCTGAAGTTCCGAGGAACTGAGGTCACTCTTGCCATCCCACAGGTGCGACATCTTCATGATGAAGACCTTGATTCCGTTGTCCAGCAAAGTGGTCTTGAATTCCTCGTTCTTGTTGAAATCGTCAATTTTGAGTGGAGACACCAGCAGTGCGTCAGCATGCTTCTTGAGCATGTTCTGGATGATGTTGACATCGTTCTTATAAACTCGGACTCCCTGCAAGATATGTCCAGGCATGTCGTCACTGTCGCTGATGAATCCCCTTAATGTGAATCGAGCAGGGTCTTCCATACGTATTGCCTTCGCCAGCATCATACCGCCTGACTTGCATCCATAGATGAACACCCCATGGTTTGCTTTGTTTTCCCTCAGTCGGTCGTACATATACTTTACTAACATACGGGCAACGAACATAATGAACGTAGCTAACAGCCATGCGAAGAATAATTCACGGAAGCGAATCTCAGTCAACCATTGGTCCGTATGGAAAAAGAATCTTAGTCCCTCCACACAGACAATACCGAACATATTCGCAGCAGCGATTCGAAGCAAATCCGAGAAACTCGAATATCGAATCACGCCACTGTAAGTATGTAAAATGCGAAATCCTATGATGTACGGAATCAAGTAAATAATGATTGTAGGCATCAACCGTCGGAACGCAAGTGAAGTGGCAAATCCACCGTGTGTCAACGTATATACCACCAGGTTTGACACGATGATGACTAGGCAGTCAAATAGCAGCACCGCCCAATAAGGCATCGCTGCTTTTGAGAAATACCAACTTGCAAGGTTCTTAATACGATTATACATAGATGTGTATATTTTTCAAATTCAAAAAACAATCATATTTCGTAAAAATAGTCCTTTCACTGTCCATAGGACATACTTTCTGTCTTTGGGTCAATAAATAGATTTGTGTTTCTTTATGTTGTTCTGTTGTCTCATTCTTGCCCTTTGCAGCAATAGTATAAGCAAAAATACTTATAATTACTTAAAATAAGTCTTTTGACTTATATCTTAACTTGCTATGTTCTTCTAATTTTTTAAAATATTTTCTCTTTTTTTATGGTAGATTTATACCAATTTCACCATTTCTTTCCAATCGTAATCCTCTTTATTAAAAGTCTGTACGAAGAAACGAGCTGCGCATCTTAATATATATGCCATTACCAATATAATGACGAACATTATTAACAAATTTAGTGGAAATAAGTGGTTCATGCTGGTAGTAAACAGTGCATGTTGAACTACATAAATCTCTAAGCATAGTCCTCCAACAAATTGAATCATGAAGCCAACGACTTTGGAATGATATAAACGTCCAAGCCATTCACAATTACATGTTTTCCAGAAAAAATAGCATAATAAAAGTAAAGCAACAATCGAAAGCAATTGGAGTTCGCCAAGACCCATTCTTGGATAAATGAATTGGATGCCATAGTAGAGCATAAGAAAGACGACAGCCAACAATAAATCCTTTCCCACGGAAAACAGTTTCGACTGCCTATTCTTTCCTATGGCTGCACCCATCAGCATAAACATGAAAAAGAATACTTGCCGGAATCCATTTGTACCATAGATGTTATCAAGATGGTTATCTACGAACAGATATGCCACAATAGATAATATGATGGAAATTCCAAATGCTATTGATAATTTTGAAGTAAGATATTTTCTTACAAAGTAAAGGAAAATATAGTAAATCATGATGCAAGTGATAAACCATCGGCTATCATTCACTAACACATGAGCAAAGTCATCATGAATTCCGAAAAAAAGACATTCAAACAATCCCCACATAATGATAGTAGGGAAAATTCTGTTAATTCTTCGCTTATACCAATTAAAGAATGGACGTTCTTGCCCCAAGAAAAGGGTATAACCAGAGCAAAAGAAGAATAGAGCATCGCCAATAGCACCGCCCGTAGCCAAAGTTTTTCCCTGAACATACAAATCCCCCATGTGCGAATTTGTAATCAAAATCGCAGCAAAGAATTTAACGATGTCTATACTGATATCTCTTTGTTTAAGCATTTATCTTAGAACGAAATTCACCTTCTTTTATAGGCTGATAATCTTTAACAAAAATAGGAAGACCATCCACATCACGAAGCATCAAGTTGTTCTTAGGGAATGACATCTCAAGTGTGTCATCAACTTCTGAATCTCTTCCTAAAGCGTAAAGCAGGTGAAATTCTGGAATATTAAATCCTACAGTAGCAAACATGGAACTATATGCCACATATCGAAGGTTGATTTCAGTAACGTAAGGTACACCATTCTCGTCTGCTTTCATATCAGTGACCACCAATCCGTTCATGTTTTCAGAGTTTGTGGCTTTTCTAACAATATCAACAGCTTTTAATGCTGTTTCTTTTATCCTTTCATCATTGAGCAAGCGACCTTTGCTAGTGTTACCAGTGATTCCTGAAACTGCAACTTTTGCCATGATATATTCAATACGTTCTGCAATTGCTACTTTCTTTAATACTCCATTGCGGAATAAAGTAAACACCCCATAGTTGCCACCTGGCAGATATTGTGAAATCTGAAAGTCATCTATGCCCGTATTTATTTGTGCCCATGCTTGAAGCTCTGTCAGATTTTCAGCTTTGAATGAACCTTTTCCAGATGCAGTACCAGGCGAAGAATCTCTTATCCAAACAGGGTAACCAAGAGGACATACATAATCATCTCTTAATATATCACTCTTTAAAACCTGATAACTTTTAGGAACTAACCCATGCGGACCTAATACATCAAATACTTTTTTCTTGCTAATAGCTAATTTGCAGAATTCAGCAGGAGGCAGAAGGTAAGGTACATTAAATGGATGCTCAGCCCAATAAAGTACTTCTACTTCAGGTACAATCATTACTCCATTAGGTTTCTCAGTTTCCAAAATTCTAGAAACTACTTCTCGATAGTTTGGAGCACTAACAGCTGGTACTTTATAGATTCTGTCAAATAGCCCCTCGTAAAGTCCATATAAAGTGGTTGCCATATCCCAACCAATAAACTCTGCGTCCTTGAATTTTTCACTCATCTTCAATGAGCGACAAACACTTCGTGCTGAAACTGCACATGCCCCTGTAATAATAATTTTCATGTTTTCTGTGTTTTATCGTTACTTAGTAATGATTAAAAAATAGGTTGGTACAATTTATTCATATTTTGGAAATGTTTTTGTTCGTTTTTGAAGGAGTGATGCGGGCATCATGACTGAGGAAACGGGCAAAAACAGCCCAAAAGATGAAGACAACACAACTAATATGGGCATTAAAAATGTGCCAAGATATTTTTTTATCGTTACTTAATTCGTTCCATCGAAAGGTGTCATCAGATGCCCTTCTTGAGCAGTCTCGTTATTGATACCTTCTTTCACAAACACTTTCTTTATGGTTTCATAAATAACTTGTATGTCAACAAATAATGATACGTGATCAACATACCATACATCTAATTTGAATTTCTCAGTCCAACTAATACCATTACGTCCATGACATTGAGCCCATCCGCTAATACCAGGGCGCACATCATGACGTCTCATTTGTTCCTTACTATATAAAGGAAGATATTTAACTAGAAGAGGTCGAGGACCAATCAAAGCCATGTCTCCTTTCAGCACATTAATAAGTTGGGGAAGTTCGTCGATGGAGGTGGCACGAACAAATTTTCCTACCTTCGTCAGTCTTTGGGTATCTGGTAATAGCTCTCCATTTTCATCACGTTCATCAGTCATAGTCTTAAACTTGATGATTTTGAATATCTTCCCTTTATATCCAGGCCTCTCCTGCAAAAAGAATGCTCCAGCACCCTTGTTGGCAAAATGCAACCAAATAGTTACCACCAATAATATAGGAGATATGCATATTAGTGCAATCAGGGAAATCCAAAAATCAAAAAAACGTTTAAAAAAGTGCTTGTACATAATCTTTGTTTTTACGAAATACGAAATACGAAAAACGAAAAACGAAATATGAAAACGAAGGACGATAAACGAAAGAAGATACTATTATGAGCGAATAGTCTTTATTAAGAGAGAAATTTGTTTTTCTATGTTAACGATTGAGTTAATTAGCATTTCGAATTGTTCTTGGCTTAAATATCCAACATTGTGAGCTATAGTTAATTGAGTTTCTACTTCGTAAGCGGAACCAAGGGCTGTATCAAGAAAATGTGCGAAATCAGCATCCGTTGGTTTTGCGGCCCCTTCTGCAATATTGCTCGAGATGCTAACTGCAGCACGTTGTAATTGGTCACAAAGTCCTTTTTTCTCAAAATATGGAAGAGTAGCTGTTAGTTGGTAGATTTTCGTTGCATAATCAACAGCCTCCTGCCAAACTGTATAATTTCTGAAATTTCTAGCCCTCTTATCCCTTTCCATATTTTTCGTCCTTCGTCTTTCGTCCTTCGTCTTTCGTCCTTCGTCCTTCGTCTTTCGTCCTTCGTCTTTCGTCCTTCGTCTTTCGTTTATCGTCCTTTGTTCTTCGTTCTTCGTCTTTCGTTCTTCGTCCTTTGTCCTTATCCAAAACTTTGATATACCTTTAGCAACTCTCCCCAAATATACTTCTGCTCATATCTGTCAATAACCATTTTACGAGCATTGTTAGCCATTTTCTTTATCAATTCCGGTTCATCGATAAATCGTTGCATCGCCTGATAGAGAGCATCTGAATCCTTGCTTGGAATAATTAGACCATTCTCCTCTGGTATGATAATTTCGTTAGCACCATTAATATTCGTAACGATACTTGGCAATCCCATTGCACCTGCTTCCAAAACAGTATTAGGGAATCCCTCTCGGTAACTTGGAAAGACGAATGCATCAGCCTGCTCATAGAAAGGACGCACATCTGCTTGTCTTCCGACCCATTCAATATTAGGGTTTTTATCAATTTCTTGTTTCGTCTCAGGCTTTACAGGATCAAGTTTCTCTTCAAAAGTACCAACTAAAACCAATTTAGCAGAATGAGGTTTCAATCTCTTAAACGTCTCAATCAACTCATTGATTCCTTTGTCCCCAACAATTCTTCCAACAAATACGAAGGTAAAAACCTTTGAGTTTAGTGAAGAATTATGTTCTTCGTCTTTCGTCTTTCGTTCTTCGTCTTTCGTTTTGCGTTCATCGTTAGATCTTTTCCAATACTCTGCATCAATCCCCCTCACATTTCCATTCCCAATGATATGTAGTGGTTTCTTTGTAATCTTGAACTTTTTCAAGTCGTTTGCCACCCCTTGTCCTTCTGGGTTGATATAAGTAGCACAAGAACAGAGCAGTTTATCCATCCATATCAGAATCTTTTGCTTCATACCCGTGGCAGTAGGGAATACCAATCCCGTGTAAGTATGCATCCTCACAGGTACCCCACATATCTTTCCTGCCCACATAGAAATGAGTCCAGCCTTTGGAGTCATGGAATGAACGATATAAGGCTTCTCCTTTCGGAATACTTGAATCATTTTGTAAAGCGATTTCAAATCATTGACAATAGATATATGTCGTTCCATTGGAACTTCTATTGTTCTTACTCCTTCTCGCTCTTCAATCCATTTTAGTTCTTTTTCAGGAGATGATACCGCCACCACCTCATAATGCTCAGACAACATCTTCAACTGACCTTTGCAAAATGTATTCAGTGATGCTGGTATTGTTGATGTCTTTATTATTTTCTTCTTTTCCATTGTCATCGTTTTCGTCCTTTGTCCTTCGTTCTTCGTCTTTCGTTTTTTGTTCTTCGTCTTTCATTCTTCGTTTTTCGTCCTTCGTCTTTCGTCCTTCGTTTTTCGTCCTTCGTCTATATTTCTTTTTTTGACAATAAAACTATTTGTGTCCCTTTGTGTTAATTTGGCTACGCCGAGCTAAAGGTTGTTGACTTCTTTCGTCTATCGTCCTTAGTTTTTCGTCCTTCGTTAACTTAAATAGGTATAAACTCTCTTCGCCACTTTTCTTATCCACGGATGCTTAAAATAGAGTGCATCCCCTATGATGACATTATTATAAATGTTGAAAGTATGAAATCCGAAGCGATATTTCTCATCAGTAGAGTAAAGCCTAAGTACATTATCCATTCTCAGTTTACCATCCTGCATATCACATCGCTGAATCACTACTCCATTGCCGTATGTTTTATTGCAATCCTGTGCAGAACGATAGATGTCACCTTCATAAGTGAAGAAATCTCCAGCCATACGTGCTATATCCTCGGAGAAAAGAATTTGGTTGGAAAGTTCGAATCCATCGGTACTTTTCCTATACACGTTGAGGTTCTTCCCATTAGAGTTTGGTTTTTCGGTACCAAATAATAGGGTCTCTCCAAATAAATCCGTTATCACTCCATCAATGACTTTGCGTTGAGATAAGAATTCAGAAGAAATGCAGCTATTATGTTCAGTGTCGTATTCAAATAACCTTGGAACTCCGTTTTCAGACATCTCGGGATAGATATATATCTTTCCGTTCTTTCGATAGATGGCAGGAAAACTTAGCACTTTCTCCATTTCTAATACGGGAATTGTTGATTCCAACGAGAAATCTTCCAAGTTGATGGTCAATTTTGCAATTCTGCTTTTGTTCTCTTTTCTCATCCATTCCTCCACCAACAGAAATAATTTATTATCCTTCATATCCAGAATGAATGGGTCTGCAAACCATCTATCTGTAAAAGAATGTTTCAACATTCTCAAATTTAGCTGTTCACCTTGAAACAATTCTTCAATTGTATTTTCCACCAGTGCTATATTCCACTCCAATCGATACATCCTCTCCGCCAATTGTTTCAAATTCTCAACCAAATTCATTTAAAGTAATCTTTAATCAACAAATGAACACAAATAGTTCACAAATCTTTTCCTAGAATCCTTTACGTTTTTTTTAATTGTATTTCTTTTTCGTTTATTGTCCTTCGTTTATCGTCTTTCGTCTTTCGTTTATCGTCTTTCGTCTTTCGTCTTTCGTTCAACCCAGCTTTTGATAAACTGCATTATACTTCTCCGCCATCACTTTGATATCATATTCCGCAGCTTTTGCCTGGCATTGACGAATGATTTGGTCTGCATAATCCTTGTCTTCCGTCAATCGTATGATTTCTTTTGCCAAGGTCTGGTAGTCTTGATGAGGAAATACGACTCCATGGCCTTTCACCACCTCTCGGAGTCCATCCACATCGCTGGCGATGAATGGTCGTCCACACGACATACCTTCAATGCTCGAAAGTGAAAGACCCTCCCAATGCGACGACATCACATTAATGTCTGAATTCACCAATATCTGAGGAATATCCGAACGAACCCCCAAGAAATCTACACGATCTTTCAGCTGTAGTGAATCTACTAAAGATTCCAGTTCTTTTTGTCTATGTCCTTTCCCCACCAACTGCACCCTGTATTTCTCCGGTAATTCACCCAGAGCTCTGATAATCGTATCTTGATCTTTTGCAGCACTCAAACTTGCAACCATTGTGATGAGTATCTTTCCATCTTCCTTCCTTGTTCGCTTTGCTTGTTGGAATTTTGATAAATCTACACCATTGTAGATGGTAGTGATTGTCTTCAGTTTCCCAATGTAGTTTTCCAAGTTCTCTCGTGGTTGGTCAGAAATCACGATAATACTCGAATACTTACTATACACCCATTTGTCAAGCAATTTGAAATACCATTTTCCTCTACGACGATTGTTTGAACTATGTTCTGTAGTCACGAGTTTAGCTCCTCTGAATGCTAAAGTCTTAGCAACTGCAGCTGCGAATTGACAAGGTGTGTTATGAGTATGAACAATATCAAATTCCTTCACGAATTTCACCATCTTCAACACATACTTAGGATCATAGGAACCATTACCAAGTATATGAATCTTGATGCCCGTCTTTTCCATTTCTTTTAGAAAAGGGGTCTCTTCTCCGTCAAAAAGAAGAAGCTCCACCTCATTCCCCAATTTGCGCAACTGAGGCAACAAGTCGATAAGTAGATGCTCTGCTCCGCCTGTGCGGAGCGATGTGATAACGTGAAGAATTTTCATAGTTTTCTCAAATCATTTAAGTGCATAACCCAACCTATCGGCATTGTCCAAAGCCATTTCAAAGGTAACGGAGGAAATTTGTGGGGAGAGCCACAAAGCCGAAAACGCCAGTAATTAATTGCAGAACGAATCTTTGTTTTTAAAGGAATGTCAAATTCCATCATTTCCTGATAGCAAGTTGTAGATGCAATCGGACTTTTCATTCGAGCTTTGGTAATATTTGAAGTTATTCCCTCTGGTTGATATTCAACCATGTAAATGGGTTTGTTGAAATATCTGAGTTTATATTTCTTTGCGATTCGGTTCCAAACGGCTACTTCGGGACAAAAACATTCCCCTTCAATCTCAGGAAATGGAATTTCACGCAGAACATCCGTCTTGAATACTTCTTTTAAGTCGCCACCCACATGATGAATCATTCTGATATCGATGGCATTACAATCTATCACATCTTGTGGCATGCCACCTCCGATAACTGTTCCATCAGCATAAACGTCCAATCCGCATACTCCTGCAAACAAATGGTCATTGGCAATATCTTGATACATTTCTGCTACCGTCTCCAGAGAATTGGGTAAAAGCCAATCGTCGCTATCTGCAATAAAAAGCAAATCCCCTTTTGCTTCTTTCACACCACGATTCACAGCACGATGTTTTCCCCCATTTTCTTGCTTTATGTAAAGGATGTTTATTTTCTTTTCTGCAACGAAGGATTGAACGACTTCGTCTGTATTATCTTTTGACCCGTCATTTACTACTATCCATTCAAAATCTTGATAGGTTTGTTGGCAGAGCGATTGATAGAGCCTTTCTAATAATTTTGCACGGTTGTATGTTGGGGTAAGAACTGTTATTAGCATAATCTCATCATTTGAAATAGTCGAATTCGGATTTTGTCAATGAGTATAGATGCAATAAATATTAGACTTATGAATAAGACTGTATGGAAAAGAAATGTTAAATGATTTTCTTGTAAGAACCAATTTTTGATTGTAGTTCCATAATAGGGACGCAAAATTAATTCGTTGGCATGCAACAAATACACTGCAAGACAAGAACTGGCAACCCAATTAATGAGTTTGTTTTGGAATGATAATTTAGAGAAACCTATTAATAGTGCCAACGATTGTATGATGACCAATGGATTTGTATAGGTAAAGATTCTTCCTGCAATAGGTACACCTAAACGAGTTACCAAGAACCCCAATGAAGCATTAAGCAAGGCTATTCCAAAGAAAAGTCCAATTCCATGTTTAGCACTCCAAATCTTTGTAATCCCTGGATATCGATGAAAATATTGTGCCAACAAATATAGTCCCATAAAAGACAAAGCTGAATATCCACCTTGGAAGTCTGCTGCACCATAAATAGATAACCAGGCATATATAGTGTGGAAAATATAAAAGGCAATAAGTGTTAGTCTCAGTTGTTTCTCATCAGATTGTTCTATATATTTATTAAGAATAGGGGTAAAGATGTATAAAATAATATATGATTTAATAAACCAATAATCACTTGAATTTAGCATGAATACGGTTCTGGCAAACCCCCAATTCAAGTATTTATGAGGATATAGTAGTAATAAGGCAGTATAGACTAATAATGCATAGAAAACAGCTGTTAGTATAAATGAAATGAATTTCTTTAAATGAAAATGAATGCCAAACCATCCAGAGATTAATACAAAAAGATTTACACAAACTATCGATATAGAACCAAATCCAAAACGACAAAAGGATGAAACAGGAGATTGTATGGTCTCAAAATAGTTGGGGTAACCTGTACCGATAAAAGTTGCGTGAACAACAAGTACAAGAAACATTGCAATAATTCTCAAACATTCAAAGTTGGATTCTCTTGTTTGCATATTTACCGATAGAATTTATCTTTGTCGTAGTTTAAATCATATTCGTATTTTTCAAAGGTATAATCGGGCGTTCTATGCCCATTTGTTAAGAATGTTTTATATGGATAAAGGTTGTTGAACATTTGCCAACCATTGTATATACGAATATAAAGAAATAGACAAATCAATATAATGATTTTAGATAATATTGGATTAACTCCTTTTTTGTGTACAATGAAAGTAATTGTACTAATTACTCCAATCATGTAATACCAAGCAATTCTACCTCCATTACCAGATCGTATAAATAATAGAAGGATGGCACAAAACATCAATGCCATATTGAGGAGCGTAAGCTGTTTCCGACTATTGCTAAACCGATGATAATTGCTGAGAATAATAAATAGAAAAAAAACAGCTTCTATAAAATATGCAATGCGAAAAGAACCTTCTGCGCCCAAAACATCATCTTCATCATGATAACTTGAAGCTGTATTAAATGACCCATAGGCACTTTGTATATTACCTGCAATATTTGTTAGTCCAATCAAAAAACAAATTGACATTATTAATATGATTTGTGTCTTAGAGAATTTTTTATTGGAAAGAAAATAAACTGGCAAAAACACTAATGCAGAATTGTGCAAGGTAGCTCCTAATAAAGCAATTAAGATAAATCTGGTTTTTTCTCGTTTTATTGCATATTCTATCGCAAACCAGCAAGTTGTAACTCCAAGAATTTGTCGTAAATAAGTGAAAGAGAAGAAAAACCAAAGTCCAAAGAATAGAATGATAGCGTATGAATAGTTTGTCGTATATCTTTTGAGGGAAAAATAAAGAAGTAAATAAAAAATAAGTGTAACAACTAAAATGAAGATATAACGATTTCTTGTAAATAGTGAAATAATCACGCACAATGTACCATACCCAAATTCAGAACCATAAAAATTAAAGGCTGTGCTTGTAAATGGATTTTCACCAGCATGTGTTACATCTGACAAGGAATCAAATAATTCTCCATAGATATATCGATCATATCCACCAAACATATCTGTAAGACCCACAAAGAAGGCCAAAAAAACTATCATACTTGATAGGAACTGAACATTCTTTCCTCCATTAGGATTAGATAAATAGAAAAAAACAGGAATGAAGAATATTGTTAAATATAACCACATAGAAAGAATGAAAAATATTAATGAAAAGTGACAATAACCCTTAATAGACTCTTTTAATAAAAAATAATTATTCAAAAAGTTGAGTAGATATCAGTGCATTGTCATGATATTTAAGAACATTTTTGCGTCCTTCTTTTGCTATAGTTTCATATTTTTCACGATGTAAAGGTATGTTCTGTAAAACATGTAATAGTTGTTCTATATTTTCGTATTGAATGCATGAAACATTATTCTCAACAGCAATATTCTCTAAAGCGTAATAAGTTCCAATTTCCAATAGTCCATTGGTGATTGCATCCAATACTTTTCCTTTGGTTCCAGTTCCCAAAGACAAAGGATTAAGTTGAATGTCATGTTTCACAATTTCTTCAATATAGTTGGGTGCAAATGTAATAAGATTGACTTGACAACCATGATTCTTTAATAGTCCTACATGCTGTTCCCATCCTTTTCCTAAAATAGTTAGCTCATAATTATTTAAGATTTCAGGATGTTGACAAAACATTTGAATTACCTCATCTGCTGCTTGATATGAATAAATATCGTATCTACCAGCAATCAATAATTTAATCTTAGGAGATGAGAATTTGATTTCCTTCATAGGTTGATGAATCTCATAATGCGGATGTCTGTAAAAATGAACATCAGCATTTGGGCATATTTCTTTTAGGAATTTAGCGTCTTCTTCACCAACTAAATGGAAACGAATATTTGATGAACACTCATAATTACTTTCCATTCGATAGTGCTTGTAATAATTGATAACATCTTTGGTGAAAAACTTCCCATTTTTTAAAGTGAAACGTTTTCCCAATCTTCGATACCAATGTAGAGAATAGCAATCAGGAACAGTAAACAAGATTTTTTGTCCTTTAAACTGCTTAATAATGCCAGAAAACTCCTGGCTGTAAACCCATAGCAAATCAGGTTGTTTTATATTAATTTCATTCACAATATCTTTAGGTAAGCGAATATAGTAGTTAATAGGAAACTTCAAAAAAAAGCGAATGAAAGCTAAGTGAAATTTCAATATCAATTGTATCCATGAAGGTGTTTCTAAAAGCTGAATCTTAACGTTTAATTCCTTTTCAACTTCAGCAATCTGAATAGAAGAGAAATGATTGTTATTGAAGCTATAGATTTCTATTTCAATACTTGGGTCACGTTCTATCATCAAGGCATAAGGATGTCCAGAAGGTCCACCCATATTTTCTTTATAGGGTGTGACAGGTGTTATAAAGATAACTTTCATTTCAAAATTTCTTTCACAACGTTAAATATTGAGAATGCATTGTTTCCCTCAATTTTAAATGATGCTTTCAAGCCTGCATTCTTACCAGCTTCTGCATCTCTTTCCGAGTCTCCAATCATATAAGATTGAGACAAATCTATATTCCATTCTTTTGCAGCTTGAATCAGTAATCCAGGCTTTGGTTTCCTGCATTGACATTCTCTCTTGTATTCTATTCGTTCTCCATCAAATCCCATGTCTGGATGATGTGGACAGTAATAAATAGCATCGACAAATGCTCCAACCTTACCCAATTCTGTCTCCATCTTGTTATGGATGTTTTCCAGTTCTTCGAAAGTGCATTCTCCGCGTGCAATGACTGGTTGATTGCTTACAACGATGGCAAGAAAGCCTGACTTGTTAATCATTTTGATTGCGTCAGTAACACCTTCAATCAATTCAAAATCCTCAGCTTTAGTAAGAAAACCTTTCATCATATTGATGGTTCCATCTCTGTCAAGGAAAATGGCTTTCTGTTTGTTCTTTAGATTTCTTGCTTGCACACGTCCTGTTTCA
>JAEEGL014556371.1_pt1 | contig 15896 bp, 20 predicted proteins | sample 9134231 | NCBI WGS metagenome assembly JAEEGL01 (sample SAMN16246548, study PRJNA631951) | gut metagenome | biome: gut microbiome; feature: rumen; material: fiber-attached | host: Bos | place: Iran: Karaj | collected 2018-10
CAACCACAACGTTTACATTCAAACATTTTTGTTTCTTCAACCCGCTCAATTTCTCCTTGTTTAATTATCTCCATAAAATTCTCCTTAACTTGCATTTCTTAATCCCATTTCAAAATACAGTTCATCAACCGCATTTCCTTTACGTTGTACACAATCATAGATTTTAACCTCTATTGTGTTATTTGCTTGAAGAATTATGTAAGTACATTTATTATTCTGACCTATTCTATGGATTCTATCTTGACTTTGCTTAAATTCTTCATAACTAAAACTCAGCGAGTAATAAACGTTATAAGTACAATTAGCAAACGTTAATCCTTTTCCTATGAGTTTAGGGTGAGTAAACAACAATTTTATCTCATTATTCTTGAATTTGCGGATTATTTCATCACGGTTTTTCGTTGATGATGTTAAACCAACACCACCGAATTTCTCAGCCAAAGTATCAATCTCGTGCGTAAATTGACACCAGACGATAATCGGCTGATTTCCGATTTCGGCAATAACATCTTTTAATGCTTCTTCTTTATTGTTGGCAAAATCAGTAATTGTTTTATCCTTATTTATAATGAATCCGCTTGTAATTTCGCGGAGTTTCATCAATTTCGCGGTAAACTCAAATTTGCTCCAATGGTTAATATTTGATTGAATATCAAACCAAACGCTATCATAATATTCTCTTTGCTTTTTGGCTAAATCAAACTTGCGGATTTCAAACACCTTTTCCGGCAAATCAACGCAATCCTCTTTTTTGAGGAATATTGATTTATCTGAAAGCCGCGCATAATATCGCTCTTTATCTTCGTCGGTCTGATACCAATTATGCGGATTCGCCATATCCTGATGAAAGTATCGAGCAAGAAAACCATAATAGTTATTACCGAATAACTCAGGGTCAACGAATTTCATTTGTGGGAATATCTCGCTATTATGGTTGGGGGTTGGACAACCAGACAGGACGAATCTGTGCGGAATTGTTGCGGCAATATCAAGCAACATGATTGTGATTTGGCTTGACATATTTTTCATTACGCTGCTTTCATCAACAATCAAACAATCGAATTGCATTTTTCGTATCTCATTCCGCAAAATCTTGAAACTCTCATAATTCATTACATAAATATGAGAATCGGTATGCAATTTCTTGATTCTATCAGTTTTAGAACTACCCCAAACATTTATGATTGTCTGATTCGGATAAAACCTGTGGCAATCATCAATCCACGCCGTTTCTATGACCGATAACGGACACAACACAATAGTTTTGTTATAATGTGCGGCAATTTCAAGACCCATAGCCGCTTTGCCTGTTCCTGTGTCTGAGAATATCCCGAAACATTCTGAGTTTAGCGCGGTATTTACTATGTCTTTTTGATATTTATATAAGTATGGAGATAAACTATAATTTATAGTTTTCTTCTCTTTCGGTTTCATATCGGACGGAACTAAACCAACATCAATAAGCTTTTGCAATGCTGTATCTGGGAATTGCCATTTTCCGTCCTTGAATTTTCTACCCTCGATAGTCCTGATGAATGGGATTTGCTCAACCGGAATTTCGAGTTCAATCATTAAACAACCTCAATGAATTGTCTTTGATTTCTTTAATTTCCTTTGCTTTTAAGCCGAGCGCCTTTAATTGCGCCTCAAGCTCTTTGATTTCCGCGTGAATATCTTTTTTCTTCTGTGTGAGTTGTTTCTGTTCTTCCTTCGCTGCTTTTGCATTTTCGCTTTGCTCTTTACCGAGCGCAAGCTGCTCTGCAAATCGTGATTTCATTTTTTCTATAGAATCATCTGCTTCAAAGACTGAATCATCCCACTTTGAGAATCTATCGCTGATTGCGAGGTCGTAAAACTCCTTATTAAGTTCGATTCCGATTGCATTTCTATTATTTTCGATTGCAACCTTATTGACCGTTCCTGCGCCCGCAAATGGGTCTAATACGGTATCTCCCGGACAAGACCATAACTTGATACATCTCTTTACAAGTTCCTCTGCAAATGGTGTTGTATGTCCGATTCCAGAATTTGAAATGTCCCATACGCCATCAGCCCAATTTGCCCATTCAGCAAGAGTAATATCGGAAGCCTTGATTAACTCACAATCTCCCTCTTTTTTATACACATAAACAAAGCCGACGTTTGCCGCAAGGATTGTATCTCTTGCCTTCATGTTCCTGTAATATAAATTGCCCTGGGCAAGCATAGCTCTCTGAGCGGAATATTTACGCCAAAATGCTTTTGTCCACAACGAAAAACCATATCCTAAAAAGATGTCATTCAACTTACCAGTTAAACTTTCCTGTCCGTTTTTACCATCTCTACCTATTGTATAATTGTAATCTTCGTATTGAAGAACAAATTTACCCCCTGGCACAAGTACGCGCTGGCACTCGGCAATCACAAGCCCAAGCAAATAATAATATTCATCATAAGACTCGCAATTAGACAAGTCGCAAGGGTCGTTACTGTAAACCCTTAGATTGTGATACGGAGGTGAAGTTACGATAAGATGGACGCTTTCATCCGGCAACTTTTTCAACTCTTTCAAGCAATCGCCGTTAATCCATTCATTCTTTAATCTCACAAAAATGCTCCATTCTTTTATTATGTTTTTTATATTTACTGTGCTGTCCAAAAAAAATTAAATCAGTTTTCTTCCGCATTTTGGACAGTAAATAGCATTAACCAAATCAAATTGCCCTTCAACTTTTGGTGACGTTGAATCATACAATAAACAGCCGCACTTTTCACAATTCATTTTGGTAATTCCGTTTCGTGTTTTTGTTTTTCTTATTGATACATTATCATTCAAACTATCATTATCTATTCGCTTATAGATTTCTTTCATTTTTTTATAGGTCGTCCAACATATCCAAGTATTACATTCCGCGCAATACACACCATGCCGTAAACCTTTAGGGATTGAATATACCTTTTCGCAGCCGCACTTTGGACACTTATATTCTGCGATTAATAATCACTCACAAACGTAGTATTTATCGTATGAATTAAAGAATCGCGGCTATTTGGTATTTTTTCTTTCATTACCATTTTAAGTAAATAGCTAAGAATTTCTCCTATTTGCTTACCTTTGTAACCCATTTTAATAAGGTCATTCCCGTCAACAGCAAGATATTTTAAGTCATAAATATCGCCATTTTCTTTACATATGGTTATTTCTTTCCGCAATTTTTCTAAACACTCAATATAAATGAGTTGATTAATTTGCGTCATATCAGAATGAATCGAAAATACCTTTGCACAATCCAATGAAAGATTTATAGTTTGATAATCTAAATCATGCAGCAACCTACGCGCATAATATTTTGATATTTTTATCTCAGATGGGAATACGCTATAATTTGTATATGCCCACGTATAGAAATTCTTTTTAATACATTCTGCATACAAATAAATATTGCAAACGGAAGAAACAATATCATTTGAAAACCTTAAATGTTTAAGAATCTCCATAAAATATTTACTCTCAACATTGCTACCCAAAATTATAGACATATTCAATGCACAATTTGATGAATTTGCAAACCACAAGCGATAAAATGTTACTCTTTGGTTTATATGTCCAATTTCGGGAACAACTGTTTCAATCAAATTTAACAAAGTATAAATATGTAACCTTATTCTTTTGTTATATGGTATTTCTTCATATTTTGACGAATCAAAAGGCAACAATGAACGGCTAAAAATTTTGGTTAATTCCGAGCAAATGCGCTCTGCTGATATTTTTCTAAGCAATTCTTTATTCTTAACCATTGCGATTAATGTTTCGGAATCAATATCACAGTTAAATCTGAGCGCAAATCTGATTGCTCTCATAATCCGCAAAGCGTCCTCATTTATTCTATCATTTGGATTACCAACACATTTTATGCGTTTTCCAATAATATCGTCATATCCGCCGAATGGGTCAACAATTCCCTTGACTTCATTATAGGCAATAGCATTGATTGTAAAATCTCTGCGGGAGAGGTCTGATTCGAGGTCTGTAACGAATTTTACCGTTTCTGGGTGACGATTATCTTTATACTCTCCGTCAATTCTGTAAGTAGTTCTTTCAAAAATATTTTCAGGTTTATCATCAAAAACCACAGATACAGTTCCGTGTTTAATACCAGTTGGAATTACCTTGAAATCTTCGAACAACTCCATTACTTGTTCCGGCAGCGCAGAAGTGCAAATATCCCAATCATGCGGTTTTATACCAAGCAGACAATCCCTTACGCAACCGCCGACGATAAATCCTTCATAACCGTTATCATTAAGCTTATTCAAAATGAATTGCACCGGCATTGGCAATTTAATGTTATTTAATAACGCTTTTCTTTGAGTTGTTGTCGCTATCCCCATGGATTACCCACCTCTTTCAAAAATCTCGCAAGTTCTCCGTTATAGCGAAATACAAGGTCATCGTCTGTAATCGGCAGATTATAATAATGCTTTACAATCTGGTGGTAAATATCACCATTTAGTGTTTTGAACTCGATTTTGCCGTCGCTCATTATTTTCATCCAACCATGATTACCAACCTTTTCTAAGTCAAACTTTTCAACACGAACCAAAGAGCCAATGTCCTGTGGGCAAGTTGAAACCGCTTCTTTGATTTCATCTTCCGTACAAATCGTACTTTGCATATCAATAATCAATTCATCGGTAGTCAGACTGTAAAAACCAACCTTATTGCCGAGAACTTCCTTAATATGCAAATAAAGAATAGTCATTAAATACGTTTCATAAGTAATCTGCTTTTTCGGGTTACAAGCTCCTAAAATGACCTGTCTAATATATTTGCTGTTCTTAATGTGGCTGCACCATGTAAATGCTCCGATATAATCCTCCCAAGTATCTTTGTTCTTGAATATCTCAGGATTATAATGACGAAGTGCAGAAAAATTTGCCTTTTTCATGTCGATTGAGATAAATGGCTTTCCGGCATTTGGCTCTGCATATAGATTATTCTTGCCGAGCGAAATTGTGTGCTTGATAATTCGTGCGTCTGAAAAATCATCATTGACAAATTTATAATATCCTTGACTATTTTTAATCATTGTTATTACGCTATCTTTTACTGAGTTGTAATACTCAAAATAGCTCTGCTCGGCATCGAAAGATTCAAGCTCCGCACAAAATGTATCAAACTTCTTTACGCAATCAAATAGCGTATCAAGCGTTTTTAGTCTTTGCATAAAATAAGGTTCGTCAAAGAGGTTAATCGGCAAATTACAATCTTTGCAAAATCTCTTTTTCAAACCTATGGATTTTAATACATCTTCCCTTTTCATAAATACCTCCTAACCATTAAAATAGCCACAATTTTTACATATGACATTTCCATTTATTTCCTCAACTAAATCCATAACCTTTTCCATATCAGGAGAATCCGGCAGATTAGTTGTATCTTTAAGTCTATCTAATTTGGCTTTAAATTCATCAACAATTTCATAAAATTCTTTTGTTGGCTGCTCGTTATCATCAAGATACTTTCCGTTACGAATATCCATAAGGAAATCATGGTCTTTTTCGCGGTAAGTAATAATCTCGCCATTTTCAAGAATATCAAAAACCATAAGATAAAGGCGGACTAAATGCGCCATGTGTTTTGATAATTTGTTATGGCTTATTGCTTTTTCGTTACGCTTTCCGATGTTTGCATACTGTCTGATGATTGAACCCATATCGTTCAGCATACCTTTGTGGTCGCGGAGCGGATAATGTTTAAGAACTACGTCACAAAAAATCTCTGTTTCGTAATCATCTCTCGGAGATTCATCAATATAGAGCTTGATTGAATCTTCCGGCACATCGAAGTATCTGTTTTTGAAATCAACGGAAGCGTGTTCTATGCTTTTAAGAATATGTTTCTCCAACTGAGATTGACTTGTCAACCTTGCGCAAAAGTTTTCTAAGCGCCTTAACTGTGCGTTTGCATATCCGCCGAAAGAATGAACGGCTCTCTTTGATAGAAACAAGTGTTTGTTGTCAAGCAACTTCTTTCCAGCGTTGGTTAGCACAAAATAATGCTCCGGCTTCAATCCCAAAATTTCAATCGTATTAGGATTAGCAGAGCAAAGCAATTTCACGATTTTGTCAAATGAATAAATAGTTGTATCTGTATCAACGTCAACTACCTGTTCAAAATCTCTACCAGTGAGAATATTTCTTGAACGATTTGTTGCAATTCCGCGAACATCGACATCTGAATTGTCGTTATTCATTCCATAAGCGTGACTTCCGCCATATCCAAGAAGAATAATATTTTCCCCCAAATTTTCGTTATTTCTCAGAAAATCATATGGTGGAGATTTTAGCAATTCATTAATGTTATTAACCATTTTGCCCTCATTTCATCTCTGTAATAATTGTAACATATTTGTAATCGTTTGTCAATAGTAAATATAAAAATTTTTATAGTTTTTTTGAAATTTATTCTTTTAATACTGCCAACAAATAATCATCAAGATATTCTTCTAAGATTTCATCTGCGTGTGATAACAATTCATCATTTTCATTGTCGAATAATTCCTCCGCAATGCCGCCGCCGATGGCGCATAATGTATCAGTATCACATGGCAAACCTAATACATTTTTGATAAATTCAGTATAATTGTTTGCTTCATAAATGCAGCGAATAACTGCCGGAACAGAACCTTGACAGGTGACATCCCAATGATAATATTTCCTCATTTGAGCAAGAGGAATTTCGGGGCTATACGCATATTCCTCTTTTGGATATTGTTCAATGCCATATTGAAGAATATCTTCTTTAGATTTACCCTGCATCGCCATTGCAATACAACAAGCAGTAACAACCGCGCCTTTAATGCCCTTTGGGTGGTTATGAGTACATTTTGCAGATTCACGAGTTTTCTTTACCAATAAGTCATACCCTTTGCCATAACAATCAGCAAGATAAGAAATTCGCATTGCCGAGCCATTGCCATAACTATTATATGGTTGCGTATGGTCAGTATTGAGCCAATCCAAGAACATCCCGCCAAATCCTTTGTGACGGTACTTTTTGCCGAATTTGGCATAAACCTCTGCAAATGGCTTATCGTGCAAAATAGCATACTTTGTAGCCAAAGTAAGGACGGTATCATCAGTAAACTCGCATTTATCTGTCAATAAAATTGTAGTTTTATCATCATTATAACCACAATATATTGTGCCTTTATCAACTTTTAACACTATATCTTGTGGCTTAATATTTTGTTTTGCGTATATATTGTTAAATTCAAATGGAGAACCAACTATATCTCCGATAATAGCGCCTTTAATCGCCATTATTTAACCTCCTTATGTAAGCATTTGTAGCATACCATTGTTCTTTTGAAAGGAACGTGTCTGGAACCTTAAAATAATCAGCTAAATCTATTCCTAAAAACTCCAAATCGTCAATGGCTTCTCTTTCAAAAATACTGTCTTGCGAATTAACCCAATCGTCACGCTCCTGTTCGGTCTGAAATTCCGCGATTTCGTCAAAACTGCAATCATCTATTACTTTTTTATAAGTAGCATAAAACATAATTATTTTCCTCCTATGTATTGACTTCCAAGATTTTTTAATGTATAATGAAGAAAATTTAGTCGCATTTTCTTGATTAGTTTATATTTTAGCAGATTTATTTCTTGGTGTCAATACTTTTTCAAGAAAATAGGACTAAAAAGGGAGGGAATTTCCATGGAAAATATTTTATTCAAACGCATTAAAGAACTATGCACTGAGCGCGGAATCACAATCAACAAATTAGAAAGCGATTTAGGAGTAGGCTATTCATCAATCCAAAAATGGAAAAACACATCATCACCGTCTATGGATAAAATAGCAAAAATCGCTACATATTTTAATGTTTCTGTTGATTATCTGCTCGGCAGGACTGACATTAGAACACCTGTGTCTGAGCTTCTGGGCGACGATTACATCATCACGCTACAGCGCGGAAAAGAAAAAATGACACCACAAGACCAAACTAAATCTTTACAAATGATTAAACTTGCTTTTGGTTACGCATTTGATGAAGATAATTGAGCAATGTCCGTTTTATAGCCCAAGCTTTTTGTTATACTAAAAATAAGCGTCAAAGAGATTGGAGGCTATAGCACAATGATTAGAAGAATCCACATCAATAATTTGGTATTAAAACTTTATTCGCAACTCCCGCAAATTCAATTTCCATTACAACTTGACAGAATATTGCCGCTCATGCCGAACTGCAAATATATGTCATATCAAAAATTCGCGCAAATCAATAATTGTACTGTAAACGATGTTATTACTTTATGTAGAAGTAAATCCGGCTGCACTCATTATGATGTAGAAACAAACAGATATTTAATATTGATTAACCTTTCTGAAACAAGCAATTATGGTCGCCGCAGATGGACAATGGCACACGAAATAGGGCACATTCAATGCGGTCATCATTTGGTTTCGGCTTTAGACAAAATTGCGGAAAATGATTTTGTGCAAATACACAATAAATATTTTGAAATTGAAGCTGATTGTTTTGCCGCGACATTATTAGCTCCATTTCCTCTGTTTAAGGTTTTAGGAATAAAAAATGCGCATGATATTCAATCTGTGTTCGGTTTATCCGCAGAAGCCGCCGCTATACGCCTCAAGGAGTATAGTATATGGATAAAAAGCCATAGAAAAACAGCATGGGAAAACGATATTGTGAATGTTTATTTGCAAAAATCAATATAATGATTATACACCTCGTAGGAAACTATGAGGTGTATTTTTATGCCATTCTTTGCTCGGCAATTTTGAAATATGTTTCGTCAATCTCGATTCCAATGAAACGCCTATTCAATTCATTACAAGCGATTCCGGCACTACCAATTCCCATAAATGGGTCTAATACAACATCATGCTCTTTAGAAGAATTATCTATCAATATTTTCATCAATTCAACTGGCTTCTCTGTGTCGTGGCAATTCTTACCGTTTTCATCCTTTGTCTTTTTGTTTTGAACCGATAAAATGTCACTTGTGCCACAATGATTTATCTTAACTCCGCGACCTTTGCGGAAAAACAAAATATATTCAAATTGTGACATATAATATGTACCGACAATTTTATTCTGCTTGTCCCAAATCAATGATTTAATAAAATGAAATCCAGAACCTATGAAAACATTAAGAATGTTCACTAAATTGACATGATTTGTCATTACATAACAATGTCCGCCGTCTTTCAAAACTCTATAAAACTCTGGCGCATATTCTGAGCAATCAATGTTGTTATAAGTAAATACTTGACCTTTTAGATTGATTTTCTTTTTGAACATACCGCCGCCAAGACAATTCCCGCGAGAAGTTGTCCGATACGGCGGGTCTGTCACAATTAAATCAATGCTATCATCTTCAAACTTCTTTAGTTGCTCCATACAATCACCACAAATTAGTTTTGTTCGGGGGTGATTATTATTTATTTCCGTTACACTCATTATTTATTGGTTGGTTTCAGATTCTTCTTTTTCATCGGCAATTAAAACTTGTGTTGAAATAATCATGGTTGCAACGGATAAAGCATTTTGCAGAGCTGTTCTTGTAACCTTTGCAGGGTCGATTATGCCGCTTTCAATCATATCAACAAAATCATTCTTCATTACATCAAAACCGTAATTCGAATTTTTGCCTTTGTTTTGATTATATTGTTCTCGGAGTTTTTTGCAATCGTGTCCGGCATTTCTCACGATATTATTAAACGGCTCTAACAATGCAGATTTAACAGCATAATATCCATCAATATTATCTTTTCCAACCGCATTAAGGTCAATGGAATCAAACGCCCTTAGATAAGCAATACCACCGCCGGGAACAATGCCTTCATCAATCGCAGCCCTCGTAGCCGCAAGCGCGTCCTCTAAGCGAAGCTTCTTGTCCTTCATTTCGATTTCTGTAGCAGCGCCGACGCGAATAATCGCTATTCCGCTCGTAAGCTTTGCAAGACGCTCTTTGAAATTTTCTTTATCGAAATCTGATGTTGCTTTCTCAATCTCGGCATGAAGTGATTTAATTCTGTCTTGTAAATCATTTTTATCTCCATTGCCGCCGATAATCGTTGTGCTATCTTTGTCAACCTTGATTTTCTTTGCTGAACCAAGATTTTCAACAGTTGCATTTTTTAGGCTCATTCCAAGTTTGCTACTAATGAATGTTCCGCCTGTGAGAACAGCTATATCTTCAAGCCATGACTCGCGCATTTCTCCGAATTTTGGCGGCTTAACACAAACCACATTGAGAACTCCGCGAAGTTTATTCTGGATAAGCATACCAGTTGCTTCGTTTGTCAAATCGTCGGAAATGATAAGCAAGGCTCTACTGTTGCTTGAAACTTCTTCGAGAATTGGCATAATGTCATTGATATTGACTATCTTCTGGTCGGTAATCAAAATAAGTGGGTTGTCATACTCTGCAACCATTTTGTCTACATCTGTTACCATGTGTGGCGCAATATAGCCCTTATCAAAACGCAATCCTTCTACAATCTCATATTCAGTATTATCTGTATGGGATTCTTCAACCGTTATTACAACGTCATTGCCCAGCTTTTCGATAATTTCAGAAATAATCTGTCCGAATTGAGAGTCGCGGGAAGAAATTGTTGCGATTTTCGCTATGTCGTCTGCTCCGCGTACCGGAATAGAGTTTTTCTTAATATAATCAACAATGTCATTTACCGCTGCTTCCATTCCATTCTTAACCAAAACAGCACTTGTTGTCTTAACCAATGGCAATCCAACATTAACCAATGCTTGTGCGAGAACGATTGCGGTTGTAGTTCCGTCGCCGGAATCGCTGTTGGTCTTTGATGACGCTTCGCATACAATTTTTGCACCCATATTTTCAAACACATCAGGTAATTTTACCTCTTTCGCAATGGTCACGCCGTCATTTGTGATAAGTGGAGAGCCGTAATCTCTATCCAGACAAACAAAATTTCCTTTCGCGCCAAGAGTTACTTTTACACATTCAGCGACGGTATTAACACCGTTTTGAAGTTTCTCTTGCGCATTTTCCTTATAAATAATTTTTTTATTCATCAATTTTTACCCTCGCAATTACATCTTTGTCTGCAACGACAATGTATTCTTTCCCGTCAATTATATATTTCTGAGATTTTCTAATATCATACATGAGAATATCTCCTTCATTATAAATGCCTTCTTCAAGGTCATGCCCACTATAAAAACGATGAATATTGACAACCTCTCCCAAGCATTTTGTGTCGTTACTATTTGTAACCAAATTGCTATGTTTTGGTATTTCATAAGGAATTAATAGAATATAATTCCAAGTAGTTTCTAAAGTGATTTTCATTTATTTTCCTTTCATTATGTATGTATTGTATTTCCGCGCGGTTTCTTCAAAAAACCTTTGCCAATCGCTATTGATTAAATCCAAATAATCTATCGAATGTTTCTTGCAAAAATCTGTCTTTGAAAACATTTCAACCAAAGTTTGAGATAAATAATTCTCATTACGAATAAACGCTTGCTTAATGTTTCTGAAAACAATCCATGCTTCATTTCGTAAAACTATGCCGCCCCAACAATCATTGTAAATGAATTTCTCTTTGCCGTCTAAATCCATATCGAAATATTTCTTTGCGCGATATGTTAATGGTGTTCCATTGTCTTTTATATCGGACGGAATATGCTGCGCTGAGAAAAAATCTCTATGCTTAATCCACAAATCATTTCCGGCAACAAAACAAGGGCAAGAACATTTCTTTGGAATATAATCCGCTGAAAAACTCTGTTTAATGCCTTTTAATTCTGATGGTTTAGCTAACTTCGGTTGACCATAAAATCTATACGAAACCACTTCACAAGAAATTTGAGAAGCCAAAAACAATTTGCAAACATCCTTTGGATTTGAGCAAGTAAACGTGCAAGGATAAATAAGCCTTCCGTTTGGCATAAATTGATATTCTGCAATATCATAAAATGTATTATCGTTTAAGTCTTTATAAAGTCTTATTCTTAATGTGCCATCCGACAGAACACTTTTATACCATTGACGTGTACGATTATCTGATACATACTGAACTGCGATAAGCTCAGATTTACGTTTTATTTCGGATATTGAATCCATAAAAGAAGTGTCCGTATATGGCTCAACTTTAATAACTTTCTCATTTATGAAAAAATTTGCAGCTTTTTCGGCAGTTTCAGCATAAATCTTTGGTTGATAACGGAATCCTTCAAGTGTTAATAGCCACCTTTTCATTGTTTCTCCGTCAAATAATAAGGAACTTGCATTGGGCTATACGCCGAATATAGTGTGTCTTGGTTTATGTTGTTAGAATAAAGCACAGCATTGACCCTGCGCCCAATCAAATTGCCACTTGATATTAAGAAGTCTATACAACTTCCATTGTCAAATGATATATTTATTTTGCCGTTAACCCGGTCAATTCTAACCTTGCCGCCAAAAAATTCTTTCGTAGGAACATCGGTAAAGAAAATAGCCATTTCCTGTAAATTCTTGCAAACGACCAAAGCCTTAAAGCGCGGAAACGTTTTGCAGTAATTTATTACTGCTTTCATTGAAACAACGGAAAAACTTGTAAATATTGGGTTAATTGTTCTCATTTAACTCACCAATTAATTTCGTCGTCAGGGTCGAAAATCGGGTCGCCCCAATCATCGCCGCCTGCAATATAACTACTAAAATATTCAACATCACTTGAAAGAACTGTATTTGTTATTTTTACTTTTTCCTTCTGGAATGTTGGCATAGTGTATTCGTTTTTCATTTAATAACATCCTCTGCGTATTTACTTGATGAACGATATGTTATATCAAATTTCTTTGCCAAATCATCTATTGTACAATCCCCGAATATTTCACCATCTGTATAATTCAAATGAGAAACAAAAATAGAAGTTTTAACTGGATTGGTCGATATACATTTAGCCAATATTGAATCCATCATTACTCTTTCACAAAAATCCACACAATTAAACGGAGCATAACGAATATAATCTTGATAATCATTATGAACATTTGTTAAATCTTCAATGTTTGGGTTTATTTTAGATTTATCACATTCATTAGGCAGTCTACCAACTCCGTGCCGCGTAAAATAAGACCGTGTAATATAACATATTTCAACGTTACCATCAAGGGAATTTGAACGTTCAATAGGTATTTTTGATTTTGTGCTACTTGCGGTTACATTTGGATATTCTGCCATATTGTTTTCATCCAATGATAAACCCTGTGCTCCTTCAAACACAATGACATCGTATAATTGCGCTATTTCTTCAAACGTAGAAACAATTACACTATTTTTCATCATCTGGAAATCTGCAATATATCTATTGATTAGTTCTTTGCTATCAATCAATGTCATATACTCAGGCGGGATTTCTTCGATTCCATACTCCAATAATTTTGCAGGAAAATAAATATGTGCAATACTCCACAAATAAAAGTATAAATCTTTTTCTCTCATTTTTGCCATTTCTATATACGAGAAATTGAAGTGTGAGTTTTTGTATCTTTTTTGAGTTTCCCAAATTCCCAACCCACAAGAGCCATGTTTTTTAGCGCCCCTATTAGCTTCTATGATTTGATTCAAAAATGCGTCATATGGCGTTGATACTTTACACTCAGGAGAAATATAGGAAATTGGTGAATATCCCATGTCGTTAAGATTACTTTTTTCTATGCAGAAGAAAATAGGATTTACAATAAAGTTTTGGTCAAAGTAGGTATAAGCACCATCGAATGTACCACTTCCAAAATGATGGAAAATATGCCTTAATTGAGTATCTTTTGTTGCTACGGTATGACCTCTTTGGCAACCACCGTTGAACAAAACATTAAGACAACTCTTTTCATTTTTTGCGGCTTCTGCGGAGAAATAATGTGTTGCCAATCCTTTACATTCGTCACCATAGTTACTTCCAATTACTACTTTGACCTCAACTTTTTTCATGTTATCACCAAGTAATTTCTGTATTTGTTGTAATAGTTTCTGTTTCCTGTTTTCCGGCTACAATATCTACAATCTTATTTGCAATATCATCCAGTGTTACAGTAAATAAGTGCTTGTTATCAAAATATTTTCCGAACGACTTTTGAATCCTTTCCTCGTAATATCTCGCGGACGTTTCTCTGTCATTTACAACCAAATGATATACGTCGAATTTTTCACAAACTTCTTCATATAAATCCTTGGTTTCAATATCTGCTTCGAGATAATCACCAATGTATGTACGGATTCCGCTCTTTGAAAGATATGGATTTAGCGGCTCGTCACCCATCGTAATGATAAGACCTTTCTTGCCACGCTTCCAACAATCAAGAGATGTGTGGCGCAGACCACAATACCAAGCTGCCGTATATGACTCAAAGCCATTTCCGCCTCCGCCGCCCTCGAAATAAATCTTGTCAAGCTGCTCTGCAATTCTTACGTCGGATTCAAACTGAGAAATCTGGACAGGTGCTTCATCATAAGCCAAATCGCCGATTCCCATGACGCAGAACTCAACATCACTGACCTTTTGATAAAGCTTTGTCATAACTTCATTAAGTTTCTTCGCAACTTCAATAGCCGCGCCACCCATACTTCCGGTTACGTCAAGAGCAAGAATGACGGGTATTGTATTCGGATGTTCCTCAGAATCGCAGCATTCACGCATTACATTCTTTGGATTTAATTCCGGCTGAATGTGTCTGGACTTATAAATATCCTGCGCGGACATATTATCTGCCATAAATGATAAGCAGCCAGAAGAATCTGTCGTTACTTTACGACCAACCGATTTTGTGTAATTGGCATAATTTGAAGCCGTCCAAGCACCGCTACCCATTACTTATCCACCTCGTCATTATCTGTATCGTTGTCTGCTTCTACTTCGTCGTCACTATCGCCGTCACCGAAATCAAACATACCGTCAAAGATGTTTGTCATGCCGCCGTTTAACATCATAAGTGGAAAAACAGAGCTTAATCCGCCGCCGTTTCCAGAATTACCCTTCATCATTTCAGACATCATCATATAGGACATGATATTCTTCATACCGCCCTTGCCCTTCAACAAATCAGTGCCAAATGCGGAAACGATTTTTCCGTAGAAATATGTATTGCCCATAAATACATGGCGCTCCGGCAAAATTTCTTCGACAGTAGAATCTTCGTAATTGATAACCTTGATACTCTTTTTATTAATGCCGATAACGCATTTTGGAAGCTTGTTGACGAAAATAATGTCGCCAATCTCGACATTATTTGTCGGGATAACAAAGAAAAAATCATCACAAGCGTCGAAAACAAAATTGCTGCAATTTGTTAATCTGCCTGTTTTGACATTGTATGTCTTATAGCCGCCTGTTGTCTGGACGGCAATACCGCCAGTCATTGAAAGTCTGCATTTACCAGACTGTACTTTTCCGAACATTCCGTTCATGCTGTTCATAAAATTCATTGCTTTTACCTCTCTTATAATAGGACTTTGAAATTATGTTTATTTAACTTCCGATAAAATATCCGAGTTTATGGATAAGTTTAATTGTTTCGAGCGCAGTGTTGCGGTCGTATTCTTTTTCGGATTCGGGCAACTCAGAATAAGGAATCAAACAAGGATGAAGTTTCTTATCATCATCTCTTGTTTCGCCATATTTCCAACCCTGTTCAATTCTTCCCTTTGCCCATACATCATGCGTATTTTCTGCCAGCTTTTCAGTAAGCGCCAATAATTCGGGGGTGAGAACTACATCTGACGTATCAATCGGATTAGGATTATAAGTATTCATTTCTCTTTCTCCTTTAACTTCTTTGTATTTTTCTTTCAACGGTACACAATGTATCATTCTTGCTACCGCCATGAGCAACAATTAAAATTTCAATAATTTC
>JAEEGL014686554.1_pt1 | contig 15896 bp, 12 predicted proteins | sample 9134231 | NCBI WGS metagenome assembly JAEEGL01 (sample SAMN16246548, study PRJNA631951) | gut metagenome | biome: gut microbiome; feature: rumen; material: fiber-attached | host: Bos | place: Iran: Karaj | collected 2018-10
CGCCAGCCTTCGCCTGAACGGACGGGAAGTGGCGTGGCAACGCGTCCCATACGGCGTGAGGCGGGCCGTCTTTTTCGGACCAATCGAGTGCCCATCCGGAGTCAGTTCGAACATGGTGCCGACTGTCAAGCTGGCAAGAGGAAAGGCCTCCGCCACCACTTTGTCCTGGCGCCTCTTGCCGCCCCACTAGCCCGAGAGGATGTGCGCGTGGAGTTTGCGTGGTGTGCTGGTTGCCGGAGCGCGGACGGCCCGTCCGTCCCGCATTGACCATTGACGGTGCGCGTTGGCAAGGAAAACAGCCCATTCGGCTACGGCCTTGAGGTAGGCGGGCGGGCCGCCCGCGCCCCGGCAGGGCCGACATTCTTCGAGTAGCCGTAACGCCGCGAGGCGTTCTATGATATACTAAAATACAGTCCGCTTTGCACGGCAACGCGCGGGGCGGACGGGAGGTGCGGCGTCACGCCGCGCCTTCCGAGTGGTTTGTGGATAGTGGCTGGTGACAGCGGCAAGGCCGCCTCATTCTCCCATTTTCCATCCTCCATTCACAATTAGACAATTTGGCATCACGCCAACAAGTCGTTCTGACGAAATACTACCACTGTTTCAAGGAATGAACGGCATGTTGTGGCGATGCACCCGCTAGGGTGCATTGTCGCTTCATGCATTCATTCCAGCCTGTGGTAGGGCTTCGTCAGAGTGCATGGAAGACAATGCGCTCTTTTTCCGTGCACGCGAGGCGGTCTCCGCGACGGCGCAGGGCGCGAAGGATTCCACAATGGTCCGTAGCAAAACCCACCATCTAAACCATGGAACGATGTGCTTGCAGAGTCCCGTTGCTAGCAACAATGCACCATCGGCATCCCCATCATGCAGCACATCACCGGGCAAGTACACTGTCGTTTCCTTTTTTTGCGGTTGCGGTGGTCTGGATTTGGGGTTTCGTGGAAACTTCGCATATCGCGGGATGGAGTTTCCTGAAAGTCGATTTACAATCCTTAAGGCCTACGACAACAACCCCAAAGCTGTCCAGACCTACAATTTGAACGTTGGTAACAATGCGGAGGTTCTAGATCTGTCGAATTACAACGTTGACCAAGTTCCAGCCGCCCGTGTTCTGATAGGCGGTTTTCCTTGCCAAGATTTCGCATCCTGCGGACCTCGCAAAGGACTCGCGTCAATTCGCGGAAGGCTCTATCTTGCGATGATAAAGTATGCCGAAAGGTACAATCCCGAAGTTGTCATAGGTGAAAATGTTCCAGGTCTTGAAAATATCAGGGAGGGCCAAGTGCTGAGGAAGATCAAGACCGATTTATCTGCCGCAGGAAAGTTAGGATACATTGTGGAAATCTGGAAATTGTATGCTCCAGACTATGGTGTTCCTCAAAGTCGTACGCGTCTGATAATCGTAGGGGTTCGGAAAGACTTGAAAGGTTTTCCAGTCATGCCTGTTCCAACATTCAATGTGGGTAATTACCGTTCCACACGGTGGGCGATAGAGGATTTGGAAAACATGGCCGACGAAACGGTGCCCAATCAATCCCAGTATTTCAAGGCCAGCAAGGCTAACCGCGGTAATGGCCAAGGTGATGAGGTTTCGCCGATGGATGCGCCATCCTACACCATCAGGGCAAACGCAAAATCGCGAGTGCAGTTTCACTATAGGCTCAATCGTCGTTTGACAGTTCGCGAATGCGCCCGAATCCAAACCTTTCCCGACACTTTTGTATTCCCTCATTCGGCGACGACCAACATCATGGAAATTGGGAATGCGGTTCCCCCCTTGCTAGGCAATCTAGTGGCGAACTCTGTTCAAAGTTTTCTGGAGGACATTGACAATGAGCGAACAAACCGTTGACATTACACCCACGCCTCGTGTACTCAGCATTCTTGGGGACATCCCTTTCGCGACATGGCAATGCATAGCTGAGTTGATGGACAATTCGCTAGATGCATTTGCATCGGCACGTCGCAAGGGGATTGTTCTGGATTCACCACAAGTTGCCGTATCGTGGTCACGCGAAAACATCCTTCCACGTGAACGCGAGATTGTCATACGAGACAATGGTGTGGGCATGGACCTCCCCACTTTGCGTAATGCGGCGCGAGCAGGGTTCTCAAACAATGACCCCATACACAATTTGGGCCTCTTTGGGATGGGGTTTAACATCGCGACGGCAAAGTTGGGTGATGAGACGCTTTTCTTGTCCGCGACAAAGGAGTCATCCAAATGGATGGGCATCAAGATCAACTTTGACGATCTACAGAGGGCCGGCAGCTTTCAGGCCCCTGTTATTTCGGAGGCAAAGGAAACGCCTGACGAATCTGGCACGATAATAATCGTAAGAAAACTCAAGAACGGAATCATTTCGGACTTGAACACGCGACAAGCCTCCTTGTTGAGAAAGCGGCTTGAGAAGGTTTATACTCCGATTCTTTCATCAAGAGACGTGTCAATTACCATACAGGGAAAAGATTTGAATCCCCAGCCGCTATGTACATGGGGCGAAACGCGCTTCGTTGTCAGGAAAAACCGGAAAATCTCGGCCATACAGAAAATAGACGTTGACCTCGGCACGATGTACTTTGACGAGGCTAGAAACCGCTATATTGCAGAGGATGAATACGACGCGCTTGATCTTGACATGAGGCGAGAGATAAGACCTCGACAACGCAGGCTCACAGGGTGGATTGGCATACAGCGGTTTAGTGATCCGTCAGACTTTGGAATCGACTTCATACGTAATGGCCGCAAGATTTTGGTTGGAGACAAATCATTATTCCAGTTTGAAAATCCGGAAACTGGAATGCCTACAATTGAATATCCCATTGAATTGGGAACCACGACCGGAGGTAGGATTGTTGGCGAACTGAACGTCGATTATCTCATCCCGACTTACCAGAAAAACGGCTTTGACACAACCGATTCGTCTTGGGCGTTGACACGAGACGCAATCCGTGGTGCCGGCCCCCTTTTACCGAAGAACAGGGAGATACTTGGTTACTCCGGAAGCAACGACTCCCCGCTCGGACTTCTTGTCGCCGGATACAGGAGACTTGATAGGGGGACGAAGAACTTGTCAATAGACAATGCGCTAGCCAAGGAATACTACAGGGAATTTCAAAAAGCGACCCCAGGTTTCTTGACGGACGAGAAATGGTACAAAGCCGCACAGGAAAGCGACAGACTTGAGGGGACGCCCACTACGCCGGTGAATACCGGAACGGATCCATCAGATGATCCAGACGCATATGGGCCTGAAACGGTCCTCCACGAGGAGGGAAAGCAAGCATCCAATGACACTTCCAATGAGCCAACAATTTCTGCGCCTAAAACTTCCCCGGCAAATGCCACAAGCTCTAGAAATGAACTGTTGGCACATTCGTCGAAAAATGAGACACTCTCGAATAAATACACATTTGACCAAAGACATGGTGCTTTTAACGTCACTGCCTACGAAGTAATCGGAGCGCACATAAAGGAGAATGGCGCTAGACGACCATGTATGATGATACAAGATGGCGTGGATATTGATTTCTTCTTCGACTCAACGCACCCAATTCTCGCGGAATATCCTCTTACCGCAAAGCATGTTCTTTTAATGGAATTGGCACAACGATTCGCCGCCCGTGACAGTGGATTGTCTACCATGAATGTGTACTTTGGCCTTGTGGACACATTCATGTCAGACGAGCGGATCAATGTCGAGGTTTTGCGCAACCGCGCAACATCTATTCTCCAGACAATCAAAGACGCTATGCCTGAAATCGTCAAACATCATGTTTCAGAAGCAAAAGCCGTCCTGCATGGCGAACCAATGGAGGAAGAAACGTGCTTAAACAAATTGTTGGCCAGTGCCTCGCATCTTGTTACCCACTACAATAATGCCGACGAAGAAGGTGCCAAGGTGTTTGCCTTTATTCCCGATGCGTCAATCGCAAGATTCGTTGACCATTTCCCGTCTCTCTTTTTGGACGGACATGTTTTTGCTCAGCCTTACATGTCTGTTATCGTCGCAGACAACGATTCCATGACTGAAAGACTAAGGCGATCGTCCGTTGCTATCGTAACGGCGTATATCAATGACGCGGCCTCCATTCTGACAGCAGGTTCTTCGCTTAACAAGCATGAACTGATACGCTACTGCAAGAGTCTTGACTTGCTGGAGGGGTTGACGCAATGAGCGGATCAGCCGATGATTTTCTAGCCTCAGTGATGGAGGGGAATGACTGGAAAGCTCTTGAACTGGCAGTACTGCGTCTTTTGGAACACTGCGGATGGGAAAGCCTCCAGTACGTTGGGGAATCAGGAGATATGGGAGCCGACATACTCGGTGTAAGGAACAATCCGAAGTCCGGGGTGAACGAATCCTACTTGTTTCAGGTCAAAGCTGTTTCAGGAGACAACTATGTAGGGGCTGCAGCTGTCGATCAGACTGTACAAGGACAAGGATTCTACGGTTGCAAAATAGCAGTATTGGTTTCAAACGGGGATTTTCGTCCCTCCGCATATAAAAGGCGGGACGAGTTAAACAGACTTCATTTCAACGTTCACTTCTGGAATGGCGCTTTTTTACGTACTCTTCTTGCGAAATACCCTGAACATAGCTCAAAGCGCAAGCCTCTAAGGTCCTATCAACAGGAAATCTCCGACAGAGTTGTTTCAAAGTACGAAAAAGGCGAAAAACGAGCGTTCTATGTTGTGGCTACAGGCCTGGGAAAAACCGTAATCGCATCCGATATCGCAAGGCGCCTTTACACAAAAGGATGTTCCAAGCTTCTAGTTGTCTGCCACTCCATACCGCTGGCGATACAACTGCAGAAGTCATTCTGGGCACAAATTGGGAAATCCATTCAAACGAGATTGTTCTTTGACGGTAGAATCCCCGTGCCAATTGATGGCATCAATTTTGGACTGTACCAAACTCTCTATGCGAACCTAGGCGGTTTAGAACCTGGTGCTTTTGATGCAATCATCGTGGACGAAGCACACCATGCAAGGGCTAATGCATTCGAGAGTTGCATCAATTATTTGAAACCTTCATTCCTCATTGGGATGACCGCCACGCCATGGAGGCAAGATGGACTTGCCTTAGAGCAGATGTTTGGAGAAGCCATTGCCCGCGTATCGCTTGTAGATGGCATGCATCTCCAATATCTGTCCAGAGTGGACTATCGTCTCATGTGCGACAATATTGATTGGAAGGAAGTGTCCAGACTTGCAAAGCAAAAGATATCAATTAAGGATCTCAACAAGCGCCTTTTCCTACCCCAGCGGGACGAGGCAATCATATCCGACATATTGAAAATATCGGCGAGTGTTTACCATCCGAAAATCGCAGTTTTCTCTCCTTCGGTGGTTCATGCTGAAACACTCGCAAAGCAGTTGAACATTGTCGGGATTCCATCGGGGTGCATTACCTCCAAGGACAAAAGAGCCGCTCATAAAACGCTTCTCGATTTCTCATCGGACAGAATCAAGGCTATTACTGCCGTAGATATGCTCAACGAAGGCATTGACGTGCCCGATATAAACATTCTCGTCTTCCTGCGAGCAACGCATTCGAGACGTATTTTTGTCCAACAACTCGGACGAGGGTTGCGTATAAGCAACAATAAGGAAAAAACCATCGTTTTGGACTACGTGACCGATATCCGGCGTCTAGCATTGGTTAAGGACTTCAATGACGAAACCAAGGCTTCGGCACGAGGTGAGGGCGCATCCATGGTCTATCTGCAAAATGGCGTAGTTACTTTTAGCAACCCCAAGGCGCAAAGCTTTGTTGACGCATGGCTTAAGGACGTGACAGACCTGGAAGACAAAGAGGACGCCGAAAAGCTGGAATTTCCGTCAATTCAAGAGGAGTGACCATGGCCATCAAAATTCCCCATGACAAAGTTGACCTTATTCGCCGTCGGGTTTACGAAGAACTGGACAAGGCGAAATACCTTGCCAGTTCCCGAACGGACAACGCAATTTTGCTTGAAAATCTGTGTGCGAATCCGAATATTGGGGGGATTGTTGGACTGTACTATCCCAAAGAGCGTATAAGAACCTACATAAAGGATGCCGTGATCAACCGCTACGCCAAGGAACATAAGCGAACTCAAAGACCGGCATTTGAAAAGCAAATCGAGTTTTGCTCCAAGAAATACTTGGTAGGTACTTTTCTGCCTCTCAATTCAGGTGACAAGAAGGTCATTCTCATGAAAGCGGCAGAGTCTCCGATATTTGTCGTTATCGTTGAAGGAACTTTGCTCAAGTGGGAGTCGGCTTTGCGTACGGGACTTCTATTCGTCGCATCTCGTCCAATCGGCGCCAATCCCCAGAGTATCGTTCATATAGTTCTTTCACTCTTCATTGGTGGAGTGTCCGTGACACCCTCCGACAAAAAACTGCTTGAAAAAGCCCTTGCACGCGCCGGTGCCGACGTCTACATGTGGGGTGCATAATCTTGAAATACCTGCTGCCACGCAATCCAAAACATGAATGGAATGTTTTCCCATATTTGACAATTGCAAACGCAACAGCCTCGGCATAATGGTCCTGCGGAGTCGGGACATGAGTGTGCTAGGTGTCTGACACCCGTCACCCAGAATGTTTTTCACTACATGAAGGGAACATGCTACAATGAGAGCAATGTGTTTTGAACTAGATTCATTTCGCCTAACGCTTCTCACCACAGCCGCAGCTCTATTCTGCGGCGAGGCCTTGGCGTTCACCGCCCTGCAATTTGACGCCACGGTCACTAGGAGCGTGTCACGGACGGGCGGCGCTGTGACGGCGTGGGTCTCGACTCGCGGCGGCGTGATTGCCTCGACTTGCCATTCGACCGGGCATGGCTGGACCACCCCGTCGTATTGCGGTGGTTCGATAGATTTCCTAACCGCTTCGGGGACTGCGTCACCTCTGTCGTTTCCATTGTCGGCAACGGGGCTTGTGTCACGCGCGTTCATCGTCGCGGACGGCATAGAGGCCGAGTTTGGAGCAACGCTTCTTGACGCCCCTTGTTCTCTTCGCCTAATGCAGTCGGAGGAGGGCGGCGCGGTTCATTTCGCGACTTCCTCCGTCCTTTCGACGGCAACGCTTTTCATAGACTTCGCGCAATCAACCGAGTACACGCCGGGGCCCCATCTGTACGAAATGGAACTGTCCGTGCCCTGTCAACTCTGCGACCTCTACATAGGCGGTTGTCCAGCCACTCCCGCATGGAACCGCAACTGGAACGGCTTCGTCGGCGAGGTGGTTTTCACGGCTCCTTCTGTCACGGAAACGGACGCGGCGGCAATCCGTTCGTACCTCTCGAAGAAGTGGGGAATCGGCAGATACCGTTCCGGGATGGCCGACGAACTGGCAACGCTCCGCGCCCTTGGAATACGCACCGGCGGCGTCTATGGCTCCATGCTGATTATGAGGTGAGGCCATGTACCAGAGTTTCCAGTCGTTCCTCGCCTTTCTCTTCGCTTGTCTCACGTTCTACACGGTCGCCAAGGTTTTCGGACTCGACCATCTATTCGACCCGCTCCGCGACCTGTGGAAACGCCTCAGCAAGGTCGGCCGCGTACTGACGACGGTTTCGGTCGTGTTCCTCGCCGGGTACGCCATTTCAAAGGAAAGGGGGATGCGCAACCCCGAACCCACTTTGCCGGACTGGTTCGTCGCCCTCAACTACAACGCAACGGACACGGACGGCGATGGCATTCCAGACTGCTGGGAGCGCTGGACGCGGACGAATCCTCTTGTCGCCGACGCAGACCAGGACAGGGACGGCGACGGGGTGGACAACTTCGGCGAGTTCTGGAACCAGTGCGACCCGATCATGAAGGACACGGACGGCGACGGGTATTCCGACAAGCTCGAAATCGAGGGTAAGGCCGCAGGGAAGCCCTGGTTTGACCCGATTGTCCGCGCCGTTTACGACTACAACGACCCAGACTGCAACACGAACGGCGTTCCCGACCGCTGGGAGGGGCTGGGCTATGTTTACGGCTACACGGATGCGAACAATGACGGGCTTCCCGACGGTGTTCAACTCCCGGAATCCGGCAACGGCACTTTCGACGTTGAGGTCATCGTCTCCACGACCCGCGCCGCGCTCCTCTCATGGGGGCTGTCCACAAACGAGGCGATTGTGCTGCCGCCCTGCTCCTGCCTCCCGGTGCGCCTCCGCCTCTCCGGCTACGCCGACACGGATGTCCGCCTCTCATGCGGGACAGCGGGCGACGGTTCCGAGGGCCTGTGGTACGGGCGTCTTGTCATACGCTGGCCGGAAGGATGCGAACAGGAAACGGAGGGCGACCGCCTTCGCATAGAATCGGACGCCGTAATCGAATGCGAGGCGATGGAAGTCTCTTTCCGTGGAGAGGTGCAGACCGAACCGCAGCGCACACCGGGCAATGTGCCGACTTCGATAACCAGCCCGTTCCGCCGGAAGTGGATAAATGTCTTTGGCATTTCCGGCGGATGCTGGGAGCATGACACAAACGGGGTGGCGGCCATTGCCCTCTACACAAATGTGGCTCCGCCTTTCGTGTGGTACTTCGGTGACGGCAGAGTTGACGGCTACCATGACGACTACCTTCCCATCGGCCCATTCCCGACGAACGAGGAGGGAGACGTGCAGGTCAGTTGCGAATGGACGGGCGGAACGCCGCATCAGACCATCCGCGTCATTGGATCAACCAGCTTCCGACTCGACCACTGTCCGCCGGACACCACAAACCTCTACCCCATCACCGACATTGATGGTTTCGACGTCATGACCAATCACGGCCCCGACAGGAAGGACAACCCAACCGTCTACAGCGGCAATTGCCCTAATACGCATCATTGGAGCATTTGGGCGGGATATGCACATGGTGGGGAAAAGCCTTGGGGAAGGAACTTCGAGACGATACCGACAGGTTCGCCCGAAGATGACGAGACGTCCCACTGCCACGCGATAGATTGGTCGGAGAACCTTGAAATTGACCTTGAGGAGTATCTTCCGAGTTGGTTATTGGATTACAAGGACAAGTTGCGTTTTCGAGTGAACGGTACGATAATCAGCGGCTCCATGATTCCGTCATGCGAAAAGCCAGCTGAACTGAAACCAGAAATCTATCATGTTGAATTGTGCAACGATGTAAGCAGCACCCTCGACAGGCTTTGGATTACAGTATTGAATCCGAATACGCGCACTAAGTTCAATACATGGATGAGCGAAAATTCCACGAATGCAACATGGTTGAGTCTGCTTCCCAAACCACCAGCCAAGTTAACTCTTGCAAGTGGGATTGCATCCTTGCCCTCTGCTGCAAGCGCGAATTGGAATGCACCAGAACAATTTCCCACGAACAATTATATGCATCCAAAAGCCGTTTACGAATTGCGGTCCATAGCGGTTGGCGATGCTCACGGACATCAGGCAACTTATGACGCGAGTGGCATTCTCATAACGGACGGCATTAGGGCAGGAACGGCCGATATAGCGACCCCGTATCCTATCGCGAAATGGTGGAGACCAATAAACCATCGCGAAAAAGATGTCAAACCCTACATACGTGCGCTCCAGTTAGATGGCAACCCTATCCATCCCGTAGATACTGACGGTACATTTTCCGAGAATTTTCCCCGAAACATATCGCGCCCTCCACTTCGTGTGGATTCGTTTACGCGGGAATACCTCCAACGGCGACCAACCATTCCAACAGGAGTTCTAATCATACCATGAAAAACCGCATTTTGATTTGTGCTGCTACGACGGTCTCTATGCACATGATGCTATTCGCGGACACTTTGCGAATTGGCATCTTCACACTTCCTTACCGTTTTGAAGACAATAGCATTTCCGACATTGTGCGATACGTGGTAACGAACGATGTGACGGCCTACAATACAGCGACCACAGCGTTCACACCTCCTTTTTTGGAAAAGTCGGGGGTGTTAAGCGTAAAGCGGGAAACGACACCCGACACAAATCTATATCTGCCTCCTGTTTTTGAAAACGGCATTAAATTCTGCATCGAAAATGGGCAGACCAATTGCGTGATTATGCGCTCGCTTACCGATGTGGCCAAGGCAATGGAAACGGATTTGCCGTTACGAACTAATCTTGCTGATTCAGTTCAGCGATTTATTGACACTATTATGGATGGTTCCATCACGAACAGTTCCACAACCGAGTTGCGCTATAGGACAAGAGTTTACAAAAATGGGGTTTTACATGTGGCAACCGAAGCAGAGGGGTCGGATAATGACATGAGGCAAAATTTCACAGAGATGCGAGAACACGCCGTATTCTTCCCTCCGTGCATTCTTACTTCCTATTACAAGCCATCCGGGACAAACAATTACTTTTGCGTCAAAGCGGCATACGATACTCCAAACGAGCCAGACTACGCACGCAGCATAGCTGCTTTCCCGTTTGTCTATGTCGATGGGTATTGGTGTCTGTGTTTTGAATAGCGAACAGAGTTTCCTTGTCAAGGTCGGATAGTCGCACAACACCACAATGCCGATGATTGACGGAGGGGTTCCTACACTTCGGCGAGCGGCAGTGGGGATATCGTCCTCGACGCGAGGGCCTGCTGTTACTCTTCGAAGCAGTCGTAGGCCGAGAGGATGGCGCGGCCGATTTCGTAGAGGAGGGCAGCGGCCTTGCGGCGGAGGTCGAGCGGCGGGGCCGCGAGGCGGCGCTCCGTCACGGACGGCGCCTGGCGGCGCTTGTGCGGCCAGCGTCCGTAGCAGAGAAGCATGTTGTCCGTCTCGAAGGTGAAGTAGCCCTTGTAGCCGACTTCGAGGAGCCCCTGCATCACGGCGTCCATGTCGGTCGTCCCCATGAAGGGCGCGATGTGTTCGTCGCACGCGCCGAAGTTGTCCTGGATGTGGAGGCCGCAGAGGTGGTCGCCCATGGCGATGATCTCCTCGCGCTGGTCCGTGCCGCGCATGTTGGCGTGGCCGATGTCCCAGTCGCAGTGCAGGAGCGGATGGCCGACGTAGTCCGCGAAGTCGCGCATCTCCTGTCCGGTCATGAAGAAGTAGCTTTTCCCCATGTTGGCCTCTGCGCTGTTCTCGATGAGGACGTTGACGTTCCACTTCTCCATGGCGGGGAAGAGCGCGCGGTAGAATTCGCGGTTGAGCCGGAAGTATTCGTCGCGGTCGTCCGGATAGTGGAGGTCTGGCAAAATCCCAGAGTGGACGACAATGTTCGGGATGCCGAGGCGTCCGCAGGCCTCTATGGAGCGGATTGTCGCGAGCATTCCCGCCTCATGGTCGACCTTCGGGTCGAGCGGGTTGTAGCCGGGGGAGTGGGCCTGAACGAAGTCGAAGCCGAGGCGTTCGGCCTCGCGTCCCGCCTCCTCGACTTCGTCGAGCCAGCGGTCGCCGAGGAAGGGCGATCCTTCGTGGATGACATTGTAGAAGCTGTAGTCGAGGTGGCGGAAGCCGGTTCCCTCGTAGAAGCGGACTGCGTCGGCGGTTGTCTTTGCGTAGCCGTGGAAATCACCTGTGGTTGATGCGAGTTTCATGGTTGAAGGTTGAAAGTTGAAGGTTGAAAGTTGAAAGTTGAAGGTTGAAAGTTGAAAGTTGAAGGTTGAAAGTTGAAAGGTTGAAGGTTAAAGGGATGAAGGGTTAGGAGCTGTGACCAAATGAGAGAAGGCGGCAGTCGAGCGTGCCGTTGAAGAAGGGCTTGAGGAACTGGGGTTCGAGGCCGGTCGCGCGGGCCAGCCGCGGACTGGACGTGAAGAGGCAGCCGTTCCAGTCGGGATGGTCGCCGTACCAGGCGCCGATGCGCTGGTAGAGCGGGACGAGCGCATCCCGTTCGCCCATGCGCTCGCCGTATTCGGGGTTCATGAAGATGACGCCCGGCTTCGGCGGAAGCTCCGTGTCCGCGAAGTCGCAGACGCCCAGTGTGATGTAGGCGTCCATCTTCGCGGCCTTCGCGTTGGCGCGGGAGATGCGGATTGCCTCTCGCGAGATGTCCGTCGCGATGATGCGCGGCATGTCGTTCGAGGGGCGCTCGTCGCGGACGGCCTTCTCGCAGATTGACTTCCAGTAGTCCTCCGGCGTCGTCCCGTCCGCCATCGGCCGCCTGAATCCGGCGAGCGACATGAAGGCGAAATGCTTCCGTGTCAATCCCGGGGCGCGACGCTTTGCCATCATCGCCGCCTCGATGGCCGGGGTTCCGGAACCGGACATCGGGGCCACAAAGGGCGTGTCCGGGTTCCAGCCTGTGGCCATGATCGCGGCGGCCGCGAGCGCCTCCTGCATCGGTGCCTTGCCGGGAAGGAGGCGGTAGCCGCGACGCGAGAGGGCCATGCCCGAGGTGTCGATGAAGACGCGCAGGTCGCGCTCGTGCCAGTACAGGAAGACGGACGCCCCGATGTCCTCGTTGCCGGAGTCGGGGCGGCGTCCGTGGACGGAGCGGATACGGTCGACGATGGCGTCCTTGAGTCGCATGGCCGCGATGCGGCTGTCGCGGATGGTGTCGTTGCGGATTGTGCCATGCGTGGTGAAGTAGCCGTCGGGATCGATCCAGTCCTCCCACGGCAGCCCCGAGCAGTGTCGGTAAAGGTGGTCGAGGTTCTTGGCCTCGAATTTGCCAATCGGAATCAGGACACGGTGGGCCGTGCGCAGCCAGAGGTTGAGGCGAAGCGCGTCGAGGGGCGTGCCCTCAAGGGTCACGCTGTCCTCGTCGGCGTCGAAGACGCGAAGGCCGAGCGCCTTCGCCTCCTCCGCCGCATACGGCGCGAGATGACGCGCACAGGAAAGAGCGAGCTCGGTTTTGGTTTGCCAATTGATAGACATGCGGTAAGTTGAAAGGTTGAAGGGTTGAAAGGTTGAAAAGTTGAAGGGTTGAAGGGTTGAAAGGTATCTCCTATCTCCTAATCTCACATCTCCTATCTGCCATTGCTCTCGCGCAAGTATTGCGCGAGAGCAATGGCAATGGCGCGGCCGAGGCCGCGGGCGCGGTCGGGCGTGACGTCCACTTCGCGTGCGTTGGCGTAGGGGATTTCGAAGGAGGTGACGAAGCCAACCGCCGGATTGCGGCCCGCCCACTTGGTGCTGCTGACGCCGTCGGCCTCGTTGCCCGCCACGTTCCAGCCCGTCCCGTATGGGTAGTTGTCGGCCCTGAAGTATGGGAGATCGCCGGGGCCGCAGGCGGCCTCGACGAGGTCGCCGAAGAGGATCTGCCGTTCGGCGTGCGCCGGGTACTTGCTCCCGACCATGTAGACGTTCTCGTTGCCTGCGCCGCGAATCCACGGGCAGTGGAGGTCGATGAAGACGTCGACCTTGCCGTAGCGCTTGGCAATGGCGTTGACAAGTCCTCGCACGGCGGCGGTCTCCGGATAGATCGCGTTGTCGCCGTAGTCGCGGTTGTGGTCGTGCGGGGCGCGGTTCTTCCCCTGGTCGCCGTCCTCGACGCCGTCCTTGTCGACGAAGGGCACGAAGGAGAAGGAGACGTTCTCGCGGAGCCAGGCGGCGTCTGTGCCGGCGCCGTCGAGGACGGTTGAGGCGATGCCCTCCATCGTCCAGTCGGCGATCATCTCGCAGCAGTGGTGGCGGGCGGTGAAGACGACATGCCTGGCGGCCTTGTTGGCCGGGGCGCCGGCGTGGAGGATTTCAACGGGACGTCCCTTGCGCGACTCGGCGAAAAAGCCCGGTTCGAAGCCGTTTGAGGCGTTCTTCGCGAGGACGGTCTCGTCCGCGATGAAGCGGTCCCAGTTCTCCTGCGTGTAGAGGGGCGCAAAGCAGAGGTAGGTTTCGTCGGCCGGGATGGTCGTGCGGAAGGAGTCCTGGTCGAAGGCCTCGTTCGTCCAGCGCCAGGTGCGGCGTCCGTCGGTCGAAACGGCCGGCCCGCGCGTCCCGACGGGATGGTCGGAGAGAAAGCGGAAGACGAGCGTGCGCCCGGCTGCGCCACAGACGCGGAAGGCCCAGTAGAACCAGGAGGTGCGCGTGTCGCGCAGGTCGGGGCTGACGAAGACGGTGTCGCTCTTGATGTCGTGCACCTTGATGTTCCCGCCTGGAAAGCGGCAGTCAATTGAAAGCATCGCTATTCACCTTTGTTGTTCTTGTCCGGCCTTACGCGCTCGCGGTAACTGAGCAGGACGGGGACGCCTTCCAGCCCGAAGGCGTCGCGCAGCGCCTTGATGAGGTAGGTGGTGTAGTTCGAGCCGGGGATCTTCGCGTCGTTCACGAAGAGCCTCACGCGAATCGGCGCCTCGCCGGTCTGGGCGGCGTAGAAGATTTTGAAGTGCTTGCGGCCGCTGGAGGGCGGCTTGATGCGCTCGTACGCCTCTGAGATGACGCGGTTGAGCAGGCCGGTCGAGAGTTTGGCGCGCGTCTGCGCCGCGACCTGGTCGATGACTTCCAGGCTGTGGCGGACGTTGAAGCCGCTCAGGGCCGAGACGAAGACGACTGGGCAGTAGTAGAGGAACGGCATGACCTTGCGCAGTTCGGGTTCGTACTGCGTCTGCGTGACGCCCGTGTCCTTGACGGTCTCAATAGCCTTGTCCCACTTGTTGACGAGGACGACGCAGCTCTTGTTCTCCTTGGCGATGAGTGCCGCGATGCGCTTGTCCTGCATGGAGGGGCCAGCCTCGGCGTCGAGCACGAGGACGACAACGTCGGCCTTCTTGATAGCCTCCTGCGCCCGCATGTGGCTGTAGCGCTCGACGGCGGTGTCGATGCTGTGGAAGTGGCGCATGCCGGCGGTGTCGACGAGCCTGTAGTGGCGGACATGGTCGCCGCTGCCGATGGAGAAGGGAATCTCAATGCTGTCGCGTGTCGTGCCGGCGATTTCGGAGACGATGACGCGCGGGTGGCGGAGAATCCGGTTGATGTATGAAGACTTGCCGGCGTTTGGGCGGCCGACGATGGCGACGCGGAGCGGGTTGGCGACGCTTTCCTCCTTCGTGTCGGGGAGTGTCGCAATTGTGGCGCGGAGGAGGTCGTCGAAGCCCCTGTCGTGCAGCGCCGAAACCGGGAAGAGCGTCATGCCGAGCTTTTCGAAGTCCGGCAGATGGACCTCGTGCTTCGGCAGGTCGCATTTGTTGACCGCCACCTGGCAGGGGACGCCGGCCTTGCGGACCATGCGCGCGACCTCCTCGTCGACGGGCGTGAGTCCGGCCTGGACGTCGACGACGAGAATGGCCGCCGCCGCCTCGTCGAGCGCGGCGCGGACTTGTTCGAGGACGCCCGCCTCAATGGTGCTGCGGCGGTTTGGATTCTGGAGGTTGACGCCGCCCGTGTCGACGAGTTCGAAGGACTGGTCGTTCCAGACGACGGGTCGGACAAGACGGTCGCGCGTGACGCCGCTCTCGTCGTTGACAATGGCGACGCGCTCACGGGCGATGCGGTTGAAAATGGCGGACTTCCCCACGTTGGGGCGTCCCACGACCGCGATGACGCGTCGTCGCTCCGCGATTGGAAGCGGTCCCTTGGAATTTGCTTGCTCTTCTGACATGGCGAACCCCTGCTGCCTGCGAAATGTAATCGAAAACATTATACCACATCGCGCGCAAGCTACCGGTCCGTATCGATTTCCGGGTGTTTTGACGAGGCAAACGCCCACCCTTCGGCGAAGGGGTGGGCGTTTGCCTCGTCAAATCACCACGGCGTAAAAAGGAATCGGAAAAGCGCCTTCATTCTGCTATAATGTTCAAGATTGCGCTTAATGGCGCAAAGTCTGGTTTTTATGCCGCCACCGGGGCGGCTGGAGGACAGGGATCATGAGCAAAAGACGCATAATCGTTACTTCCGCGCTGCCGTACGCGAACGGCGCAATCCACATCGGCCATCTGGTGGAATATCTCCAGACGGACTTCTGGGTGCGCTTCCAGAAGATGCGCGGCAACGACTGCGTCTACGTCTGCGCCGACGACACCCACGGCACGCCCATCATGGTCCGCGCCCGCAA